>Ga0182745_1000145_pt1 | contig 98869 bp, 71 predicted proteins | sample eDN3rd30CKraftBY_FD_128523 | JGI IMG/M metagenome (GOLD analysis project Ga0182745, IMG submission 128523) | Enriched backyard soil microbial communities from Emeryville, California, USA - eDNA 3rd pass 30_C Kraft BY (version 2) (version 2) | ecosystem: Environmental > Terrestrial > Soil >...
CATTCTCTGATTCAACGGCCGAGAGACAATTCACGGTCATTGGGAAATAAGGATCCTGAAGGAAAAGCTTCTTGTGCCTACGGCACCCGGCCAATTCTGGCCGGGCCACCCAAGCTTGCCAACGACTTTTAAAATCGGACAGTTATTTTCAGGACGATCCTTAGTTCGACTTTCGCACTTTTTGTTTCAAGAAGAAGAGGCATCTCATTCCCTGAACATCGTCAGGAGTCAGGAATTCTCAACTCATTTCGGGTAACAGTTTAGCGTTCAGAAGTTGAGCTGATCCGGGTGGCCGCGATTGCTCGCAATCGGGGTGGCGCAGCCATAGGAGGCCATTGCTCAGACTTTGCGGACTCCTGATCGGTCTGAAACACAGATGAGGAATCGTTCTGATTTGAGAGAGGCTCTGGGGGAGAGACTTCACGTGTGCGGCCTCTCACGGCTTCGCCGCCCCGATTGCAAGCAATCGCGGCCACCCCTGTGGCAACGTGGTTCCCCTGAATGATGATTCGGGTGAGCACACAACGCCTGTGGAATATCGAAAAGAGAAGAGGCTGTCAGGCATTGATCGCGTGAAATGTCAAGTCGCTTCGGCCCGTAATTTCCGGCTGTGACAAGAGTTCGGCGAATCGACCGTCCGGGGCTTTTAAACGCCCGGCGTCAGCAATAGAATTCTCCAGATGAGATGGCGCAGGGCAACTGTCTGATTTCGCTTTGCATCATCGACAACTGAAGGTACGGGGCAGAGCGAACGATTCAACAGGAACATTGAGTTCCCGTTCCCTTCTGTCGGGTTCTTTTTCGGTAAATGAATGTCAAACGCGACAACAAACATCCCACTGGCTCATACTGACGAAGCCCGTTTATTGTTCGGCCCAGGGGATGCGCATCTGAGAAAGATTCGCGAAACGCTGGGAACAAGCGTCGTCCTTCGTGGGGAATCGATCGTCATTGAGGGGATCGATGATGCGGTCAAGAAGACGGTCGCCGTCTTTGACCGACTTCGCGAAATCGTCCGTCGTGACGGTGTCGTGCACGACGACATGCTCTCACGAATCCTCGAAGGAAACGCTCCCAAACCGGTCAACGGTGGGGCCGGGGAGATTGATCTGTTCGAAAAGGCGAAGAAAATTCGTCCCCGAACAGCCGGTCAGCAACGGTATGTCGATGCGATTCGACAAAACGATCTGATCTTTTGTGCCGGCCCGGCCGGATGTGGAAAAACCTATCTTGCCGTCGCCATGGCAGTGAATGCGTTGCGATCAGAACAGGTGCGCCGGATTGTTCTGGTCCGACCGGCTGTTGAAGCGGGTGAGAAACTGGGATTCCTTCCCGGTGACCTTCTGGCCAAAGTCAATCCGTTTCTTCGCCCGCTGCTGGATGCCATGAACGATATGCTCAACTTCGAGCAGGTGCGGCTGTATATGGAGAACGACGTCGTTGAAATTGTCCCGCTGGCATTCATGCGCGGACGCACTCTGAACGACACGTTCATCATCCTGGATGAAGCCCAGAACACAACAATCACCCAGATGAAGATGTTCCTCACCCGTATGGGAGAAGGTTCAAGGATTGTGGTCACCGGGGATCCGACCCAGTCCGATCTTCCTCTGGATGTTCCTTCAGGATTCAATGACGCCATCGATCGGCTCCATGGAATTCAGGGGGTTACTCTGGTGGAACTGGGGGGAGAAGATATTGTCCGGCACCGCCTCGTCCGGGAGATCGTCAAAGCCTACGATCAGCCGGATGCCAGCCGTCCCAAGTGAAGTGAATATGATAGCGTTGTGTCCTTCAAGACCCAGCGCAGCGCATTGGGCGATCATTCAGAATTTCAGCGTGACATTGGATGGCGCTCCACAGATGCTGGATTTCGCATTCACTCAATGCCAGCCTGCAACTGAATGACATAATTTCAAATCCTTCTCCCCTCAGGGGAGAAGGTGGCCGAAGGCCGGATGAGGGGGCGAGCGTTGCCAGTGGACACATTTCTCACCAGTCAGCCCCCTCACCCCACCCTCTTCCTTCACGGGAGAGGGAGAACACTGTGATGAAATGGTCTAAAGCAGAGGAGCAACTCGTCCCGTGATCGGGAGGAGTGAACGCAATTCATGTTTGGAATCGGTCAGAAACGCAATCGTGTTCCACGTTCGGTCGCCCTGCGGCGCCCGAGAACCGTCTGGACACGCTTGTACGATCTCTATCAGAACCGCAGTCTGCAGGTGCGACTGGGCGTGGTCTTCGTCGCAGCAATGCTGCTGGTCGCGGCACTGCAAAGCTGGCGCGCGCCGTTCGCGTTTCGCTTGGGAGATTATGTCCCTCACGGAATCAGTTCCAAAATCCAGTTTGAACGGGTCGACCGGGAAGAAACCGCCCGGGCACGCGATCGCGCCGAAGAAGGGGTCGCCCTCATCTTTCGGAACAATCCGACTCCGCTGCAATCACTTCCCGCAGAATTACGGGCGGGTCTGGGAGACATCGCTCAGGCGGATGCGATCAATAAACTGAGTTCCGAGACGATTGACGATTTCGGTCTGCATAACATCGTTCCTCAAACGGAAAAAGCCCGCGAAGCCGCCGAGCGATACGGAGCCAAGTCTCCTGAAGACCGCTTTCAAAAGCTGCGTGCGGCGATTGTCGGGCCGGATCAGAGCATGGCTCAGGAACGAATCGACCGCATGGTTGAAGAGTTCGCCCAGTTTATTGATCCGTTGTTCGATATCGGAATCATCGACCCGAAAGATCTCCGACAGGGGATCACAGAAAGCAAATCGATTCTGGTCGTTGATGAGAATCAACCGGACAAAACAGGACGGGACGCCCTGCTCCCACAAGTCCGATTGCAGGACCAGTTGAACGAGGCGGGACAATTAGGCCGCTCGTGGAGTAAATATCCCAGCCTGACAAAGGAGATTCAGCCGGCGCTGTCGTACTGGTTGTTCCGCAGGGCACAGCCGACATTGCGTTATGATCAGGCGGCCACCAAAGCGGCGATCATGAAAACCCGCGACAACGTGGAAGTCCTGCTCACGCGATTCAACGAAGGGGATACGCTGATTCGCCCCCGAGAGACAATCGACACCGACAAACTCACGCTGTTACAGGATGAATATGATGCAGCGGAGAAGGAAATCGGCTGGGGAGCCCGTATTTCCCGAATGAGCATCATCTTCCTGATGGTTCTCGTTCTCGCCGGACTCAATGGATATTACATCGTTGGAAATGAACCGAAGCTCGCCCGGGATCTGGGGCGGCTGATCACCTACTGTGTCGCGATTGTCACCACGGCATTCATCGGTCGACTGGTTTCATTCGACCCGTTGCGTGCGGAAATCGTTCCGTTACTGACGGTCGTTTTGTTGATCGGAGTGGCTTACAACCAGTTTCTGGCCACGCTCACGGCGTTCTCCCTGTCACTGGTGCTGGCGATGTCGACAACCGGTCGACTGGAAGAGTTTCTGGTTCTGCTTGCGACTTCGGCCGCAGCAGTGATTCCGTTACATCGTGTCTCTTCCCGCGCGACGTTGATCAAGGTCAGCTTTATCTCGGCGGTGACCTACTTCGTCATGAGTTGTGCGGCGGCGGTTGTGGAAACGCAGTCATTGTCAGAGGTCTACAACAACACCCAGTTTCTGGTGATGAGCGCCAAAGGAGCGTCGCTCTGTCTGGTGGCCGGTTATCTCGTCGCCGGGAGTCTGCCGTTTGTGGAGAAGGTGTTCGGAGTCGTCACCGACATGACCCTGCTGGAACTGAGTGACCCTTCGCACCCGCTTCTGCAGGATCTGGTCCGTCTCGCCCCCGGAACCTACAACCATTCGATTGCCGTCGCGAGTATTGCAGAAACCGCAGTGGAAAAAATCGGAGGGAACGGCCTGCTGGTTCGAGTTGGAGCCTATTTTCATGACATTGGAAAGATGCTCAAACCGCAATACTTTGTGGAGAACATGCAGCAGGGAGCGGTGAGCCGTCACGCTCAACTCAATCCGGCCATGAGTACGCTGATCATCATTGGTCACGTCAAAGACGGTGCCGACCTGGCTGATCAGTATGGTCTTCCGCAACCGATCATCGATCTGATTGAACAGCATCACGGAACCACTCTCGTGGAATACTTCTTCCGGGAAGCGACACGGATCGCCGAATGCACGCCTGACCACCGGACGGACGCTGAGGAATCCTCCTTCCGCTACCCCGGGCCTCGTCCGCAATCGAAAGAGGCCGGCGTGCTGATGATTGTCGACGCCTGCGAAAGCGCCTGTCGAACGCTGACCGAACCAACCCCGAAGCGAATTGAATCACTGGTCGGGAATATCGTGATGCGGCGTCTGCTGGACGACCAGTTCGACGAATGCGCCCTGAACATGTCGGACATCCGCATGATTCAGGATTCCGTGACGAAATCGCTGATTGCCGTTTATCACGGACGCATCCGCTATCCCGACGCCCAGGGGGAAGCTCGCACCGCGTAAGAGCATTTGAAATACAGGAATTGATCTCACGCAAAGTCGCCAAGTCGCAAAGGATTTCCGATGACGCCCATCTGTGTTTCAGGAGAAATCCAATGGACTCCATCTTCTGGAATCAGATGAATTCACTCTGAACGTTCAACAAATTTCTTGGCGCCTTGGCGTCTTTGCGTGAGATCTTCTCTTCCTCGTTCTGGTCTACTTCTGCTCGGAACTTCCTTTGTTCTCACCTGAAGACTGAAAACTTTCACTGGCATTAGCGAATGCGGCTTTGAGATCGATCATCGCTTTTTCCAGTCCGACTTTCATTTCTGCCCAGGCATCTTTGCTGGAGTCGGCAAACTTGTTCAGCTGTTCCTGAGCGTTCTCACGATGAACTTCGAGGTCTTTGATGCGGCGATTCATTTCCTCTTTGGCATCATCACTGGCCACTTTCGCCTTGGCTCGATACTCATCCAGCTGCTTGTCGAGCTTTTCTAACTCAACCTGAGATGCCTTCTGAAATTCATCTTTCATGGCGAGTGTATATTCGCCAATGGCCTGACCTGCTTCCCGGGCCTTATCAACAGCCTGATCACGAAGCGCCTCCGTTTCTGGAGTCTTTGGACACCCCGTCATCGGAATCGCGACCAGCATCAGAACAAACGGTAATGCAATGAATTTTGACTTCATGGTCTTCTCCTGATTGTTGCCCGTTATTGCTGCCTATTCGTGAATCAACCAGCAATCATCTTACAACAACGGCGTCCCAGATCCATGAATCATGCGATCGTCGCGTGGCTCTGAGTAGCATGATTGTAGCGATTCTGCGGGGTGTCTTATTGGATATGGATTGACAGTACTTCCAGGTTTATTCACATAGAAGCAAGGGGTCAGGATTCAGGGGCCAGGGATCAGAAAAAGGCTGGGAATTCATGTCATTTCCTACCCACTATCCACCACCCACTTCTCTCCTATTCATATCAAACTTGGAAGTACTGGCTGAAGAATTCCAGTGAAATCATCGCTTCTTTACGGTTTCTGTCCCCTTACGAAAAAACGCAAGGTATGTATTCCACAGACTTGAGCAGTTTGCTCAATCATGAGCCCACGCAGCACGGTTTCGGTGAGACGAAACGGGGCTCGCTGCAAGGCGGAAAGCGGACATATCGAGTCGAGATACGCTCCCCACTTTTACGGATCCACTGTCATGTTACTCGCGTTTGATTACTCCGCCCGGGCCTACATGAAAGCTTACTCAACGTACGCAACGGATCTGTGGGAGAACATGACTCCGGCCCAGTACGGCGGCGTCCTGATCTTCATTGCGATTTGTGGATACCTGTTGATGAAATCGTCCGCCCGCTGAGGATCTGTACACGGACGCTTGGCATCTTAACCCGGATGATTCATCACGGAAAAACGGAAATCACGGAATTGACACAAGGAAAAGGGGTTGCGAAGAATCCTGGCGATTGACTGAAACAGCAGCCTGCTTTCAGCATCTCTCTGTCTCGCCCCTTCTTTTCCGTCTCTTCCGTTCTTTCCGTGGTTCCTCTGAATGATACGCTCTCAGTCGCCGATTCCGACGTTGCGTTCGATCTCGCGGGCCTTTTCGGACATGAAGTATTTTCGAAGTCCCAATGGATCGTGGATTTCTTCCAGAGTATGTTCGGTTCGAGCGACATCACCTGCACTGTGAACCCAGGCATCGGATTTGTCTGACTCTTCCTCTGCCGCAGCGGCCCGAACGGCTCGCGAACCCATCGCCGATTGACACCCACCAGCCATCAGACCCGTTAGAATCAAGACCAGAAACAGAGTCTGAAAACGGTGTTCGAGCTGTCGCATTTTCTGGGGTTCCTTTCCTCATCCCGTGGCAGGTTGCAATGCAAACGATCTATATTGCCCAGATACGTTCAGAAACAGGTCTTCCCAGAACCGGGTGAACAGGTAAAGGTCAATTTGATGATTCCCCTCGAAACCCCGCTGGATCTGCTGGTTGTTGCCCCTCATCCTGATGATGCGGAACTGAGCGTGGGGGGAACCATTCTCAAATCGATTTCGCAAGGAAAACGGGTCGGAGTGCTGGAACTGACCGACGGCGAACCGACTCCGTACGGGACGCGGGAACTGCGACGTTCCGAAACAGATCAGGCAACACAAGTGCTGGGGCTGCATTGGAGACACCAGCTGAATCTGCCGAATCGACAACTGGAAAACAATCTTCAGGCCCGACGTCAATTAGCAGAAGTGTTTCGTCTGACCCGGCCGGGGATCATTCTGGCTCCCTACTGGGAAGACTCTCATCCAGACCACGTCGCGGCGAGCGCACTGGTCGATGCCGCCCGATTCTGGTCAAAGCTCTCCAGAACCGACATGGCGGGGGACCGTTTTCATCCACCTCGTATTTATTACTTCTGGAGCATTCATCTCCGAATTCACCCCAAGCCGGCGTTCGTCGTCGACGTGACCGACTTCATCGATAAGAAGCTGGAAGCGGTCCGCTGTTACCAGAGTCAGGTCATCGCCGGACGAGGCCAGGCTCACCCGACACTGCTGGATGATGTCAGAGATCGCGCTCGCTATTGGGGCTGGTCGATCGAACGGGGATACGGCGAACCACTTGCCAGCCGTGAAGAGATCCGCATCGACGACCTCTCGAATCTTTCATAGATCCCGGTGTCGCTCATTGGGGATGAGAAAGAAGAGAAGACTCACGCAAAGACGCTGAGCCGCAAAGGAGATTCGTAGGGTGTATGAAGCACGAAGAAATTTGGGAAAATGGTGCATTCCGCAACTCTGCCTCAAAAACAGTGTGTGGTTTCCATAAGGACCAAACTTCGTGCGCAATGCACCGCCACTTAAGGAGTTGCTACATACACCCTACCGGAGGTATGAATAATCCAGGCAAAGGGGTTATGATTTAAAAATGTCTGTGAGTTCATGGCTTCCCCCTGTTCAAGTCAGCGAGAAGACAAATCCACTGAAAAGTGTTGAGAATCCGCGACTTCTGACACTTTTTCGGAAAGAGGATGACTCTTCCTTCGTTCCAGTTGAAGGATCTGAGTTGTCCAAAACGGGACGATTACGGAAAGCGGGTTGATACTGATCTTTGCGCCTTGGCGCCTTTGCGTGAGTCTTTTCTCCCTCTACGAAGCCGCTTCAATCACTTCATCATCAACATAGATCGGCAAGTGCGGGTCGAAGTGAGTCGCCAGTGCGATGGCATCACTCGGACGGCTGTCCAGTTCCACCAGATCTTCCCCCTGACGAATTCGAATCACCGCGTAATAGGTGTGTTCGACAAGATTCGTGATGAGCACATCCTGAATCTCTCCACCGAGTTCCTGAATGGCATTCTTGAGCAGATCGTGAGTCAACGGCCGTTGCGGGACGTGCCCTTGCACGCGCCGATCGATACTGGTCGCCTCAAAAATTCCAATCAGAATCGGAAACGAACGAGTCCCGTCAACTTCCCGCAGGTAAACCACCTGCTGGTCATTGATCTCACTCATGATGATTCTGGCAAGTTCCATGCGCACAAGCACAGACCGGACTCCCTGTAATACTTGAAACTGTAGGACTCAAAACCTGTCGACTCTCAATGAGAAACGCCCTGCAAACGGCGCGAGAGCGCATCGAACAATTCTATCGCGAACAAGCCCATAATGGTACAAGGGCCGATCTTGAAATGAAGTTGGAGATCGTCCTGATATCCCCTCCCGATTTCACAGGAAGAAATTTTTGAAACACAGAGCCACAGAGAAACACAGAGATTGCGATTCCCTGCATTTCTTCTGTGTTTCAAACTCCACGCAGGTCAGGAAAACTGCTTCATGATTCCGTCCCACAACCGAATTCGCATCTCAATCGCCGTTTGAGCTGCTCCCTGAGCTTCTGCCAGACGCCCGGGATCACCATCCACAAGCAGAGCCACCATCTTTCTGGCGAGCGGTCCGTGAGTCTCCCCATCCAGTTCTACATGCCGCTTCAGATAATACTCAAAACGTTCGCTTTGAAGTTGTTGTTCCGCCAGCGGAGCCAGCAGACGTGAGAACATCTCTGGAATAATGTCTTCACGACCATAACAGAAGGCCGCAGCCACTTCCCAGGTGGTTCCCTGTTCCGCCAGATGCAGATTGAAGCGAACAAACGCCTTCGTTTCCTCGTTGATCTCCAGCCGCTCCAGCAGATCACCAACAATTCCAATTGCAGACAGTTGCTGCATCAACGCCTGAATTGGTCCGGTGTCGGCCCCGATCTGCTCCATGGCAGCGAGATAGAGTTCGAAGTGACTGGTAAAACCCCCGAAGCCATCCACATCTGATTCTTCAGCCAGCACGATATCGTTCACGAATCGGGCCAGTTCCGCATCCAACGGCGGCCGCCACGGAAGCCCGACCCCGCAGAAATCCCGCTGCAGCCGCTTCAGCAGAGACATGAAGTCCCAGACCGCAAACACATGCTCCCGCATAAACCGCTGCAAGCGCGGAATCAAGTTGACCTCCGCATACAACGGATGAGCCATCAGCTCATTGACCGGGACAGAAAGCGTCTTCTGAAATTCAGACGAGAGATCAACAGCAACCATGCAAACCAACTAAATTTGAAGCAACAGACTAGAACAGGAGCTTATTGCATTCTCTCAGATACAAGTCATTCCTGCGACTATAAAACAAAACGATCCTGATGCTCTTAAGAGCATCAGGATCGTTTGAATGTGAGATTGCGTGACAATAAATCAGAAGGCGTTTCCGCTTAACGGGGCTTCACGAAAAACAGCCATTCCGTTAGAAGAGATCAAACTCCGGTAAACATTCTGGTCAATACCTTGGGCAAGGTTACGGCCACTTCCATCCGCGAAAATCACATTGACGACCTGAGAATGAAATGACGACGGTCGAGGGGCTTTTCCGCTCAGGGCGGTTGCAAATCCGTTATTGATGCGGCTTGACTCAGGAATCTGGGTATACTCCGTGGCAACAAGAGGAGTTTGAGTACCTGCTACAGTAATTTCGACTGGCACAACAAACGCAATATGACCTGTTGTGGTGCTAAACCAGTTTCCTCCTTGAAGGTTCTCAGACAACAGCAACGTCTGGCTGGTGCCATCCTTGACCTGATCTTGCGTTACCTGAATCCCATTGCGAAATGTTGTACCAGTGGCAGCGACAAAGCGGCGAATGTCAGCAGTACCAGGAACCGGCGGTCCAGCCTTTCTCCAAGCAGTAGCGTAGTCGAGATCGGATGAATCTCCTGTCACCACACCAAAATTTGTGTCTTCATCAATCGCCGCTGGAATTGTGTCGTCTGGATACCATCCCCCATTGGCCACGAAACTCATTGCGCCGTTCTCGTTAGATCGGGGGTCATCAGCACAAGTGAATACTGGAATACCTACTCGAAGAGGATTGTCAGTGGCAGTACTCAAGGCAAGAGGGTTCTCAAGAATGCGATCATACAACCCGGTTTGATCCAGGTATGGGAGCAGAAAGACCGACCATGGCAGTTGTCGTCGCGATTCAGTGACCACAGGTGGGCCCGCTGATGCCTCGTTTCCTTCTGTCCGTACCAGCGGAGGCAACCGCCCATTGTTATTGGTTGCGTAATTCTGAACAGCAATACCGACGTTTCGCATGTTGTTCAGACACTGCATACGTCGGGCTGTTGCTCGGGCGTTTTGCACGCCGGGCAGAATCAGTGAGGCGAGGACGGCGATGATGGAGATCACCACCAGAAGTTCGATCAGCGTAAAGCCACCACGTTGCGGCTTCGTCTGTCGGGGAGCGAGGCGTACTTTCATGACTTTCTCCGCAATCCGAATTCCAGCAACCCGAGACTGACCCACAGCGAGGCAGACACCTGCCTGACACCGCCGCACCCCAATCTCAACGTTGTTTCATTCCCAAGTTTCAGTAAACGAAAAACAATTCCAAAAATCAACAGCCCTGCCCATCCCATTTTCTGCCTGTGACGATCTCCGTTAGTGACGCATCAAAAACAAAACCATCGGGTTGAAAACCACAAAAGACACGCGCTGCTTCAAAACGCCACACACAAATGACAAGTGTAGCATTTTTCCCATCTCTTTTAGAAAAAGGAAGGCAACCTGCAGCAATCCTCACAAATTTTCACGTAAACTCTTTGATCGCAAGAACTGGGCAAATTCCGAACCACACAGAATGAAACGGATCGCATTCCCCAATTCTACGGCAAAAGCTGACGATGGATAATAAATTTCCGAAAATCAAACGTCCCGGTCACTGGATTATACGCCTCTTCCAGACGCGACATGTCCACCACACAGAACATCCGGTACGATGGCATCTCCTCCGACTTCGCCCCAATTTGAATCCGATCGTCGATTGACGGATTACGGTGGGCACTAAAGAAGTCCAGGCGCATCCAAACGAAGAAGACGTGGCTTCGAGTCGTTGAATTGTTAGCAATTTTCGCCAAAATCCGATTCTTGGTATGGTAATCTACATCGAAACTGCCGACGTTGCCTGAGGTTGCTGCTTCATACAATCCTTGGGCTTCCGAATCAGGACGATGCCGTAAGATCGTCTGCTCGATACTCAGATCCGGATTGCTGATCACCGTCTCTTGCAGATGGCTTAATGACCGGAACGGCTGAGACCGGTATCCCCCCGGAATAAACGGACGACTTCCAAGCTCGGCACTCCCTGCCAGAAACGGATCAATCCCGTCCCGCAGGAACCGATGCTCCTGATACCAGTTTCGCCCCCCATCCAACTTGTCATCAGTCATCAATCCCGAAGTTTCCCATTTTTCAATCGGGTTGAGATGATGAGGATCATCGATCAACCCCGCCAGTACCGATTCATGGCGAAGTGTATTCAGGTTAACCTTCCCCGGCGTTCGTCGATGAACCGCAGTGACCGCATCACCGGAGAGCTGATCCAGCGACTTCACATCCACAAACTCCAGCAACCGATACCAACGGTTTTGGTAATGCGGAAGCCCGATAATCACTGGTGTTTCCGCCTCTTCATCTTCTGGGTCGCCATCACGGAATGGATGATCTTCCGGGTAACTCACTGCGGGATTCGAAAAACGGACTTGCGCCGTACGGACGCCTGACATCTTGCCATTCACGACCAGATTCGGCACCACTCCCCCGTTGCGATATCGCTGATAAGTCTGATTGGTATCCGCTGGATTCAGGGTTCCAAACAGCGGAATCGACAGCAATTCCATTACCGACGAGAAATCCCGGTCAAAATGTGGCTGCCAATAAGGGAAGGGCTTATTGTCGATAGTCAAGGTTCCACGCCAAAGATCATTTGCAACATGCTGCTGTGGATGCCCTCTTTCTCTGAGGGAGTGTTTCACCAGTGGTGCACCCGTATCACCATTGGACCACGGATTTGTTCCTGCAGCACGAGTAAACGGATGTTCGCGTTCCTGACTTTTCAACTCATCATATCGATCTCTGACTGTTTCGGCAGATGGTGTTGCTCCTAGACTCAATGGGACTCCCCCATTAAATTCAGCAGGAGAGACCCTGATGCGATCTACTTCAATCCATTCGTTTTCACTGTGTCCGCCTGCCCCCAGGCTTTGTCTCCGTTGAAGAGACAGCGTGAATGCGGCTCCTGGTGCACTTCCAACAACATGATCAACAAGTGAGTCTCCCCCTTCGAAGTGGCGATACATCTCATGGTGCGGATGCGATAAATCCAGGTCGAACAGTGGAGTGGGAAGCTCTGTCTGAACATGCGTGACGATATGATCATCTGGGACCTCGACGAGAGGGACAACAGGTTTCAAACCGCCGTCCACGTCGACATAGATAGCACTACCATAGTTTTCATTACGTTGGTTCAGCACATTTCCATCATGGCAGGCAACAACGAATGTTCCACCTGCGGGGATCGAACGATCGGCAGCGTCGAACCTTACACTGGGGCCTGGAGTTTCACTCCCTTCAACTCCGGTGTACTTAACAATTCGCCAAGTCTGGTCTGCCAGTGAAAGTGGTAGTGGCGAAGTATTCCTCAACTCGAAGTAAAGGAAACTATGGCCGATGCCCTGTCCGCTAACTTCCCGATCATCCTTGTGATAAGTATGATCCGTGTCGTTATCTTCGTGTTGCGTTTGAATCAGCAACCATTCCGAGAAGACCAGTTGTTGCTGCTCAATCCCGTATACGACCTCTGTCGGGTTCCATCTTCCGATATAACGGTCTGGATTGCCTGAGTCCTCACGGTAGATCATCGGATCGTATTCAAAACGGGTGATCACGTTGTCAGGATCGAGTGCATCGACCATATTGACTGCGAACTGGGCCGTCTCTCGAGCCATTGTTTGCAGTTGCTCTTCAGTGAGAGTTCCTTCTGGTTTCCCCAGTACCCACAACAGGCAATAAATATCCCGGGCCAGGCGCTGGCGATCATAACGTGCCCACCATTCCTGAGATTCCGGATCGGAATCATTGAAATCAGGGATGGTTGTCGGATTGTGAAAGTTGGCATTTTCCAGCAATGAGGTGGCTGCAAACGTCGCTGTGGGGTGCGGCTTCAGATTTCGATAGAGGGGGCTTCCATTCTGAAAGGCCCCCTCGCCACCAACGTTGATGTCGTTGGAAAGGATTCCATTTAAATTCAAACGATGTCGTGCCTGCGTGCGGCTGGAACCATAAGCACGCTCAGGGTGATCCAGATCGATGGTATAACGGTTCCGCAGCAAGTCTCGAATCTCCGGGCGGAAAGGATCAGGCCCGGAGAATGGTACCGGTGGGAATTCTGGAGAAACCGATGCAGCAGCTTCAGTCTCCCATTTACGAGCAAATGGCATGGAATAATTGAATTCCAGTCGGTCCCAGGAATCGGTGGTGAATCGGCGGCGGATATCGTCCGCATTGCTGACATGCTGGAAATTGGCAGCCGCTAATGTCCGCACACGCGAATTGACAGATAATCGTTGAAAGTCATTCCGGTTCAGTTGCAGAGCGGCATTCTCGGAAGAGGGGAACGGAGTGTCATACTCGCCATACATAACATTCCCCGGCTCCAGAATCGTTTCCGCATCCTCATCTCGAAGATGGGTGTTGATATCATAATCACCTTCGACCTGAACCAGTGTGGCTGGATATCGTTCCGAATTCATACGGCCGAAGTTCTTATACATCGGCCAGCGTAACGGGCTTTGAGCGGTATCCAATTCCCCCAAAAGTCGCTTGGCACCATCATTCCCTGTTAATGGATTAAACAGATAGCCCGTTAATGACGTGCCGTCCTGAAAGCCACGTAATCCTAACCCCGTCGGAGCGAGAGGATGTGCAAAGCGGGCACCGAAATTTTGATTTTCATTATCATCGTATTCAAACCGCCCTGCCCCACCATAACCCAGGTTTCGAAGGGCATCCTCATCCCCGTGTCGACCGACAACGGTTTGCAGGCTCTGGCTCTGTGGGTTCCATCCGTTCAGCAGAAGAAACCATTCCATATTGGAAAGTTGCAGCTCGCCGGGAGGGGTGGAAATCCCAAACCGGTCGATCAAGTGCCGCAATTTCGTCGAGCGTTCCGCTGCAGGGATGGATTCAGCATCGCCAAATAGTGACCAGAGGGGATTCACTTCGCTTCGGGACATCCCCAGGTTGGACACAGAAATCGGTTCGTTACTGTTCTCATTACGTTGTAGTTGCAGCACGCCTTGCTGGTTGCCGTGTGCATTCAGGTTGATGAGGGCGTCCGCATCTTCCACCTTGAAACTCGCCAGCGGAACGTACTGATTGCCGTTGCGCATCGTCAGCATCGGCAAGTCGAGATCGATCCAGATCGCGTCTTTCACACCGTCGCCGTCAGTATCCACATCCAGAAATGCGTATTCTTCACCAGCGTTGTTAGGATCCGTAAAGATCCCTAGCCTCCCATCGCTGAGAAACGGGAACGCATTAATCGTACGTGTTGTGTCACCACTCTGGGCAGGAGTCGATGCCGCCGTTAGATACCGAGGATAATTGGACATCCCGACCCGGTAACCGTGCGACTGATGTGGGCGGAAAACCTGTGTTCCATAATCGCCGTCAGAATAAAGCCCGTTAAAACTTCCACTGCTTCGAAGTTCTGGCAATAACTGTGGGCGAAAGAAGGAGGGGATCAGAATGCGATATGTATTGCCCCCGGCAAGAACCTTCTCGTCATATGCTAAAAAGAGATTGTTATGGTCCGGATAGGTATAATCTCCACTTGGGCGGAATCGAAGAACATCAAAATCAGGATCATCAGCCCCACCAGGATTGTCGTCTCTGTTATATGCCAGACGGCTGAAATTAAACGGCACGTTGTCGACCGAGTAATGATTGTCTGGATCAGCGAATTGCGTCGAATCTGCCGCGTAGATATAGCGAAAATTATTGGTATTTGCTGACGGCTTACCAACAGTCAGCGGGGGAAGCCAATTGTCTCCTTCTGAACTCGTATATTGCGTCACAATCCCCGCACCGGTGCCAGGGAGAGAGGGATCGACTTCAAGACCTCGCGTTGTGTGTATGATTCGGCCGACGGCATGTGCCAGCATCGAGTGGACTGATACCGTCTCGCCACTCTCTTTGGCTCCCAGAGCACTGTACCGGTAATCGGCCCGGGTTCCGACAATCAACTGTTCCGCAGCTTGATCGAAGATGGTGTTGTAATCCACTTCACTCGAATAGATCACGTCCGGGTCGGCATAATACTCTGCGTTTGCAAGTTCCTGACTGGTCCAGTTGAAGAAGAACAGTCCCAGAAAGACGAGGGTCGAGAGGAGCGAAAGCACGACAACAATCACCGCCCCTCCACGACGGCGGTGACCGGTGTTCCGGAGATGGAGAAACTTTTTCATGACCTGACTTCCGTTCGCCCGTGAACTTTCGAATGGACCGCCGAAGAACGAGATTCCCCGGTCAGCCGAGAGATGCAAAGTGAAGAGGTGACGTAAAACTGTTAATGAACAAACGAATGAACAATGGTCAATTGCCGTGGAAGCTGACTCTGCTGATCAAAATAACGAATCGTAATCCGAATCGCCCGAAGGCCAATCCGGTTATCAACACACTGCCAGATGATGTCGTTGTCCGTGATTGTATTGCCGAGCGTAGCAATAAACTCGGGATCAGGACTGCCCGGTCCTGACGTAGGCGTAGTTGGTGTTCCAACATAACCAACCACTTTATAAACGATACTGTCACTGTGGGCTGTTCCGGGGCCGGGAATCAAAGGGTATGAGGCTGAAGGAAGTACAATTGTGTCGCCAATAGTATATTCTGTATTTGCCTGCCAAAGTTGATTTGTTGCTTGATATACTGGCCGCGTAGGAGGCAATTGGCCATCTCCGACCTCTCCCACATGAGTATGCCATGTATCGAAAACGTGATTTGGTCCAGCACCACTTGTGCGGGGGCCGTAGCTTGGGTTGTTTACATTTTTAGAATAATTAAACTCGGAAAATATCAAGTAGTCGTCGTGGTGCTCCTCATCAACAGAAGGTTCGTACCCTAAATTCACAAAACGGCTTCGAGTTGTTTTTGTAGGGCGTGTGATGTAATCCCATCTTTCATTGGGTTCCCAGACTTCGACATCGAATGATTCGACATTGGTCAATAGGATGTCTTCTCCGAATCGTTGACCGTCGTCGTTTGGTGGTGTCGTGTTTCCCCGATTGAATGAGGTGAATTCAAATTGCCCCGGGTAGGTCACATTTGAGCCGGACGTCTCGGCGTGAGTCAGGCGTCCAAGGAAAGTATTCCCAGCATACTCACGAGGGCAACCATGATTTCCATGCTGCGCATGCATTGAATCAGGAACATTCAGATGCCCAAACCGATTCCATGGAAGCGCAATTGGGATGTCCTCTAACCCTGATGGTTGAACATTGCCAAGCGACATTGTTCCGTTAAACCAAAGCCATGAATCTGTTCCAGAAAAGTGACGGGTCGCAGAAAAATCAAAGTCATTCAAGAAGCGTCCTGTTCCTGTAGTGTAATCCGGATGTAAAACAGGAGGATCTGCACTAAATACTCGTTCACCGTCGCTACGATGCGGCTGATCATAAGCCCGATCACCAGATGCGGAATATGGATACCTAGGCTCCCGCAGTAAGAGAACACGACGATACAATATTCCGCCACGAACAAAGTAACAGACTTCCGCAGCCGTTGACCCACCGTCCCGACTTGGCTGGTCGTCTCCGGCTCCCGTTAGTGAAGCGGTATTCCCAATATATTTGTCGTCTGGGACCTCGTCGGAAACTTGTACCGTGAACTGCAAAACATCGTCTGTCGGATCCAACGGGTCATTCTCGGATAAGTAGAAATAACCTCGTTGACTTGCACTATCGATTAGAGGATCTCCCGGCATGAGCGGTACGATGCCTGCCGGTGAACCTGGACCATAATCAGCCTGACGGTAGGTTCGATTCTTTAAATCGCGGTGGATCAGGTCGGAGAGAATACGGGCTTTCTGATCGTTGCTTCCCATGGCCCGTTGTTCGGTCATGGTGCCGATGGCGGTGCTGTAAATTTGTGCAAACATTGTCATGATGAGCACAACCAGTCCCGAAGCAACCAGCATTTCAACGAGTGTAAACCCTCCGCGATGCGCCACATGACGGAGAGTGGAAGCTCGTGTTGTAGGGGAAGGTTTCATAAGTTCTCAGGGGGATGGAATTCCATCCGAAAAAAGGACCAGAGCCGTCATCTCAACTCAGGACAGCATCACTGCTACTGGATGTCGAACTCGTAGACATTAATAATCCCCGGCATCAGGACCGCCCAGCCGTGACTATTTCCCACAGTCATGGCAACGACATTCTGATTCAGGTTGAGAATGGCTGTTCCGTTTCCATGTTGAATACTCGAAATTCGATAAAACAACATGCTTCTTGCATCAAAGATATAACCCCCTTCTTTAATAAACGGAGCAGACTCGGTTCCGGGGTCCCACGCAATTTTTACCTGATCCCGACGTAGCGTTGTATCAGTGACAGCGGCGTCCCCTTCAAATCGGGGATTTCCGAAGTTCGCCTTGTAAGCATATTCGGCATCTTCAGTGAATTGCCGGTTAAAGAAAATCGCGCACTGCAACGATGGCGGAGCATTATATTCATACCCCGTGTGAGACACCGCAAGTAAATAAGTATATCGCGGACTGAATGTTTCAATCCTGAGTGGCCCAGTGAAGGAATCCAGATTTGCAGGCGGGCTATTTACGTGCAAGGTCTGGCCAATTGAGTCCGAAGTTGCGGCCCGAACAATAGAACGGGTTCGATCACTCGTCGTCATGACGATTCGAGTCTGGTTGATGTCTGTTGAGATGTTTGTGACATCCATTCCTGCTGGCAATGTGATCGTACCAGTGCCAAATCCTTCCGGAATCCCTTCTGCCATGACACTCCACGAGTCTGGAGACGCAAACATGCCGACAGCGTTTTTCTCGTTCAGTAACGGTAAATAGGTTCGGCGTGGAAAACTGCTTAAGGCCTGTTCTTCATTGTCAATTCCTCGATGGTTTCCGAAAAGTAAAGGAAAATTGACAAGACTTCGATAACGTCCAATTGGGTCAATGACATAATTGGGAATCCGGACTGTTTCCCATGTCGGACCACCACTCGGCTCGGTATATGGCACTCCAGTTAGAGACCAGCCGGGTTCCTCCGAACCACTCGTTCCAGCGGTTGTACAGTGCAGACTGTAATAGGGTTTTGGAAAAAGTTTGCTGGGAGCCAATGTCGGTAAGATTTGATCCCCTACTTCATAATGTGTATTTGGCTGCCAATAGCCTCTGGAATTTCCTGCCAACTGGGGATAGGTCATCTGTGGAACTGTGCGAACCAGTTCGTCGATGTTGTCTTTAAATATTCGTCCGTTTGTTAATTGGGTCGCTCGAATGGAGCTGATCAGTGACACAGGAAAAAGGGTAAAGACAGAGACGATTCCAATGCTCATGATCAGTAATGACATGAGCACTTCCGTCAGCGTGGCCGCCTGACGGTTATGGGACATCCGGACCGTGTTGTGCAGAGTTGAAGTCTTCATTATTGCTTCGCCTCCTTGCCCAGAATGGAGTCCCGGAATGCGTTCGTGTGATCCAGTAACTCGTTGTTGAACTTCCCGTTTGTGTCTCCTTCTCCAGAGACATTGGACACTCGCATCATCCCGGTCTTCGTCGATAACGTCACTAGTTTCGCCGGTCGCTCCGGATCTCTTACAACAACCGGATTTCCATCGGTTCCTAAGGATTCGAGAGGATCAGTGAGTTCCTGACGGGCTGCGATCAAATCTTCTCGGCTAGCGATACGAAAGATCAGAAATGCGTCTAATTGCAGATCATTTTGCAAGGAGCCATTCGAAGTGAAGAAGATATCGATCGGCCCTACTTCCGCCGGTGCGAGTGCGGAATTCAAAAGCGGACCATAAGCTCTGTCTGGCGCAACCGGTGTCGAGTAGACCCCCGGATTCTGTGATGTGTATCCCGGTCTCCATTTTGCGGGGATCCGGCTTCCGTCCAAATCAATGCAGGTTCCAGTGGGTAATGCTACCGGCGTAGTTCCTTCAATGATCGCGGGTTGCAGAGAAAGCGTATACTTGATCCGGATTGATGCGACCGCTGTGGGCAATCCAATGACCACAGCGCCGCTTTGATCATCTGGGTCACTATACGCACCTTGAAGCCGTTGACTACCGGTTCGATCTTGTTCAGGAGATGCACCGACCGGTGGAGGAGCAGACGATACCGTGCCACTAATAACATCGATCACCCAAGCGTCACTTGTCGCATTACCACCGTACCGAGAACGATGCAGCAGCTTGGCTGTGACATTATCAGCTCCAATATCAAATGTTACCTGGCAGCCGGGGCGCAGCATGGCCTGTTCATACAGAGTTCTCCATGGAATCGAATCGACGGTGTTTTCATCGTTAATTGATCCATTATCATGAAAAACTCGCCATCTTCCAAAAGAAGGTGAATCTTCAGGCGGAGGATCGTCCGCCGGCTGGCGGTTATCGAACTCCAGCCGCAGGTATCCAGTTACGGTTTCCGGTGGCGAAACATAAGCCAGGCTGGTGACGATTCGTCGGTCTTGTGGGTCAAGGAGTAATCGCAGGCCACGTCGCCCTTTGGCTTTAATGGCTCGTGAGCGGGCTCCTTCGAGGGAGGCCCGTACGGTTGAAGCGGCCTGTCCAACCTGATCCATATTATAAGTCGACTGATATCCAGTGACTGCCAGCGACGCGAGAATCACAAAAATCCCCATCGCAACCAGCAATTCCACTAACGTGAATGCTGATCGTCTCAAGGAATTCATTTTGTGAGTTGAACGCAACATGGATGTCATCGATTAGAGACTCTGTCGGTTGGTAATATTATCAAACATGTAACCAAATTCCGTGCTGTCTGAATCTGTCGAGAGCGGCATTGCCAGCCGTTGCGGGCCGGAATTGACCGCATTCAGTCCCGTTTCACCATCAGCCCCTGCCGACAAAAGCAGATAAGCAAAATATGTATTCGGGTGATAAAAGACAGACGGATTTGATACGACAGAATTCCCTACCAGTCGTCCAAGCCTGTCAAAGGGATCGGTGTAGAGTTCACCTGATTCTGCGATTGCAGCGCCGCTATCTCCCGGAATGACGGAAAAATGAAACCGCGCTCCCTTGCTCAGGTCGATATTTCCGTCACCGTTTCGGGGAAACAGTCCGGTGGGGGCACTGAAGAAATGAATTGGCCGCCCCCAGCCATCGACGAACTCAAAAAACTTATTTCCATCCGTATCAGCAACATGCCTTGCGGGGATATTATCCGCTGAATACGTTTCGTTCCCGATTGCGGTCCCTTCCGTAATCAGAAGATACAGAATCTCGGCACTCGACAGAGGAGCCGAAACATAGCTGGAATCGGTCGCGATAATTGCTTCACGCTGGGCTGCAATAATTCGCTGTAACGTCTGCCCTCGAGGAGAAAGAGTGAGATCCTCTTCCCGTTGCGGGAAGCAAGCCAGATAAGTCAGCTTTCTACGCAGTGCTGCATCGGCTGCGGCGGAGAGATTTGGAGTATTATCCGCCATCTCGTTCCGCTCCTTAGCGAACTCAGGACCACTGCTGTCCTTCTTCATTAGTTCCCCAAGTTGAGTAAAGGCAGTCATTCGGGTTTGAAGCTGCTTGTCGATCTGGGCAATGATCGCTTTCGTCGCACTGATCCGGGCATTCTCCAGCGATGGCATGATTGCAGCGATCAAAAGAGAAACCAGCAGCGCAACAATACCGATCACTACCAACACTTCCACCAAAGTGAAAGCATTGCGGCTTGAGCAAGGCAGATTCTGATTATGCTGGTTTATCATGGATCGATATTATTACTATGATTTACGGTTGCAGCGGTCCACCGGAGAAGTTGGTGATATTGTCCCGTTCCGCCTGGGCTTGTCTGGCAGCTGTACCGTCATTGCCGAAAAACTTGTTCTCTCGATACCCCCCCCCCGTCCCATACAGGCCGTCTGGTCCGGGAGAGATGATTTGATAACTCTTCGGGTTCCAGAAACCGATTGTGAAAGGGGCGCTTGTTCCTCGGGAGCTCTGAAAGTAAACCGACACCATGTCATCTGAGGTGCCCTTAATATGATCGAAAACGTTCGCGATGGTTGCATTTGGATTTAAGGCATAACCCCGTCCGCCATAGCTGCTGAAATACTGATACGGCATCGTCTGGTTGGGAAGAGGATCTAATAATTCAGGACAACCGTTTGGGGGAGTACTCACGTCCGAAAGACGGCTTAAGTTGAATTCATAAAATGGACCAACTCTTGTTCCACCACTTGCAAATGGATTTGTGGGGTTGGCCGAAAAGCCCATTGGGACGACATTTTTGATTCCATCTGTCGCATCTTTGTCGAATAGCATTCCCGGACCTCCAAGGAAGAAGACCAGACATTCAGCGCCGTTCATTTGGAATACCGAATTTTGGTTGCCGTCTTCATTAAGATCACGACTGATCGAAGGAGTCGTCTGCACGACAGTCCCAGTCGTAGGGTCATAATCAGGCCACAAAACCCTCATGAGTGCGAGGCTATCGCGATCAATTTTGTCTGACGTATAAGCTCCGTCTTCTCTCAATATAAACGAGCTTGGCGGTTCTATGCCGTACTTTGACTTAAAGTTTGCGATACCGGCTTCAATGTTTTTAATGTCCGACACCACCTGGGCATTACGAGCGGTACGGCGCGCGCTGTTGATGGCAGGAAGGAGCATCGCCAGTAGGATTGAGATCACCACGATGACTGCCATCAGTTCGATCAGACTGAACCCGGAACGTGATTCCCGAGGGGATAAATTCCAGGATTTGTGATATTGCCGCATGGGAACCTCAATATAAACAGTTCATGAACCGGAGAATTCCGAATTCATTTCCTTCCGGTATTTATTGAAGACAAAACAACTGGAGTAATCTATTACATCTCGGCTGACGCAATATAATACAGGTTCCATTTGAGAGATCATCAATTGCTTTAATTTGATTCAGATTCAGATCAGCCTCTGGACAGTCACTGAAAAGGCAGTTTATGTGCCGAATCTGTTCACTTTTACAAACAGTTTTCCAATTGGGTTGGATAAGGCCGTCACGACAGATCGTTCAGCAGTTTGACCAGTGGCATAAACAAGGCAATCACGATAAATCCGACGATTAACCCGAGGACGACCACCATGAGTGGTTCCAGCATGTTAATTAAACCTTCAACAAGGACTCCGACTTCTTCGTCGTAGACGTCGGCGACTTTGTAGAGCATGTTATCCAAGGCCCCGGTTTCTTCACCGACGTCCACCATGTTGACGACCATGTCGTCGACGATACGGGTTTCGCGGAGAGGGACCGCCATCGACTCCCCTTCGCGAATGGACGAATGAATATGTTCAAACGCCTTACGGAACACCTCGTTTCCGGCGGTGTCCCGGGCGATGGATAAGGCTTCCAGAATCGGCACCCCTGAGGCAATCAGGGTTCCCAACGTTCGACACGTTCTGGCCACCGTGGATTTCGAGATAATCATCCCGAGTAATGGTATTTTTAGAATGACCCGGTCGGCGATGTAGGCCCCGGTTTTGTTCTTTTTGATGAGTTTATAGAGGATCACCACGCTGAGCGGGATGACCGGGATGAGGAACCAGTAACTGACTACGTTGTCGCTGATGCCGATCAGGGCAACAGTCATGGTCGGAAGTTCGACTCCGAAATCCAGGAAGATCGTTTTGAACTTCGGAATGATGTAATACATAATGAAGCCGACGATCAGTGTCGCAACAGTGACCACCGCACAGGGGTAAATCATTGCTCCCTGGACTTTTCGCTTCAGACTTTGTGCCCGTTCTTTAAACTCTGCCAGACGCTGGAGAATGATTTCCAAGGCTCCGCCGGCCTCCCCGGCTTTCACCATATTGACATAGAGGTTATCAAACGCTTTAGGCTGCTTCGCCATGGCTTCTGACAGCGTGTTTCCGGATTCCACGTCTTCGATGACACCCATCAAGGCATTTTTGAGAGCCCCCGGTTTACTCTGCCCTTCCAGAATGCGAAGGCTGCGCAGAATCGGAAGTCCGGCGTCCTGCAATGTGGAAAGCTGTCGGGTGAAGGTGGTCAGCTTTTTGGCCCCGACTCCCCCGATGGTGAATGTCTGCTTTTTCTTGGGACCGGCGACCTGTTTGGCGTTCGCCTTGGTTTTGTCCCCTTTTTTCTTGCGCTGGGTTTTCTCCGAGATTTTGGTAACGAAGAACCCTTTCTCCCGGATCATCTGCTGGGCATCAGCTTCGGACGGAGCCTCGATCGTTTCCTTGATCTCAAGGCCAGTGTTGTCCATTGCTTCATATTGGAAGACCGGCATGTTCCTGCTCCGAATTCGCAGAGAGTACAGTTCGTGTGTTCTTAAAACTGCCTGCAGTAAAATATTTAAATGCTATTCAATATCGTCCATAACGGTTTCACGGACGATTTCGTCGATGGTGGTCACTCCGTCGAAGATCAACTTCAAGCCGCATTCGCGGAGAGTGGTCATTCCCTGGCTGCGGGCCAGGTTTCTCATTTCGTCAACGGAAGCATTCGAGGAAATCATGTCACGAATGTCGTCGTTGACTTTCATTAATTCATATAAGCCGGTTCGCCCTTTGTAACCGGAGTTATTACAACGCTGGCAGCCTTTGCCGTAGTAGAATTTGTATTTCCGAGCCTGATCCAGAGGAAGTTGCAATTCCATTAACAGGTCATCGCTCGGCTCAAACTCGGTCCGGCATTCGACGCAGATTTTTCGAACCAGTCGTTGCCCAAGAACGGCTTCCACGGTCGCCGTAATCAGGAACGGCGGAATCCCCATATCACGAAGACGGGTCACCGCGGAGGGAGCGTCGTTCGTGTGCAATGTGGAAAACACCAGGTGGCCGGTCAGTGAGCTTTGCACGGCGATTTCGGCGGTTTCGAAGTCTCGAATTTCTCCGACCAGAATCTTGTCGGGGTCGTGCCGCAGGATGGCGCGGAGGGCTTTCGCAAAGGTGACATCAATGTCGGCGTTAATGGGAACCTGAATCAGGCCATCGATGTTATATTCAATGGGGTCTTCCGTTGTGATCAGCTTCGACTCGATATCGTTCAGTTCATTGAGAGCTGAATAGAGGGTCGTCGTTTTTCCGGAGCCGGTTGGACCGGTCACGAGAACGATTCCGTTCGGACGATGAATCATCTGGCGGAAGTCGGAAAGGAGCTGTGGATCCATTCCGATTTTATCGAGGCTCAATTGGACGACCGTTCGGTCCAGAACCCGCATAACAACCGCTTCCCCGAACATGGTCGGCAGAACACTGACTCGCAAGTCGACCGAGTTACCGCCGACGTTCAGTTCGATTCGACCGTCCTGGGGGAGACGCCGTTCTGCGATATCGAGATTCGACATCACTTTAATACGACTGACAATAGCGGCCGCCAGATGGCGTGGGGGCGGGACCATTTCATAAAGAACGCCGTCGGCACGAACCCGAATTTTGAATTCGTCTTCAAACGGCTCGAAGTGAATGTCGCTTGCCTGATCTTTAATGGCAAGCAGAATCACCATGTTTAACAGTTTACGAATCGGATGAGAGCTGGCGATTTCGTCGTCGGCTCCGATCTCGATTGGGCCGGAGGCCTGATTCAGTGTTTTGGTGCCGGTCTCGATATTCTCGAGTTCCCCCATCAACCCTTCCATGTCATCTTCGGTACGGCTGGCGTAATGCCGTGAGATGGAGGCCTCAACTTCTGCCAGTGAGGAGACCGCACCCCGCACATCGTAGCCGAGAAAGTTTCTCAGGTCATCCAGAGCCGCGAGGTTCTGGGGATCCGCCATGGCGACCGTGAGGACATTATCCTTCAACGAGATCGGCATGATTTTATAAACGCTGGCCATGGTCTCTGGGACCAGTTCCAGTACTTTGGGAGCGACGTTCGTTTCTTCCAGATTCACGACCGGCATGCCGAACTGTTCGGCGAGTGCTTCGGTAATCTGCGGCTCGGTCACAAAGCCCATGCGCTTGGCGACCTGGCCAATAATCTCCCCCGGACTCTGTTTCTGTTCTTCTAGAACATCCCAGAGTTGGTCCTCGGTCAGATAGCCAAGGTCGACCAGAATTTGTCCGAGTTTACGCTGGGCCATGAAGACCGATCCTGGAATTGACATGGCAACGCCATGCCGTGAAACGATAAACAAGTCTGAATTATGTACTCGCCTTATGCACTTATCGTTATGCTAAGTGCGGTCTCAATCGTCGTCATCCTCATCGTCGTCCTCTTCTTCGAGAACCCCTTTCTTCGCATTTGCGATGCGGGCTTTTAATTCGCCGGGATTATTCGATTTTTGAACGACATCTTTCTCTTCACAGAGCCCTTTTCGCCAGAGGTCGAACAGGGCATCATCCAGCAGTTGCATCCCGTATTTTCGCCCGGTCTGAATCGAGGAATTAATACGGAACGTTTTGGCTTCACGAATCAGGTTGGAGATCGCCGGGGTGACGACCAGCATTTCGTATGCAGCAACAAGCCCTTTAGGTTTACGGGGCAATAAAGCCTGACTCAAAATTCCGATAATGGCGTTGGCCAGCTGTGTTCGAATCTGTTCCTGCTGACTGGTAGGGAAGACGTCGATAATTCGGTCGACGGTTCCCTGTGCCCCAGTCGTATGCAATGTTCCGAACACCACGTGCCCGGTTTCTGCTGCAGTAATTGCAGAAGAAATGGTTTCCAGATCTCGCATTTCCCCCACCAGAATAATGTCGGGGTCCATACGCAAGGCGCGGCGTAAGGCTTCCGGGAAACTGGGGACATCAACGCCGATTTCGCGCTGATTAATAGTCGACTTTAAATGCTGGTGGTAATACTCGATGGGGTCTTCGAGTGTAATAATGTGGTGCTGTTCGTGCTCGTTGATGTAGTTAATCATACTGGCGAGCGAAGTCGTTTTTCCGGAACCGGTCGGACCGGTCACCAGAAACAAACCGCGCGGCCGGGTGATCAATTCGGAGATGATCGGGGGTAATCCCAATTGCTCGAATGTGAGAAACTCGTTGGGGACGCGGCGAAGAACCATGCCGATCATTCCGCGCTGCTTAAAGACGGCAACACGGAACCGGGCTTTGTCGCCGAATGCGAACCCGAAGTCGGTTCCTCCCTTTTCCTGGAGTTCCTGCTGATTTCGTTCCGGCGTGATACTTTTCATCAACGCCGCACAGTCTTCGTTGTCCAGTGACTTGGTATCGAGCCGTTGCATACGACCGCTGAGTCGCACCACCGGAGGCTGACCAGCCGTAATGTGAAGGTCGCTCACCTTCTCGCGCACTACGGTTTCCAGCAACTTGTCAATCTGAACGGTTGCCATCTTGTTCCTTAGCCCAGTTCCCTTGATATCGCTGCGTTCGAGCAAAGGCTCAACAGACAAAGAGCAACGTTACGATGGAAAAGAGGATGATTCGTCTTTGAGAATATGAATCTACGACGTGTATGAAATTTGAATGAACAACTGAATAATGAGCAAACAGAATATGATGAACGAGGTCGACAGACTGTCTTCCCCGATGTCTTGATTATTGGTGTCGTCCGGCGATTTGGCGAATCAGTCTCCATTAATGGGGTGACTGGCTGGTTTCCCCACAATCACATGACGACGACCGGCGGCTGTCCGTCCCTTCCGACTTTTTGCATTTCCCTGTTGGCAGAATCCACTCGGAATATCCCCCAGTCTGAATCCGGAAAACCACCAGAAATGAACATTTGGACCCGAGTAGACAAATGCACTGATTCAGTCGTGTCATTACGACGACTCTCAGTGACTCTATTGGGCCACTTCAGAGAGTCGATGTCGTTCTGTGATCTCCCTGTCACATTCGCCTCGATTAGTGTCCGCCACTTCTCAATTTGTAGGCTTCGGTGAGGGTTGAAACTCCCTCAAGTGCTTTGTCTACAGCATCTTCCACCAATGTCTTCATGCCGTAGAGACGGGCTGTTCGCCGAATGTTTTGCGCCGGCTCGCTACGGAACGCCTGATCACGTATGGCAGCATTCACCATCATCAATTCGAACACGGCCTTTCGCCCCCGATAGCCGGTGTTCTGGCAGTTCTTACACCCTTTCCCCCGTCGAAATGTCGCATTTGCGATCTGCTCCGGTGTCAGGTCAAAGAACGCCAGTTCGGTTGCATCCGGCTGAAATGGTTCGGCGCATTTCGGACAATTGGTCCTCAGAAGACGCTGCGCCATGACGGCCATGAGGCTCGACGCGACCAGAAACGGCTGTACACCCATATCGATCAAACGTGTAATAGCACCGGGCGCATCGTTCGTGTGAAGTGTACTGAAAACCAAGTGTCCAGTCAAAGATGCCTGAATTGCCATTTCGCCGGTCTCCGTATCCCGAATCTCTCCGACGAGGATGACGTTCGGGGCCTGACGAAGCATGGCGCGAATGATTCGGGCAAAGTCCAACCCGATATTATGCTTCACTTCCACCTGATTGATTCCGGGGAGGTAATACTCCACCGGATCTTCGGCAGTGATGATTTTACGGTCTGGTCGATTCAGTTCACCCAGCGCACTGTACAGTGTCGTCGTTTTTCCCGACCCGGTCGGTCCTGTCACCAAAAAGATTCCGTTGGGGCGACGAATGATGTTGTGGAACCGTCGGTAGTTCTCTTCGCTGAACCCCATGTTCCGAATTCCGATTTTGATATTATCTCGGTCCAGAATTCGCAGCACCATCGCCTGCCCGTGAGCGGAAGGGAGAACACTGACCCGCAAGTCGATTTCTTTTCCTCCGGCCCGGGCTTTGATTCGACCGTCCTGCGGACGACGCTTTTCGGCAATGTCCATTCGCCCCATGACCTTGATACGGGAAGTCAGGGCGGCGAGAAGACGACGAGGAGGGCTGTCCCGTTCCACAAGATGCCCGTCGATGCGGTAGCGAATTCGAATGCGGTTTTCGAATGGCTCGATATGAATATCGCTCGCCCGCATGTTCACGGCTTCGTTGAGAATCAGGTTCACCAGTTTGACGATGGGGGACCGTTCTTCATCTTTCTGAGCCAGCGCCGCCTCGTTCATTTCCGAGTCGGTGAAGTCGATGGCGGTTTCCGTAAATTCCATGATCATGGAATCGACGGACTCCCCTTCTCCCTGACCGTAGTGCCGGTTGATTGCTCCGAGAATGGATTCCTTTCCTGCGGTTGTCAGTTCGACATCCCGGTTGAGGATGAACCGCAGCTTGTCCAGAAGTTCCAGATTCATGGCGTCCGCGACGGCCACGATCAGCTTTTCCCCCTGAAATTCCACCGGAATACAGGTGTTTTCACGGGCAACCGATTCCGGAACCAGTTCGATCAGGGAATGGGGAATCTCCATGCTGTCGAGATCGATGGTGGCGAAGCCGAATGCCTGGGCCTTTTTTGACGCCACGAGTCCCGGGTCGATGTATCCCATTTCGACGAGCACGTCTTCCGGGTTTCCTCCCCGGCGTCGCGTGATTGCAATGGCTTCTTCCAGCTGATCTTCGCTGATGGTGCCATCTTGCACGAACTCGTAAAGCCAATCATTTCCTGCCATCGCGAACCCCCTTTGCACTGCAAACGTTCCAGATCTTCTCTGCTTGAGAGGATTTGGAACAATGTGAATTCTTTGGTTGCGGCCGGGACAAATCAGCCGCGCCGGGAACAGCTGGTCTATGACATTGCTATTTCAGACATGGCCGCGCAAGACGGAGTCAACAGGGAAGAGGTCGCCTCCCTCCTCCGCCGAAACGGCCTTCACTCAATTTGGAAACGCTTTAACCTGTGATTCTTGGCGACATGCTGACCGAAGTCACGGTGCTTTTCGCTTTGCCGCAGCGGAGATCGTTTCGTTCATCCTGATGATGAACTCTTCCCGTCGAATTCGGGTGAAATGATTCTATCAGAACTCCACTGGCTGCAAGCACTTTTGTCATCAACTCAATTACGAAACTCCGGCAACGACAACGGCACTCGCCTGACCGGTTCGTGCATAGTTCACGTTGAGAAAGACTTTGTTTTGCGGTGTTCGTGGCTGGCCGGTGACCAGATCGAGTCCCAGTTCTCCGTCGGGTTGTTCGCAATTCTGAGTCGCCGGGATTGAGTCGGCGTTTTTGAGACTGAGCAGAGATCCGACCAGTTCAATCAATCCGCTTGCCGCACCGGAATTGCCAACCTGCCCTTTGAGTGCAGTCACTGGAACGGTTGCATCTCCAAGCAGTTGCCGCAATCCGGATGCTTCACTTCGATCTCCTTCAACGGAACCGATTCCGTGAGCATTAATGTGTCCGAGATCGGCAGCACTCAAATCGGCCCGCCGCAAGGCACTACGCGAGGCGTTCAACACCGCCTGAGCAATGTCTGGCTCGCCAGAAGGTGAAGCAACACAAGAGGATCCACCTCCCAGAAGGTAGCCGTAAATTGTGGCTCCCCGGTTTTTGGCATGCTCCTCTTCTTCAAGCAGCAGACAGACGGCCCCTTCCGCTGCGACCTCACCGTTGCGTCGGGAATCGAATGGCTTGCAACTCGCTGCAGGATTCGCTTCGTCAAACCCGAGTGGATCCATCAGTCGTGCATGGATGGCTCGAACGGGGTGAATGCGGGTTCCGGTTCCTCCGACCAGCATCATGTCGGCGGCGCCCCGTTGCATGATGTTCAGGGCTTCGGTCAAGGCGACCCCCGGCGACGCTTCATCGAGCGTGACCGAATTGTTCGGGCCACGGGCGTCGGTGAAAATCGCAATGTGGCAGGCGGGCATGTTGGGAAGATATTTGAGCATCCACAACGGCTCCATTTTCCCCAGCCCTTTGGTTCCCCACTCCTGAAACTGGAATGCTCCGTTTTCGTCTTTGCAGGCGGCGGCCGGATCGGACATGGTGTCTGGCGGGAAGAACATCAGGTTCGCCCCATAGAGAACCCCAAGTCTCTGATGATCAATCTTTTCGAGATCAAGACCGGCATCGGCCAGTGCCTGCAAGGCTGCGGCTGTTCCCAGTTGGGTTTCCCGCGACATCACCTTGATGCTTTTACGCTGGGATTTGAGGTATTCTTTTTTGACGGTTTCGTCAGTGAATTCCTTCACTTCCCCGCCAATTCCCCCTGGTGTGGCTGTGCAATGATAATGGCGTGTGGGCTCGATTCCGGAACGGCCTGCACTGAGATTTTCCCAGAAGGCGTCTTTGCCGATCCCGAGAGGAGAGAAGATCCCGATCCCGGTGATCGCGATGCTGCGTTTTTGCTCTGTTGACGTCATTGTTAAACACAAGGGCTACAGTGTGCGATGAATGCAAAATGATAACGAAACAATCGAACGGGGCGAGAAACATCATCGTCACTGGCGTGGGGAACACCATGGCGAAATGACACGCTGAACGACGGTTTCCTCTTTCTCCGTTCAATCCGGATGCCGCAAATCACACCTTCCGGAACGACGGAAACCCCTTCTCCACGGAGGGAATGAGGTCAATTCACGAGGCGGTCTTATTCTGACGACATTTCCAGAGGAGTGCAAAGCCCCGTCAGGTCCGGCCTCCTTCACGAAGCCGGGGGTCTGTCACTTCCTGAAGTCCTTCCCCAATCAGATTATACGACAAAACTGTCAGGAAGACCCCCATTCCCGGGAACAGAATCAGCCACCAGTTTTGGTAGTTTGCCTGTCCAGATCTCAACAATTGGCCCCAGCTCGGGTTCGGAGGAGGGGCTCCAAAACCGATGTAACTAAGGGATGTTTCAATCAAAATGGCCGCCGCGATCCCAAATGTAATCGGCACGAGAACCGGCGCCAGTGAATTCGGAAGCAAATATCGGAAAATAATACGTGGAGCCCCCGCTCCCAGAACGCGCGCTGCGGAAACGTATTCCATTTCTTTCAGTTTCAGAAATTCCGCGCGAATCAGTCGGGCAATTCCGGTCCATCCGGTTAGACCGATCACGGCCATCATCGACATGATTCCCGGTCTCTCCAGAACGGCCATGAGTGCCAGGATCAGGATGAGTGTCGGGACGCACATGACGACTTCGATCAACCGGCTGAGCAGGATATCAACCCAGCCCCCGAAATATCCGGCCAGTGCCCCCAGTGTGATCCCGATCAATGCCGCGATTCCCATGGAAACAAACCCGACAAGCAGCGCGGTTCGGGTTCCATGAACCATCTGGGCAAACACGTCATACCCTCGTGAGTCGGTGCCGAACCAGTTCAGCCGACTCGGGGGACCACTCTGCGGATTGGCGGAACGGCCCGGATACTCTTCTTCCTCGACGGGGCGCGTCGGATCATTGTAATTCAACGGCCAGACCGCCCAGCTTTCCGGATCGGCTTCCTTGAGAGTCACCGGATAACGCCGGAAGAACGGCGCGCCGGAAAACTCAGCTTCCCAGCGGGGACTGTAATAGCCCAGGCACGGAAAATAGATCGACCCTTTATATTGGCAGATGATCGGCTTTGTTCCCACGATCAGCGGCGAGAAGATGGCGACAACGCCCAGAAACGCCACGACGAAGACCGCCGCCATGGCCAGCCGTCGACGACGAAACCGCTGCCAGGACTCCTGCCAGAAGCCGGGAGATTTTGGCAACGAATCCAGTTTGGGAACCGTCGAATTCATTTCGTCACAACGTTGTTAACAATTTACCGTAAATAAAACCCGAACAGACTCTGTGTGACATCGCCGAGTGCGTTGTCATAGTTTGGTCTTGGGGTGGCCGGGGTTGGAGCGTACTCGCGAAACCCCGGGGCTTCCCTCGCTTCGCTCAGTCCAGCCCCGGCCACCCAAACCCATTTTATATTAACAATGCACCAGATTATTTATTTAACCTCACTCGCGGGTCAACGACGGCATACATGATGTCTGCCAGAAGTTGTGCCGCTAACGTCAGTATCGAGAACATCAGTGTTAATCCCATGATGGTGGGATAATCCCGCTGAACGATCGATTCAAAGAACTGCCGTCCCATGCCGGGCCACGTGAAAATCTGTTCGACAATAATTGATCCACTCAGAAGGGCAGGTAACGTTAGCCCGATCTGTGTCACTAAAGGAATCATTGTGTTTCGAAACGCGTGAATCCAGATCACGCTGACGGGACCAAGCCCTTTTGCCCGGGCGGTGCGTATATAGTCCTGACGCAGAACTTCCTGCATATTCGCGCGGATAAACCGGGCGTCGTAAGCAAGACCTCCGTATGTATATACGGTTACTGGCAGCAACACATGAAGGAATGTGTCGTACGTTTTTCCCCAATAGCTCATGCTCTCGTAATTGTCGCTGTACATCCCGAATAACGGTAACCAGCCCAGATGGACGGCAAACAATAGCTGCAAAAATAATGCTGCCACGAACGCCGGGAAGGAATAAAGAATATACAGCCCGACGCTAATCACCCGTTCATCTGTCTGTCCATTTCGGGCACTGCAATAGAGCCCGATCGGAATCGACAACAGATAACTCAGGAGGAGTGCCGGAACCGACAGCAGCAACGTCGGGCCGATTCGTTCCCCAATAATCCTGGCAACCGGTTGCTTCTTTGAGAATGAGTGTCCCAGGTCTCCCTGCAGGACGTTCCCCAGCCAGTAAACGTACGCTTCCGGCCAGGCTTTATCCAGACCGTAGGCCGCTTCCAGTTGCTTGATCTGGTCTTTGGAAAGCTGTTTAGACGGATCCTGCTCCGCCAGATTCATCGTCAGTGGAGTGCCGGGCATACTCCTGATCAGTCCGAAGATCACAAATGTGATCACCAGCAGAGTGAAGGCGCCGATGGCCAGGCGTCGAATCAGATAGGTCAGCATCGCACGTTCGCCCGAGAGCAGTTTGCTCTACCGTCTGCAGGCGTTTGAAGGCGTATTGATGTGCAACAGCTTCTCTTTACGCCTGCGGACACCTGAAAACTATGAAAATGGTCAAGTAATGAACCAGAAACAGCCGGTTCCGATTTACGGTTGCACAGTCCAGATTGAACCAAATCCCGGACTGTAGTTAAATGGTCCGCGCGGGCTGAACTTGTATCCTCTCAGCTTTCTGTTAAATGCATAAAACGCACTGCGGGTGTACAGCCATGTATAAGGCTGGTCTTCCCAAAGGATATCGTCAATCTCAGCGTAATACTCTGCACGCTTTTCCTGATTCAGTTCCAACTGGGCCTTGCGGAACAATTCGTCGACTTTCGAATTGGAGTACTGAAGATAATTTCGACTCTCTCCAGTCTTCCACAGATTCGCGGCGGTGTCGGGGTCAGTTCCCGTTCCCCAGCCGCCGAACATGGCCTGAAATTTATGGTCCTGCGCCAGCTGCTGCATCACGGTGAATTCTGTTGGTTTCACATGGCACTGAATCCCTAACTGTCCCAGACTTTCGGCCAGTGAAGTGCTAATATCAATCCGGGTCTGATCGTTCACGCACATGATGCTGAATTCGAACTTCACCTTCTGGCCGTTAATGACTTTGTCTCGAATTCCATCTCCGTCTGTATCAACCCATCCAGCTTCCGTGAGGAGTTGTTCCGCTTTGGCCAGATCCTGCTTGTAAGGTGTTCGCTCTTTCTGAGACGCCATCCAGGCTTCGCGTGGAAAGAGACCTAAAGACTGCTCATACAGTCCGTAGCAAAGCTTTCCGAGAATCTGTTCATAATTCGTGGCATAAGACATTGCTTTTCGCACACGAACGTCACTGAAGTATGGGGTTTTAATGTTCCATCCAAAATAGTAATAAACCCACTGCGGCCCCCGGACTTTGGTGTTTAATCGGTAGAAAGCGTCGTCGTTGGTCTGTTCCACCCATTGACGGGGTTGCATTTCCATCTCGTCCAGTTTGCCATCGTTTAATGCGAGTCGGGCGGTGTTATTGTCTTCAATCACGCGGAAGCGAATCAGACGATAATTCGGTTTTGGGCGAACCTGTTTCCCTTCGTGCATGTACCAGCTTTCGCGACGTTCCAGAATCACTTCCTGACCTTTCACCCGTCGGAGCACTTTATATTGTCCACCGGTGACCGCGTTTAACTCCAGCTTCTGATGATAAGGGCTGTCGACGAGCTTCGGGTCTTCTTTGACGGACTCTTCATAGATATGCTTCGGAATGATCGGGAAATTGCAGTTCCAGACGTTTGTTGATAATGCTTCTTTATGGAAGATAACGAACGTATGGTCATCGTAAGCCTCGATCCAGCGGATCTGATCGGTTCCCTGACGTACGGCTGGAACCGGAACTTCTGGGTTCATAATCGTCTGGAACGAGAAGACCACATCATGAGCAGTCACCGGTTTTCCGTCTGACCATGTTAAGTCTTTGCGAATGACAAGCTTATCGTAAAGTTTATCTTTACTGGTGTGCCAGGAGACGACGGTTTCAACCGGAGCGAAGGGTTCCATGTTCCAGTCAAAACTGAAAAATCCGATTCCGGTCAAGCCATTCACATCGGCATCAGAAACAGAACTGGACAGCAGTGGATTCGTGGAGTTGATGTCTCCGGAAAGATGACGGTTGATCTCAGCGTCGGTGTTCACGTCCGACTCGGATTTCGGGGGGCGGCCCAGTCCGTCGAGAATTCGTTCGTTGTCAGCAGAACTGTTATTTCGCAGCTTCAGGGCTTCTTCGGCCGTGGTTTTCTGGGGGATCCCGGCGAAGAATTCACGAGACCGCTCCATGATGTCGACGACCGGTTGGGGTTCCCATTCGACTTTGGCCTCCAGTTCGGCCAGTGTCGGGGCGTCGAACGGCTCCAGTCCGGGGCGGGCCGTTTTGCCGGATTCTGTTCCTTCCTCTGTCTTTTTGTAGTTCGGGGCAGTCGGACAGCCCAACAGAAAGACCAGACACAGGCAGCCTGCACACGCCAGAAGCCGGGAACGATTATCCATCATCCGTATCACATCCTTAGAGAATGTCGTGAAGCACAACGCAGATGCGGAATTGTGTCACACATCCCCGTCAACGGCAAGAGGCATCAATGAGGAAAGCCCGCCAAAACAGGCAGGCTTTCCCGAATTCAGCACTTCCAAGCCAATCTCGACGAAAAGAGAAGTGGGGAGTGGGTAGTAGATAGTGGGTAGGGAATACGGGCTTTTTCCGGCTTTTTCTGCCCCCTGAATCCTGATCCCTGACCTGTTATTCCTCCATCAAAATAAACCTGGAACGACGGAAATCGATCCATCATGATTAAGAGGAACGGATCACTCTTTGACCAGTTCCTTGATTTCAATATTGCGGAATTCGACCGGATCGCTGTGTCCGGCGAATCCGAAATGCCCGCTGGGACGATTGAGGCCTTTGTAGGGCTTGTCTCCCATGAATTCCGTGACTTTAGTGACATCTCCGTCGAGAATTTTCGAACCGTTCAGCTCGACGGTGATGTGCGGACCTTTCACGGTCACTTCCTGGTAATTCCACTCACCGGTGGGACGCAGGTATCCCCGAGCGGCCGGAATTGCCCCGTAAACGGAACCGTGAGCCTGACGAGGGTCGATTTTCGAGTATTTTTCATGCTCGGAATCCAGAATCTGAATTTCCGTCATTCCTTCGAGATGAGGATTTCCCTGGCCAGGATAACGGATTGCCAGTCCATTGTTTCCGGCGGGGGGGAGCTTGAATTCCAGGCGAACGACGAAGTCTGCGAATTCTTTATCAGTATACATCGTGCCCCCTTTTCCGGACTTCCCTTTAATGGCTCCGTCAACAACTTCATAGCTGTCAGTGGCGCCGGTCCAGCCGGTCAGGTCTTTGCCATTGAAGATTGAGGCATAGCCGTCGCCGGAATGCTTTTTCAGAATTGCAGTTGCTTCATCTGCTGGAATCTCGCGAACGGCAATATTCCGCCAATGAACTTCAGAACCGTGTGTCTGGAGCTGAATCTGTCCCTGCAGTGGAAGCGGAGCCCCGCGATTGAAGTAATTCTCGTGAATCGCGTGGTTGACGACGAGCTTGTCGTTCAACCAGACGCTGGTACGGTCACCGATCTGGCGAACTTTCAGCTTGTTCCATTCTCCGAGCGGCTTATCAGCGTGAACGAGGGGATCTTTTCCGGGAGCCCCTTTGCTATTATTCCAAAGACCTCCAGAACCCTTGTCTGCCCCATGCTTCCAGCTTCCACCCGACTCCAGGGTGTCCCACAGTTGGACCTGAGGAGTATTTTTCAGGTAAACGCCGCTATCCCCTTTCGGGAACATTTTGACTTCGAGAACGAGTTCGTAGTCCCGGAAAGATTCGTCGGTCGTCAGATAGACCCCTTTTCCGTCGTTGTAGATGTAGCCATCTTGAACTCTCCAGTGTTCAAGCAGGTCGGCCTGCCATTTCGCAAGTATCGCTGTGCGTTCTTCTTCCGGCAGATTTGCCAGTTTGACGGGATCGTAATGGGGCATCCCGTGCCATCCGGTGAAATCTTTCCCGTTAAACAGAGAACGGAAACCTTCAGGCGGGGTCCAGTCAGCAGCGACGGCCATGGTCGCGGAGGCCAGACAGAAACAGAGGGTCAACAGGCAGGTCTTCAAGGCGAACTCCTCTCAAGTCCTAATATCGATCAGTGAACAGACATCGAGTGTATTTTCGTACCACTGGTGCGCAATTCTGAGAACTGACGTTGTGTCGTTTTCTGCCGATCCTTTATCTTCCCGTTCCATGGTATTGGCTCCGTGGCATTGGAACGCCCGGAGACGTCCCCATGTCAACAATCGTCGGAACAACGTGAGTGTCCAGCAGGGAGGCCCTCAGATGGGCGCGAAAATCGTCAGCTTTCTGGCCACATTATTACTATCCATTCCGTTGGCCGCCATCGGCTTGATGGCGATTTTTGGGGTTCCGCAACTCCTTCCGGCGGGTCCTGAACGGGATCAGGTCGTGCGAGGATTGCAGAAGGCATTCAATTGGCGCACGGATAGTGAAACCGCGCAAACAGACGCGGAACCAGCGTATGAAGACGCCGTTCCGTTCGGTCAGGAAAATTTTCAGAATTCTCCTCAGGAATCTTCTCCGTTCCGTTCCGCGACCTCCTTTCAGGGAGAATCCCGTCAGGAGAACACCCGAAATCCGAATGAACGCCGCACCTCTTCAGACCAGTGGACCAGGGATTCTTCCCGTTCCATCAATTCCGGAACGGGTGCTGGAACTGGAACGATGGCCATGGCCCCCTCGTCGATGACGTCGGATCCCTCGAATCGTCGTGGTCCGTTTTCCAGCGGGAACAGCGCGAACGGAAATCCCAATGGAAATCGGAATCAGGCGTTTCAGAATTCTTCTCCCACTCCATTTAACGGGCCGCTGCTGTCCTGGCGTCAGGCAACCTCCCGCCTGAATGAACTGGGAATTCGGAACTATCATCTGGAACGGGGAGCCACCGACGGCACGTTTCTGTTCGTCTGTCTCTATTCTCCTCCAGAGGCCGCACAAGTCATTCATCGATTTGAATCAGAAACAGACGATCCGCTGGTGTCAGTGAATCAGGTGTTGCATCAGGTTGATGAATGGATGCGAACACGGGTTCCATCCCCAGGATCACCTTCGTCTCCGTTTGGTCCTTGATCTCAGGAGTTCACCTGTTCTGAGTACAGCACTTTGTTTCCCGTCTGGGGCCGTGAACGCCGAAACAGAAGGACACCATGTATCGCGCCCCAGCCACCCCACTGTCTTCGCTCAGAACATTCCAACGTTTGCCAACTCCAACCGTATTGGAAACGTCGAGCGGGTCCGGCTGGAGATGGCGACAGCGGTTGTCTCGAAAACCGGTCGAGACAATTTCGTTCTCCAACCCGCTTTCCAATTATGTTCGCAGCCCGAAGATGGCGCGACTTGAAGCGGCACTGTTTGTGGCAGACTCGGCACTTTCCGCGAAGAAACTTTCTCAGATTGCCGTACTGGCCGACGTGCGTGAAACTCTGGACCTGATTGAACAACTCAACGTGGCATATGACGGCGGTCGTTCCCCGTTTCGGATCGAACAAGTGGCCGCCGGGTTTCGGTTACTCACCCGTAGCGAACTCTCTCCCTGGCTCGATCGGGTTCACGAACGACAGGCCCGATTGAAACTCTCTCCCCCGGTTCTCGAAACGCTGGCGATCATTGCCTATCGCCAGCCCTGCACCCGGGCGGAAGTGGAATCGGTACGTGGCGTGCAATCCGCCGAACTGATCAAACAGTTGATGGAACGAAACCTCGTTCGAGTGTGCGGCGAAGATGATTCGCTGGGGCGCCCATATCTTTACGGAACGACGCGACTTTTTCTGGAAACCTTCGGACTGACGGACCTCAAAGATCTTCCCTGGTCCGAACGGTTGCGACGGGTTGTCGAAACCAAAGCCGAAGAGAGCGATTCCGCCCCATCCGAGGACGCGGCATAACCCGGAAAATGCAGAGGAACCACGGAAAGAACGGAAGACACGGAAATGAAGAGGGGAGTGGGCGATTGGTCTCGCCCTCCCGAAAATTGCCCATCTTGAAACACGCAAAAGCCCTGGCCTCACCTCGGAAGCCTGCTGCTGTGTCAACATTAAAAAATGGGTTTGGGTGGCCGGGGCTGGACTGAGCGAAGCGAGGGAAGCCCCGGGGTTTCGCGAGTACGCTCCAACCCCGGCCACCCCCATTTTTCGTGCTGACAAAGCACTACGCCCTGGCGAGCAGTTCGCGTAGTGTCGCCAGATTCTCCCGGATGGCCGCGATCTGAACGTCAGGAGGATCTTTCGTCAGATATTCGACATGGAGCGAAATCGGGTTTGACGGATCCGATTGCTTGAGCATTGTGAAGAACTTCGGGTCGACCACTCCATCCGGCAGTCCCAGTGCTCCATCCTGAAGCTTGCGTCCCTGCCATCTGGTGTCTTTCACGAAGACAGAACCCAGATGAGGTTGAGCCAGATTCCATGTCGTCTGCCAGGTGGTTCCCCCTTCGACGGTCGCGTGACGGATGTCATACGCCAGTGCGATCTCTTCTTTCGGGATCCCTTCGAGGAGTCGTGCCATGTCCCAGATTCCGGCCCCGACAAAGGTGGGTCCGGCGTGATTCTGATAGACCCCTTGAATTCCGATTTCCCGGTTCAATGCGGCGAGATCCTTGATGACGGGTTGAAGTTCCAGAAGCTGTGGCAGGATCGGTTTCTTGAGATCGTACCGATAGTAGTCCATCCGGTAGCGTTTGATCCCCAGTCCGGCCGCCGTTCGCAAGACCTTCTCGGTCAGCGGCTGATCCACACTGCTGACGTTGCTGGTCATGATCGTCACGTCCAGATTTCTGCGACGGAGTGCTTCCACCAGCTTCGGCAACTGCTCTTCAACATGCTCCGGGAGAATCTGTCCTCCTTTGCGAACCGTGGCTTCGATGCCCGCGACTTCCATGCTGGCGATCGTGTCCGCCAGTTCATCGAATGAGAGTGTCTGCAAAAACTTGACAAAGATGCAGATCGGATGGTGCGAAGAGGTCTGTTCAAATGCACTCATCACCGATTTCGGCGTGAGAAGACTTCCCCCAAACCCGGTGGCTGCGGCAATTGTGCCAACGCGGGTCAGAAAGGAACGGCGTGACAATTCTTGATGAGGCATTTCGTCTCCAGAAACATCAGGCAGTAAACAGACAATCAAGCACGAGGCATCATAGTCACATCACAGTTTACCGCTCCCAATTACCTCAACGCAAGGTGATAGAAAAGCATCACTTACAATAACTCCCTGTTTTCTTTTAATTTTCAGTTGACACTGAGTCTCAGTTTCATATTATTTCGTTTCAGTCAGTTGCCACCAAGATCCTGATCTGGTCAGAAAGTGTTCCCCATGATGTCACTTGAATTTGCTGTCTGTTCTGCTGTCGCCACATTGCGAGCCCAGGGACTCCCTTCTTCCGCACTCGAACTGGCCACCCTGTCGCTGGATGATGACTCAGACCAGGGACGACTCTGGGAGTTGAAAGGATTGCTTCACGCGGATCAGGGGGAAGTGGAACTTGCCAGAAAAGCACTGGAGACGGCGAATTCACTTGTTCCGCTACAGCCGGAAGGACGCTGTACACTGGCGGAATGTTATACACTGGAGGGAATGACCGATCTCGCCCGGGATTTGTTCTGCTCACTGGTGGAATGGGATCAGACACAGACAACATTGCTTTTGCGCATTGCTTCCAGCTTCGACCGCATTGGTCGTGCCGACCTTTCCGTCCATGCCTGCCGTAAGGCCTCGTTGCGTGACCCCGGATTTGCCAGACCGTTCTACGAGATGGCCTATTACATGCGGCGTTGCCAGTATCCGCCACATCTGATCGAAAGCATGGCCCGACATGCCGTTCAACTCGATCCGGATTCGATTTCCTATCGAATTGGACTGGCCGCATTCCTGCACTCTCTGAATCGCATGCAGGACGCTTATCAAGTCATCAGCGACATGACATTGGGACAACTTCGCCGGGTGACATGTCATTGCTGTCTGACCCGACTGGTCGATGTCTGCGAAGCTGGCAACGATCTGGAGCGTACGCAAGCGTGTCATGAACGACTGCTGGAGATCACCTCCGGAATCGGAGACGAAACCGACGCATCCCACTCGGATACAGAAGCCTCACTTCTGTGGAACAACCGTCTCCGTCTGGGGCAGGGAGAATAGATGATGGTCATACCCACTTTGATTCTGCTGCATTTCCTTTGGTTCGCCGGTGCCGGGCTTGCCGTGTGTGCCCTGTCGTGGGCATTCCGTCATGCACAAATCATAATTCAAACACGATCTCAGCGACGACGGGCACTTCTCAATCTGGCCCGTCAGCTGGAATCAGGTGTCGTTCTGTCAGCCTGGAAGACATTCGCCCAATCCGGCAACGGAGGCCCCGTCTGTCAGGCAACTCAGGGCTTTCGCTTCATTGAAAATGGCTCGGGAGGGCGAGGCTCCCGCCGAGCCGCAACCAAAGAGATCGCGTCATCTTCTATGCGATTCAGCAGGAGCTTCGCCCTCCCGAAAGATTACCCACTTTGAAGTCAGCAAAAGCCCTGGCCCACTCGAGGATGTGGAATTCCGGCTCGGTCTGCCGTACACTGATCTTTTATCGATTTCCCTCGGATGATTGAAAATTCTTTCGATCACGGATAATTACGGGGAACCGAAGCTCAGCGGGACCACTGCGATGAAGAATCAAACAATCGCCGGGATGATCTTACTGGTGTTACTTCTGGGAGGTTGCGGACAGCAGCAACAGCAACCCGGTCCTCCTCCCCCGACTCCGCAGCAACTTGGCCGGGGAAGGGATTCGGCGCCAGCACCCTCTCCTCCTGCTGCTTCATCTCCTGCTCCGGAAACTCCACCTCCGGCGAATTCTTCTCCGCCTGCTGAAGCTCCCGTGGCAACAATGGTTTCCGAGAAACCTGACGCGACCACTTCCGGCCAAAGCACAACGACAAAAGCGAAGGTGGAGCCGACAACGGAGATTTCCTATCGCGTTCATGCAATGCTTCAGGCAACGAAACGGGCCTCTGTTCAAAAGCGACTCCGCGAAGTCGCGACGGCCATGCATGAATACCACAAGGCCAATCAGCACTTCCCGACAATTGACGGGATTGGAAAAGAGTCTGGTCTCAGCTGGCGTGTCTATCTACTCCCTTTATTGGGGGAAGAGGAACTCTATCAGAAGTTTCATCTGAATGAGGCCTGGAACAGCCCGCACAACAGTGCTCTCATTCCAGAGATGCCGAACGTTTTCGGGTCGAATTCAGAGGGAAAAACCCGACTTCATCTTTTTACCGGTCCAAACACTCCCTTCCAGCCAGGCAAGCCGTTCCGCATGGATGAGGTGATCGACGGTTCTGCGATCACGATCATGATTGCGGAAAGCGGGGGGGACCTCGCAGAAATCTGGACGAAACCGGGCGGTCTCACCTTCTACGCCAAGAGCCCCTGGGTTGGAGTTGGACAGGTCAATACTGGAATCAATGTGGCCACGTTTGATGGTCAGGTCCATTTTCTTCCCCGATCGATCGACACACTCGATCGATTGATTCAGCATGGCGATTTGCAGCAGGTCGACCTTGGTCAGATTCAGGCTCCCACTGCAGAACCGGCCTCCTCACTCCCCGCAGCAGCCAACTCTCCGCCAGTCGGAGAACTGGGATATCGCTATCTTCCTGCGGAAACCTCATCCGTTCTGACCGTGCGAACCCGGCGACTGCTGGCAAATCCGATTGTTCAGGCATTGGCTCCTGCGGTCGCCTCACTCACTCCGCTTCCGCCAGCTGACGACAATACTCCAGCATTGTTCAGTGCTTCGAATCTTGCCATTGATTTCAAGGAGATGGAGGAGATCCGACTGGTGAGTTGCGATGATGCTCCAGTGCTGTCTCTCCTCCCGGTCACGTCCGACGATCCCGAGATACCCGATCCGGCGGCATTCGGAGCAGTCATTCGGTTTGCCACGCCAATTCCTTTTGAACAGGCGATCTCGGCAGCACTGGAATACGGCCAGGAACTGAAAACAGAAATTTCTTTCCGTGAAGAGCAGGGGATCCCCTGTCTGGTCTCAGGAGAACCTGCGCGAGCCATTGCCTTTGTAAGTGATCATGTCCTTCTCGTGGGGGCTGAAAAAACAGTTCTTGCCATGCTCCGGGCGAAGAACGAGCAGGTCCCGGGGAACCATGCGATTGCTTCAGTATCGCAGCAGGATCAGCAGATGCTGACTCTGGCAATCAACTCTGTTTCCGTTCCATCCCTGCTTCCCGGGGCCATGGAACTCGGGGCCGGTGCTCCAGGAATGGAGGCAGGAATGGGAGGTCCTCCATCGGGTAGTGCCGGTGGTGGTCTGATTGGTGGAGGACTGGACCTCAAGAATGTCACGGTGACGCTCGATCTCGATCAGCCTCAGCTGGCCAATGTCACGGCTCAGGTTCAAAGTGAAGAACAGGCAACCATGCTGGCAGCGCTCTTGCAGGGTCAGGTGGAAATGGGACGAATGCTCCTCAATGCCGAGGGAAATCCTCAGCTTCAAGCCATTCCCAAACCTGCTATCGGGATTCTGAAGGGGCTGATCGCCGGGACAAAAGTGGAGCGAACGAAAGACATGCTCGCCATCTCCATCGCTCGCCCCGGGCAGCTTGAGCAACTCCCTGCCATCATCGGCAGGTCCCTGTCCTCCTTTGCGGTCCTGCCGGAAGGGATGGCCGGAGCCGCTGACAAGCCCTTCGAAAAACGGGAACTTGTCGCGGCATTGCAACGTTATCAGGAAGAACATGAAACACTTCCTTCAGCCGGAGATGCCGAGTCCACCGGCAAACTGAGCTGGCGGGTGGCACTCCTTCCCTTTATCGGAGAAGAAGAACTCTATGCTGCTTTCAAATTGAATGAAGCCTGGGACAGCCCGGACAACATGGCCCTCTTGTATAAAATGCCGGTCATCTTCGGAGATGATCCTGACGGAAAGACCCGACTCCATGTCATCGTCGGACAGGGGACTCCGTTTCAGGAAGACAAATCGGTCCCTCTCAGCGAAGTGACCGACGGTCTGGAAAGCACCATCATGTTCGTGGAGGTGGGAGAACGCTCTGCCGAACCATGGACGAAGCCCGGCGGATTACAGCTCGATGTGAAATCCCCGGTTCGTTGCCTCGGGATCCCCAATGCGGACGTGGGGGGATACAATCTTTTCATGATGGATGGGAGCGAACGATTCATTAAAAGAACAATCAGTCCGATCCTGTTCTTACGCATGGCTCAACACGCCGACGGAAAAAAGGTTCCTCCTGTGAAACCTGATGGGAAGCAGGAGTAAGGACCGTGGGGACGCAGATCAGTGTCGTTGTCGAGAACCAACTCGCCTTCGTCACCACATTCACAGAAACTTTGGAACTGGGACGCCAGCAACCGGGGGAACCGGAGCCATTTCAACTGGTTTCGCCCCCCGATGGTCCTCGGCTAATCGTTGCGGCTGCAGGAGAAACCGGTGTTTCCCGTCGACAGATGCTCGTGCGGGAACTTCCCAACGACCGTATTGAAGTCTTGAATCTGAGCGCGTCGGCCCCGTTGCAACTGATGGCCAGACCCGCTCTGGGACCCGGTCAACAAACGACGATGGAACTCCCGTGTGCCGTGTCGGTCGGTACCGGGTTGCTCTTCAATTTCAATTCTGCTGAAGAACAGACAACTCCTCTCAATGAATTGCCGGAAGCCACCATTCTGCCCGGCAGAGCTTTTGGAAAAGCACGGGAGGAACTCAGAAGCCCGGCGTTCCGTTCCGGCAAAGATCCGGAGCCACTTGTCCGTGGACTGCAAGTGGTGATGGACCTTTTCCTGAGCGCCCGTTGTGATACAGAACTCTTTGCCAGTGCCATCGACGGTGCGTTCGCCCTGATCCGTTTTGACACCGTTCGGGTACTGCAGCTTGAGAACGGACACTGGCGCGAAGCACAATCCCGATCCGCTTCTGGCGCAACCTCGGAACTTCCTCCTCCCAGTCGGCAGGTTCTGGAAAGCGTCCGCGATCGAAAACGAACATTCTGGGAATCAGGGATTTCGGGCTCTCCTTCAGTAAGTCTCTCTCAGGTGACCGGCGTGATTGGTGCTCCGATTCTGGATGCACAGGGAGACGTCATCGGGATCCTCTACGGAGACCGGAATCGTGACCTGTCAGCCACCGACGATGAGATTTCCGCACTCGATGCTCGACTGATGGAACTGCTGGCCTGTGGAATTGCGTCCGGTCTGGCCCGCCTGCAACATCAGGAACGGGCAGAGCAGATGCGATTGCAATTCGCCCAGTTCTTCACGTCGGAACTGGCCGCAGAGCTTGAGCAGAACCCCGGTTTACTTGAAGGGCAGGACGCCGATGTCAGCCTGCTGTTTTGTGACATTCGCGGATTCAGCCGGATTTCAGAGAGAATCGGCGCGACGGAAACGTTCCACTGGATTCATGATGTCATGGACACGTTGTCGGATTGTGTCCTCAATCATCAGGGAGTTCTCGTTGATTACATTGGCGATGAATTGATGGCTATGTGGGGAGCTCCACGATCCCAGGCTGACCACGCGGAAGGAGCCTGTCGTGCTGCACTCGCGATGCTTGAAACCTTGCCGGAACTGAATGCCCGCTGGCAGAGCCGACTGGGAGAACCGGTGGACCTGGCCATCGGAATCAACTCGGGCCGGGTGAAAGTCGGAAACGCCGGCTCACGACGAAAGTTTAAATATAGTCCGCTTGGAAATGCTGTGAATCTGGCCAGCCGGGTTGTCGGAGTCACCCGACATCTGAAGACTTCGCTACTGGTGACAGGTCATACAATCCAACAGCTTCCGGAGAGTTTTTTGAACCGGAAACTGTGCGACGTTCAAGTGGTCAACATGGATGAACCGGTCGGGCTGTTCGAGTTATTAACAGATTCGGTCTCTCAACAGCTTGCTCAGGATTATGAGCACTCCCGCCAGGCATTCGAACAGCGGGAATTCCGTAGTGCCGCACATTTAACCGCGCGACTGCTGGAAACCTTCCCGAACGACGGCCCCTCACTGGTGCTTCTTTCGCGCGCTGTGCAGGCCATGGTCGATGGACCGGACGCGAATCATCCGGTCTGGCGTCTCTCCGAAAAATAGAGAGAGCAGTTGACTCGGGCGGGGAGGTCCGGAATGGGACGCATGATTCTTGTGCCACTGCTCTGTGAGCAGTGCAAACGTCAGAACAGCTTTCTTTTGTCCAACGTCTTGCCGCGGTCAACATCGCTTTCACATTCGGCACTGCTCGCAGAGCAGTGGCACACAGGACAATTTTTTCTGGATGTATGCCAGATCGGGCCGATGATTCGCCCTATCCCGGCTGATTCGTAGGGTGTATGAAGCACGAAGAAATCAGGAAAATGGTGCATTCCGCAACTCCGCCTCAAAAACAGTGTGTGGTTTCCATCAGGACGAAACTTCGTGCGCAATGCACCGCCACTTAAGGAGTTGCTGCATGCACCCTACCGGAGTTATGAATAATCCCGGCTAGAACGCACCAACCAGTAATGCATGTTGAATGACGATCAATACGGATGCGGTCGCTCCCACTGTCAGATTATCATTCCATTTCGTTGGTAAGGATTCCACAAAAGCACAGATTACCACCACCGGGGCGACCACCAGCAATGATGTCAGCAGCGACACCTGTGGACCGGCTTCAACCCAGTAAAGCGATGTGGCCAGAACGGTTCCCACGGTCATGAAGGCAAACAATCCGGCGACAGACTTTCTGGGATTCCATGAAAGTTTCGGGCCTCGTGTCAGCAGCCCGCAAAGAGTCGCCGATCCATCTCCGAAAGAAATGATCGCAGCGACAGCCAATGGGATCTCCAGTGCCCCGCGAAATAGCAGAAACAGGATCGCCAGTGGAATGACGTAACCAAACACGCTCGGAGAAATCTCTTCCTGAGAATAACGAACAAAGCCCTGCTGGTGTCGAATCGCCAGCAGGGCAGGAAGAATGATTCCTCCGGTCACGACCAGCAGCATGACCCAGAGTCGTACGACTTCCTGATGCGGAACCAATGGAACCGCCATCACGGCAATGCCAGGAAAAAAATGCCAGAACCGACGGCGAATTTCCTGTGCGCCCAGTCGGTCCGCCAGAACAGCGACCGCAGGGGAAGCTCGCAGGACAGTGTTCATCTTGTGAGGCATCTCTCGGACCATGATCTTTCGAGCTGAAATCACGAAAACAATACACACCAAGGTCGTGATTTAATGTTCCCTATTGGATTCTATCGACAATTTCACAGGAAAGAGCCTCATTCAAGCAGTTTTTTTGAGAAGTTCTGGCAAGCTTCACCAGAGAAAACGGTTGGTTGGGTCGTAGTGCCTGCAATGCGTTCGAAAGGGCATTCGGTTGATGCTGGATGGTAACCATTCGAATCCACTTCCCTATATACTGGAACGAAATACTGGAATATGCACAGAGTAGGGAAGCAAGCAGCATGCCGCTTGCCATGATTCCATGTTCATTTTGGGAGAGACTTTCGTACCATAAACAAAGGAAAGCCCTGTCGAGTTCAGAATCCCCTGTCTTGTGCTGTTGATGATGCCTAAAATAGAGACTTGAAACGCTCACTGTTTCAGTTGAACTCTCTCTGAGATCGAATTTTCGGAACGACACTCCATCATGCCGACCTATATCTACGAAGTGATTCATGACGACGGAACCGGAGGAGCAACCTTCGAAGTCTTTCAGTCCATTTCAGAGACTCCGCTGACGCAACACCCGGAAACCGGGGCTCCTGTCCGACGGGTGATTCAGGCACCGTTTATCGGGGGCTCGTGGTCGGAATCGGCGATGCAGAAGAATGTGAGCGACGATAAAAAGCTGGACAAGCTGGGCTTCACCAAGTATGTCAAAGCAGGGGATGGGTTCTACGAAAAACGGGCCGGGCAAGGACCAGACGTGATCTCCCGTGACGCTCCTCTTCAGGGAGACAGCTTCGGCCATCTCGATTAACCCGGTTCGGTCTGCCACGTGACCGCAAAGCGAGCGTTTTTCTCGGAGTGTGTTCCGGAATTCTCCCTCTCTTCTGAGTGAAGAGGGATCTGAAATGACCTCACGAGAATTCAGGGACAGACTCTCTACACCATTTCGGCAAAAAGAAAGTGACGGCATGTCGACGAAGAAAGTTTTGATTACCGATCATCCCTGGCCGGGGATCGAGATTGAAGAACGTCTGCTCAATCCACACGGCATTGAAATCGTCGACGCTCCCAATGGGGAAGAGGGGACTCTTGCCGAGTTGGCGAAGGATGTTGTCGCCATTGCCACCTGCTGGGCGAAGGTGACTCCCAAAGTCATCGAAGCGGCCACGAATTGCCAGATCGTCTGCCGACTCGGAATCGGTCTGGATAACATTGCCATTCCGACGGCCACCAGCAAAGGAATGCTGGTCACAAATATCCCCGACTATTGTGTGGAAGAGGTGGCGGATCACGCTCTGGGACTTTACCTCGGCCTGACCCGCAACATTGCGTTCTATCACCACCGCAGCAAACAGGGAGAATACAATCTCAAAGCCGGCCCCACGATGTATCGTCTGCGCGGGCGAACACTGGGACTTTTAGGGTTCGGACGAATTGGACAGGAACTCTATACCCGGGCGAAAGCCTGCGGCTTGAATGTGATCGCATCCACCCCCTCCGGCAACGACTACGGAACCGGCTGCAAGATGGTGTCGTTCGAGGAATTGATCGAAACCTCCGACGCGATTTCAGTTCACGCCCCACTGACAAGTGAAAATTACCATGTTCTGAATCGGGATGCTCTGGCAAAAACGAAACGGGGTGTCGTGATCATCAACACCTCGCGTGGGGCGTTGATTGACACCGCCGCGCTTTGGGAAGCGATTCAAAGTGGACAGGTTTCCGGAGCCGGACTTGATGTCTTTGAACCGGAACCTCCTGATCTAAATGATCCGATTTACCGGGATGAACGGGTGATTGTCACTCCGCATGCTGCATTCGTTTCAGTGGAATCACTTGTGGAAATGCGGGAACGGGTGGCTCAGCAGATTCTGGATGCGCTGAACGGAAAAACCCCCGAGAATGTTCGCAATCCAGACGTTCTCAAGAAGTAATGCGAACTGCCGCAGATCAACACTGAAGCGTGAAAAAAGAACAACGCGGCCCGACTTGATGTCCGGCCGCGTTGATCATTTGATAAAGACGCTCGTGGTGTGAGACTAGAAGGTCAACACCGCGTCGATTCCGAAGATGGCCCCTTCGTCAACCGGCACAATCTGTGCGGCAGGGATGTTGTTCACAGCAGGTGCCCACTGGTAACGAACTTCAGGACGAATGGTCAGGTTGGCCATTGGTCGGTAGTTCACACCACCGGTGATTTCGTAGTAGGAAACGCCGTCGGCTTTCCACCACTCGGCACGACCCCCGACTTTCACTCGATCGCTGACCGTATAGAACAGATACTGGTTAATACCGATGGTATCCCAGTGCTGGCCTCCACCCTGGTTGACGCTGACGAGGTCGCTCTGGAAGACATACTCCAGGTTGTCGGTGATGTTCCAGGTTCCAACGATACTGTGAGTATACCCCTCTCCGTTGGCTCCCAGATTTCCGGCTGTCAGAATGTAGGTGACGTTGACATCGTCGGTGATCCCAACGCTGACACCGCCGAGGAAGCTGCTGCCCCCGTTGAACTGATCAAATCCGGTATCCCAACCCAGAGTCCAGCCTCCGTAGACCGTGACGTTGTCTGCAGCGGCGTACTCAGCCAGTACCCCGGTGTGGGTGAACGCTTCACTGTTATACATGGTGAAAGCGTGACTGTAGAAGAAGTTACCCGGTGCACCAACCACTTCATAACCGAGCAGGGTGTAGAAGTGACCCGCTTTGACGCGCCAATCACCCCAGGCTGCTTCAGCGTACAATTGCGGCAGTGCCCAACCGTAAACACCATGATCCCAGCCGTTCTGGTAATCGTAGCGTCCGGGGTTGTTTCCAAATGCCTGGGTATCGTCAGCATCGATACCGTACATCAAGTCGACACGTCCCCCGAAGCCCAGTCCGTTGCTTCCGTCAGCAACTTTTTCGACGAACAACCATGACTGATGGTTGTTGAACTTACCGGGCAGATTGTTGAACATTCCGGTGCTGCGATTCGTGTAACCCCACGACATCCAGCCCCCGATGTCCCAGCCAGAACCTTCTTCAAACAGGTTGTCTCCGAGATCCCAGGCTTCATCGGGACCGAACAGATACTTGCTGCCACAGCCGTCAGAGTAACAACTCTCGGTGAACACCGGGTCAACACATCCCTCCGGACTGCAGGCTTCATGCGAAACCTGCCGGACCATGGACGGTTGAGGCTGGTTGAAGATCGCTTCCGCCTGCTTCACATACTCATTGTCCTGAGCGTGTACGGTGCAGGTCATCCCGAGCATTACGGCAACGGATCGCACCCACGTTTCAAATTTAACTTCTCGCAGCACAGTTCTCTCCTAGAACTGGAAGACCACGTGCAAAAGCGAGAGCACTTCGCTTGAGACGTTAATACGCAAGAGATCTCACCCGCCCAGGAGAGTTGAAAAATCTCTCAACAGTCGAAGGGAGAATCAGACATGGCATCGGCGTTATGCTGTCGTAATTTTGGGGGATTCTCCGGAACGGGTCACCAGTTCCCCAATCGTTAAAATCAACGAAGAGTTTCCGCAAAAACTGCCGATTCAGGTTTGTCTGACAGAGATTCGGCACAACGGTTATACTTGAAGAAGCAAACAAGACTGCCCGGTAGACGAGAACCTCACTCCCTGCAGGCCGGAAGGGGCAGAGGTTGATACCGTAGTTGATACTGTCGGCGTGATCGGAGAGGCAGCGTATGTTGCCCAATTTCGGGGACAATGGAATGGAGTCGAAGATGATGGTGGATGGAACAGTGAACCGCTCCGGGCGATTCACGCTGGCCATGATTCTGACAGTTTTCGCCGTGATTGCCTCGCTGAGTGCCTGCGATCCGAAAGGGAAATCGAAACCAGTTCCCCCTCAGGGAGGAAGTTCTGCAGCGCCGAAAAAACCGAAGGGGCTCCTCGAAGATTGGAGCACTCCCCAAGCCGCTCTCGTCTTCACCGGAGATATTCATGGACACCTGGAACCGTGTGGGTGCACGGCCGGCCAGTCCGGAGGTTTTGCTCTCCGGGGAGACCTGTTACGACAGCTTCGGGAAGAAAAGAAGTGGCCCACTGTTGCCCTGGATGTCGGCGGTTCCCTGAATGACGCACGATTGTCGTATCCTCAAACAAAATACAAGTTTAATGCCATTTTGAAAGGACTCAACACCCTCGGATACAGCGGCATCGCACTCGGAAAGGAAGAGCTGCTGCTGGGAGCGGAAGCGCTCTTCACGGAATTCACGAACGTCTCTGCGATCGAGAATTTCCATGTTCCGTTTCTTGGAAGCAATACCACAATCTTCGGATCGAAAGATTTAGGAACTCCGACCTCCACTCAATTCATCGAAGCAGGGGGGATGAAAATCGGTGTCGCATCCATCGCAGGGAACTCCACCCGATCAGTCCTGGAAACATCCGGCGTCACTCGGGACCCGAGTACGTTGCAAGTGGATGATCCGCGAACCATTCTTCCCGGAGTGATTGAAGAATTGAAGAAGGGACAGCCAGATTTGCTGGTGTTGCTCTCGGCATCCAGCATGGAAGAATCACAGGCTCTGGCCCGCGAATTTCCACAGTTTCATATCGTCGTCACCGCCGAAAGCGCGGAAGATCCTCGTGTCGAACCGGTTTATATCGGGGAAACGCTGCTGGTTCAGGTGGGACGTAAAGGAAAGAATGCGGCTGTGGTTGGCGTTCTGCCGGACGGGAAACTGAAGTCGACCGTCGTCTCTTTGAGTGTGGATCAATTCACCGATCTTCCGGCCATGATTGACCTGATGCGGGACTATCAGAACAGCCTGAAAGAAGCCTGGCCTGAATTGTCGGCCCAGTCCATTCCCGATCCCCAGGCAGGCCAGTTCGTAGGAGCCGAAGCCTGTAAAACCTGTCATTCGTTTGCGTATTCCGTCTGGAAGGAATCGAAACATGCCCATGCTTATGACAGCCTCATCACTGGTCGTCCGGGGACAGAAGCGACATGGACATCCCGAATCTACGACCCGGAATGTCTGGCCTGTCACGTGACTGGTTGGGATCCTCAACGGGCTTTGCGATATGAATCGGGATTCATCGACAAACAGAAAACTCCCCATCTGGCCGGGCAACAGTGTGAAAACTGTCATGGCGCGGGCTCAGCACATGTGGCCGCCGAAAACGCCTGGAAACGAGGAACTCCCCTCACCCCGGAAGTGACCGCAGGTCGTGAATCCATCCGGATGACACTCTCTCGGGCTAGGACGGATCTCTGTGTTCGCTGTCACGATGGCGATAACAGCCCCCATTTCGACTTCGATAAATACTGGCCCAAAGTGAACCACAGCGGCCGCAAAGATTAGTGCCTTGTCAGGCTTCAAACTTCGGGTTGTCTCACATGTTCCGCGGCTCGTTGGCCGCTCCCATTTCGATTCTTCCACCCGAATTTTGAATGCTGACGCAACACTAATATTACAGTTGCACTTATCGAAAAGCTCAAAATATTGAGCTTTCCAATAAGTGTCACTGTAACCCTAACGAGCCACCTGGCGTAACTCGATCTGCTCAAGAGCGGCCGCGGAGAGTGATTGAGCCGAACGAAGTGTCTGAAGCAGATGTTGCACCCGCTGCGGATTCGGGATGCCGGGAATCTGCATCAGAATTCTTCCCGTGCCATCTTTTAAAATCAGATCACCAGTGCGGAAAAAGGCGTCTCCCGAACGTGTGGCAATTTCGATCTCGGCAACATCTTTTATCAGAACGCCATCATTGTCGTGATTCGTCTCGATCGACTTCCTGGCAATGATGCGCTGGGGAGAGACACGCCGGTTCGTGATGACATGGCGTTTTCCCGTCAACTTTCCAAGGAAATAGGACAGAACGCTCAACGGGGCCAGCATCAACCCCAGAAATGAAAGACAGAGAATTCGCAACAGACTGCTGCTGATTCCCTTCGGAAGTTCCATGAGCTGACCGATGAACCGTCCGAGAGACCCTGCGGCAATCGATGGATAGAGTGTCTCCACCTCGGTTTCCCGGCCGACAGAAACACCAGCAATCGCTTGAACAGGATTCACATGCAGACTTTCAATGAGTGCAACTTAAGAACTGGGAAACAATTGTTTTCCAGGAAGCAATTATTCACTGATCCATATCTTCCACGCACACTACACGATGGACACGAGATCATTCAACGGGACGCCCGGTCTCTCTGGAATTCCGGTAAGGGGTATTCGTTGATGGGAATCCGCAGACCTCGCAGTTCCTGAAGCCGCAGCCAGCCCCGTGTCACCAGTTCTTCACGACGTTGCACGTCGGCCGGATCGAGAAATTCTTTGGCGAATGCCCCCTCCACGATCACAGGCGAAAATTTCTCGTTCACGATGAACTGGGCCAGTGTCGGATTGCATCGTAAATGCCGTTCCGGAGCGGAGAGAAGCTGACGTCCTTCAATTTCTCCGATGACAAATCGAAGATAGAGATCGCTCTGACCAATATTGGGGACTTCCTCTCCGCAGACTTCGCAGATGTACCCCTGATCACATTTTGCCATCGGCTTCTTCTCATTCCCGGTTTTTTCAGTGGATGCAGATTTTAGGATCCTGAACAAAACTCTCCTCGATCCGCTCTCGGAAAGAGAACTCCCATCGCCTGGGAAGTTTTATTCGTGGCTTTTAAGCAGTCTGTTCAACTGGAGATTTGCGTGTGTTTTTCTGGATGTTCTGATTGCGCGGCCCGCCGGGGCGATGCCTGTTGGCTTTGGGTCGATTGTAGCGATTTTTGCAACTTCTGCCCTGCAGTCTTTACCCGCATTACCGGAACTTACCAGTCAATAAACTCTACGGGACAGGGCGGAACTGATTTGATCTTTGAATAATTGAATGTGGAGCAGGTTTTTCATCAAGTTAGGGGCTTGTACTCTTTTGCTCCTCATGGCATCGTGGACTAAGTTCAATTTGACGGCGATAAGGAACACCGTCTGCGGGACCGACATTCCATTCGATGTCGCCGCTGTTTCAAGGAGGGTCGAAAAGAACGGTCCAAATAGAGCATTTTAGGATTCCTCTACGACCGCCTGTGATGCGGACAAATGAGAGAGGAACCTGCTCTAGCTGCCAGAGAAAAGGGGAGCGGAATGGATTTGACGACTTTCAGAAACGGATTTCGTGTTCGCACGATGAAATTTGCCACCGGTCTGATTCTCGGCCTGATGCTGAGCGTCGGGATTGCCAGTGCGCAAGACGTTCCAGATATCCAGACCGCGGTCAACAACGGCACCCAGCTTGAAGACCAGCGAAACTGGAAAGAAGCGGTTGATTTCTACAAGAAGGCGGTTAAGCAGTGGCCAGATCAGGAGCCGTTGAATCGGGGACTGCGACGGTCACAGTTTCAGTTTTCGATCGCCCGTCGTTATTCAGATGAGACGTTTGTACGGTCGCTGAAACCGATGTCACGCGACACGGCATTCGCTCTGTATGACGACGTGTTGATCAACGTGCAGACATATTATGTCGACCCGATCAATACGACCTCACTGGCGGCTCACGGAACCGAAAGCCTGTGGCTGGCACTCGGCAATCCCCGATTTCTCGATGAGAATCTGTTCGGGGCTTCTGACGAACAGGTTCAGAAACTTCGTCGGGAACTGTACGAAAAGTTCTGGAATAAACAGGTCACCGGTATGGCCGGGGCTCGTCAACTGATCTCCGAAGTGTGTGATTTGTGTCGTGATCGTGTTGGTCTGGAACCCGGACCAATCGTCATGGAGTATGTATTTGGAGCCTGCAATTGTCTTGATGATTATTCCAATGTGCTGAGTCCTGGCAAGAAGCAGGATCTCTTCGGCAACATCAAGGGAGAGTTCGTCGGAATCGGAATCGTCATGGAAGCGGTTGCCGGAAAAGGAATGAATCTGTCTCAGATTCTTCCGGAAAGTCCGGCTGCAGAAGCGGGACTGCGACGCGGTGACCGAATCTCCGGCGTCAATGGAAAAGACATTCGCAATATGTCGACAGAAGAAGCCGCCGGTCTGCTGGCAGGATTGGCGGGAAGTCAGGTCTCGCTCGAAGTCACCCGGAACGATTCCTCCATCTTCAACGTCAACTGCACGCGACGTGAAGTGAAAGTGAAAAGTATCCCGGTCTATAAAATGATCGATCAGTCAAAGGGGATCGCCTATATTCAGATGACCGGTTTTCAACAGAGTACCGTCACCGAAATGGATCATGCCTTGAATGCGTTGTCTCGTCAGGGAATGCGATCACTCATCTGGGATTTGCGTGAGAACCCAGGTGGATTGCTCACGGCCGCCATTGAAATTCTGGACCGGTTCATTGATGAAGGAGTGATTGTTTCGACGCGAGGCCGTTCTCCCGATCAGAACAAAACCTACACGGCTCACAAACCCGGCACATGGGATACCCGACTGGTACTGCTGATTGATGAAAACAGTGCCAGTGCGAGTGAAATCGTGGCCGGTGCCATCCGGGATCACAAACGAGGAGTCATTGTCGGTCGAACATCATTCGGAAAATGGAGCGTGCAGTCGATCTTCGACTCCCGGTATTCCACCGCGATCCGACTGACAACCGCAAAGTTTTACTCTCCAAACGGAAGTACCTGGGGAAAAATCGGTCTGCAGCCTGACGTCGTCGTCCAGAACGGTCCGGAACATCGGATGCTGGGGGAAGTGGACCTCGATAACGACCCCGACCTGCGTGAAGCCCTGCGGCAACTGAATGATCGGGAATATACGCAACGGTAAGGGGTGGCTTTTATTGTGCCGGGTATTGGGATAAATTCGAAATTCAAAGAAGAGAAATTCGAAGCAAATTCAAAAGAAGAAATTCAAAACCTGAAACACTCACCTGTTATTGAGTAGCGAGGCTGTTTCGAATTTTTGATTTCGAATTTGTTTTGAATTTTCCTCGTTTGAATTTCGAATTTCCTTTCCTCTTCTTCAGACTCCCTGCACTTCATGAGCAATGCCGACGAGTCCGACTTTCGAAACGGGCCTTCCTGGCTCTCCGGACGCGGACTTGCTCCCACTCTGAAATGGCGCGTCGGCACAGATGGAACGCTGGCCTGCTTGTGCCTGAGTCGTGAGACGGGCGAGATCTTCTCAGCCGATCAGACGGGGACCATTCACCGCATCGATCGAAAAGGAAATATTGCAGGCTTGACCCGGGTGTCTCCCTCCATCGTCAGTCTGGTCTGGAGTGATGACGGCACACAAGGGGCCGCAATCATTGGGGAAGATGAAGTTGTCCGGCTGGGGCAATCCCTGAAAACTGTCCACAAACTGTCGCTTCCGGATGTCTGCCTGGGTCTGGCGATTTCTCCTTATGGAAACCATCTCGCGGTTTCGCTCGCCAATGGAAAAACACTGATCTATAACGAACGAAGCAAGAAAATCGCTCAGTTCGAAACATTGCGTCCCCTTTCCTTTCTCCAGTTCTGCTCTACGGAATCGCTGTTGTTTGGTGCCGCAGAGAATGGATTAGTCTGTTGCTTCAATCTGACAGGGGCGGAAGTCTGGCAGGAACGCAATCTTGCCAATGTCGGAAAGCTGGCGATCACCGGCGAAGGAGATTTGGTTTACACCGCCAGCTTTGCACACGGAGTTCAGGCCTTCGACGGTGACGGCTCGTTCATTGGTGCCTATATCGTTGATGGAACCGTGAATCGGGTCGATGCCAGTTTTGAGCCGGATCGGGTGATTGTCTCAACGGTTGAACGGTCACTCTATTGGATGGACGCTGACGGAGATCAGCTCTGGTCGACAAATGTCGACAACCCTATCGTCGATGTCCTGTGCGACCCTTTGGGAGAATGGGTCGTCGTCGGTCTTCAGGATAAAGGGATTTATCACCTCGACTGGGGAGACCGGACCTGACTTGATTATTCCTCACTCAGTACTCCCAAGTTTGATATGAATAGGAGAGAAGTGGGTAGTGGGTAGGAAATGGCATGAATTTCCAGCCTTTTTCTGATCCCTGGCCCCTGAATCCTGACCCCTTGCTTCGATGTAAATAGACTTGGAAGTACTGTCACTGGTTCATGATGGAAACGGTCCCGTGAGAGGGAGGCCATTTGCATTCATCCTTCACGGAATTGAACTTATCGAACTTCCTGGTGGGCTCGCCCTTCCGAGCCATTATCAATGAAGCGAAAGCCCAGGCTGAAAACGACCGTAGCCTGTCAGGCATGACTCCGACAGGCTACGTTTGAAGATCACCAATCCCGTTGCTTATTTCGCAGCAGCTTTTGCGGTCTTGGCATCGATTCGGCGCTGGAGTGTCTTCTGGGTTTCTTTGAAGACATATTCCAGATATTCATCCTGATCATGCAACAGAGCCTCGACGGAAACGTCCATCGCTTCCTGATTATCAAAGAAGCTGAGTGCTCGAACAGCTTCCAACCGGACACGTGGGAACTCGTCGTTGATCGCAGTCTGAAGAATCTCCAGCGGGTTCTCCAGTTGATCAATCCCATAGCTCACCGCCCGAACGGCAGCGGCCCGAACGTGTCCGTTTTTGGAAGCCAGCAACGTCGTCAGTAGTTCTTTGTCGAGAACACCATGCTGCTGTTTCACCCAGAATCCTTCGAGTTGCAGGTGATCCAGTTCAGGATCATCTGCTTTCTTACCGGCAAGCCACTTGTCGACGGCGGCCAGAACTTCCTGGGGATCACGATCCCGCAGTTCGCGACGAACTCGGTAACGGGTTCGGTCTTCATAGCTGGAAAGCAATGAAAGCAATTGTTCCACCGATTCCCCTGCAATGGCCGGAGGAGTGACCAGCGGATTGTTCTTGTAGGTGATTCGCCAGATCCGGCCATGGATCTTGTCGCGGTTTGGATCACGAATCGAGTGCTGCATGTGTCCGACCAGTGGATTGAACCAGTCGAGAACGTACAACGCTCCGTCAGGACCGAACTGCAGATCGACCGGACGGAAGTTCAAATCGGACGAACGAAGCAGTGGTTCGACCGGATCGGCATGGAAACCTGATCCATCTTCTTTCAGACGGTACTGCAGAACTCCCTGAAATCCGATGCAGTTGTTCAGCAGATAATCCCCTTGCATCTCCTTTGGGAAATGACGTGAGGAAACCAGTTCACATCCGCAAGTCGGACGCCATTGTTTGACCAGTAACTGTTTCATCCCCGGATGTTTGTGCGGGAAATCGACACTTCCGGAGAACGGACCGGCAACGTAATTCGCTCCACCTGAGGCATCCGCAATGAAGTTCTGTCCCCACTTGTCGAAAACATGTCCCCAGGGATTCGCGAAGCCGTAAGCAATGAAATCACTGAACTTTTCTGACTTTGGATCGTAACGGAAAACCGAGGCATTGGCAGAACGGGTCAGCCCGTAGGGGGATTCGACCTGGGAGTGATGGAACACCCCTTCATTGAAGTAAAGTTCTCCCCCCGGTCCCCATTCGAAGCAGTGGATCGCATGGTGCGTGTCGCCGGAATCGAAGCCATGGAGGATCTTGCGATTGATGTCGGCCTTGTCATCACCATCAGTATCCTTGAGGAACAACAGATTCGGCTGTGAGGAAACGTAGGCCCCGTGATCTCCCAGTTCCAGTCCGATAGGAAGATACAGACCATCAGCGAAGACGGTTTGTTTGTCTGCTTTGCCGTCTTTGTTGGTGTCTTCAAGAATCAGAATTTTGTCGTTGGGTTTTTCTCCCGGCAGAATCTGGGGGTACGTCTCGTTCGTGGTCACCCAGATGCGGCCTTTGGAGTCAAAGGTCATCGCCACCGGATTCTTAAGGTCCGGGAATTCAATCTCCGAGGCATACAGATTCACTTCAAACCCTTCCGGTACGGTAAAGGTTTTCAGAGATTCTTCTGGTGAAGTGATGTGAATTTCTTTGGTGAAGTTGGTTTCAATTTTCGGAAGTTCACCGGTTTGAGAGTCGTCAATTTTCGCAGGCAGGGCTTTTCCTTGTGCGGTCTCCCAGACACGCTGGTCGCGCACGGCGATCATTTTGCGAAGTTTCTCGAACTCAGAGGGGAAGTTCACCACTCCGAACGGGTTCTTGCGTCCCCCGTAAATGTAGAAACCGTTGACACTCCGATAGTCGTAGTAGAACTGCTGATTCTTCTCAGCCACTTCCTGTTTGAGACGGTCCAGCAAAGCCGGATCAACATTTTTGGCCTCACCGAACAATGCCTGGTCCAGAATTTTGGCGAGTTCTGCGTCTCCCTGTTCATCCAGATGAGCCCCGTTGATCGTCAGGTTCGTCTTGGGATCATCGAGCAGTTTCTTTGTCGGAGTGAACAGGTCGATGAATTTCACCTGAGCCTGATCGGCGACCTTCTTCATCGCGGCCGTGTACAATGCCAGATTCTCGTTGTTTCGTGTTCCGGCCGGCACGTTCCGGTCGTTGAGGTCTTCGTTGGCGATAGGGGAGAAAAGAACGATTCGCGGAGCAACTTTCACTTCTCCGGTTTTATCGTTGATTTTCAGACCACCGCTGTACGTCTGCACGGGGTATTTGAGTTGCTTGAGATCGGCCAGAAATGTGGTCAAATCCTTTTCGAACGCGGGAAGGCCATCCGGTCCTGCAAACGATTCATTGAACCCGAAAAAAGCGAAAATCACGTTGGGCTGATGGTCGATGAGCGTATGACCATGGTCCGGAAAGTCGAGTGAACGGAGGCGGACATTGATGGTATCGCCGGAAAACCCGAGATTTCGGAGAACAAGTTGCTTCTCAGGAAATCGGGCGTGAAGTCGGGTTTCGAAGTTATTGAAATATTGCAATCGTTCGGCGGTGGTATTGCCGACGATCACAATTTTATCCCCTTGCTCCAGAGAGAGGGGTTCCCCTGCGGACAAGAGCGGGCCAAATTGAAAACTCCACGCAGCAAGCAGAGCCAGCGAGGCGGCAATTCGTGACATATTTCTTCTTTCCGTGACGGTTTCGGCAGGAAAAACAGGTGGGACAGACCAGACGCCTGACGTCGAATCAAGCCGGATCGATGCAAATAGAATTGTGGCGTATGTGGCGAAGAATGTAAAATGTAAACAGAAGTTGAAATGACAAGTAAAAAAACATGCCACAAAACGATTCCGCGAAACTGCCGACCGAATCCGCAACTCCGACAGCCGTCCATCACCGGTGGAAGGCGGCGACATCCGCAGGAATTTTTCTTCTGGTGAGCGTGTCCCTTCTGGTCCTTTTGCTCTGGCGAGCCAGCCATTCCACCGTCACAGATGCCGCAACGGTGACCATTTCACCTGAGAGCCCCCCCGTTAAGGAAGAAGGCATTACCGTTGCTGAGGAACCGGTTGTTCAGTGGCGTTCGGAGCAACTGGTCGGCAAATGGCTGTTGCGAGGAATGATTCAACGGGAAATTGAAATGCATCCCGACGGAACGGCCGTGATGAAATGCAAGCTGGACCCGATTTCCAGTCTGATTTACGGCAGTCGACTCGTCATGAATTTGAACTGGACCCTGGAAAACGGGATCCTGACACATTCGGTCACCGGAGGAGAGCCCAAAGCCAACGTCGACAAGTTGACCGAAGCCTATGGAAAAACATTGTCCTATCAGGTGATTCGTGTCGACGAGAACTCACTGGTCTTAAAGGGACCATTTGAATCCAAAAGCCTCGAAAACTGGGTCGCTGTCAAACCTCATGCGGACATCGCGAAGCCGCAAGATTAATGTCGCAGAAGTCGAACCCTCTGACTTAAGGTGCATACCGGGAGAGCAAATTGCTCTTTATTATTCCGCTGCTTCGCATTTCCCGGTTTAAAAATTGCGCCGATCAAGAGAACCTGCGACTTGGTTGCGTCTCATTTCTCTCGCCGATACCGTTTCACGGTCTTCAGAAAGAGAGTGATACCGTTTTCTGCTCATGCCAGCGCGGCGTGAGAGGGAAATTTTGAATTAACACCCGACGGGGGTGCATTGATCCGGTGTTGCCGCGTCGCCGAAGCCATCTGAAAACGGAGTGACTATGAATGTTGGCGTGATCACCCGCTTGTCGATCATGATGTTTCTCCAGTTCTTCATCTGGGGAAGCTGGTACGCGACAGTCGGCAATTACATGGACGCGAAAGGGATGTCCGGATTGATCGGCCATGCCTATTCCGTTGGCCCTCTCGCCGCGATCCTGGCTCCCCTCTTTCTGGGGCTGATTGCGGATCGCTATTTTGCAACCGAACGGGTGCTCGCTGTTCTGCATCTTCTGGGAGCCGTTACGCTGTTTATCGCTCCGCAATTCTCCGGTGAGGCATTCATCGGAATTTTGCTCATCCATATGCTCTGTTACATGCCGACCCTGGGGCTCTCCAACACGCTGGCCTTCCATCATATTACGAATCAGGAAAAAGAATTCCCGATCGTTCGTGTTGCAGGGACCATCGGCTGGATTGCTGCCGGAGTGCTGGTCAGCGGACTTCTGAAAGCAGACAAGTTGCCGTTGCAATTCAATATAGCAGCGGGTGCTTCATTGCTGCTCGGACTTTACAGTCTTGCTCTGCCGCATACCGCTCCTCCGGCCAAAGGACAACCCGCTTCCGTCTCCAGTATTCTGGGATTTGACAGTCTGAAACTCATGAAATCGCCGAGTTTTGCGATCTTCATTATCTGTTCGTTTCTCATCTGTATCCCGCTGTCTGCTTACTATGCATTTGCTGCCAAGTTCATTGAAAATGCCGGGAGCGAAACTCCGGCATTCATTATGTCGTTTGGACAGATGTCGGAAGTCTTGTTTATGCTGGCCATGCCCTTCTTCTTCGCTCGACTGGGTGTGAAGTGGATGCTGCTGGTGGGAATGCTGGCCTGGGTCGTTCGATACGGATTATTTGCCGGGGCCGCGTCGTCCGGAGCGTTCTGGATGATCATCGGCGGGGTCTTGTTGCACGGCATTTGTTACGACTTCTTCTTTGTCACCGGCTACATTTATGTTGATAAACGTGCAGACAAAAAGATTCGTGGACAGGCCCAGAGCTTTCTGGTTCTTGTTACCCAAGGGCTCGGGATGCTGATTGGTGCTCAGATTTGTGGTTTCATGTTCTCCGCACTCAGTGAGACCACCCCGCCGACTCTGACGATGCCACAATGGCAAACCTTCTGGCTGATCCCGTGTGTTATGGCCTTGATCGTGATGTTCCTGTTCGCATTCACTTTCCGGAACGACACTGTCGAAGCCACTTCTGAAGAAATGCTGAAAGAAGAGAAAGCCATCGGTCCAGCGACGTAGGACTCCGCTCGACTTTCATCCCTTCTCATCGTATGAAAGAAGAGATAAAGAACCGGGAAATAATGTTTCCCCAGAGCCAGAGAGGGGTTAGGAGTCAGGGGAATAGAAATATTCCATTCCTAACTCCTAATCCCTCTTGTTGAATGCTTCCCACTCCCTAAGTATTTCCCAGCCCTCTTCTTTGCCGTAGCTCTTCGAGTCGTTGTTTGAAATGCTGTTCGTGGCCCCGTTGGGTGGGCTCGTAGTAATGTTTTTCGACACCAAGATAATCCTGGTCGACCCAACCCCCGGCCCCGTCGTGAGCGTATTGATACCCGGTTCCGTGACCAAGACGCTTCGCTCCGGCGTAATGACCATCTTTTAAATGAACCGGAACCGGAATGATCCGTTCGTGTTTCACGTCATCCATCGCGGCATTGATGGCCATGTAAGACGCATTCGACTTCGCGACACAAGCCAGGTAAGTCACCGCCTGCGCGAGAATGATCCGGCATTCCGGCATGCCGACTCGTTCCGTTGCTTCCGCAGCCGCGTTCGCCAGCACAATCGCCTGCGGATCGGCATTGCCGACATCTTCCGAAGCAAAGATCACGATGCGACGCGCAATAAATCGGGGATCTTCTCCCGCCACCAGCATGCGTGCCAGCCAGTAAATCGCCGCGTCAGGATCACTCCCTCGCAAGCTTTTAATGAATGCGCTGATGACGTCGTAGTGCTGATCTCCTTTCGAGTCATACAGAATGGCTTTCTTCTGAATCGACTCCTGTGCGACTTCCAGATCCAGCACCGGCTTTGAAGCATCCAGTGACTTCGCGCCGATCTCCAGAGCCGTTAACGCACGCCGGGCATCACCGTCGCAAATCTCGGCAAGGAAGTTCAGCGCTTCCTCTGTTGCAGAGGACTCCGGTAAACCGAGTCCCCGTTCTTTGTCGGTCAACGCCTGCTTCAGAAGAACGAGAATCTCTTCCTGTCCGAGCATCTGAAACTCAAACACCTGACTCCGGCTGATCAATGCCGATGCCAGTGTGAAGAACGGATTGGCCGTTGTCGCCGCAATCAGACTGACAACTCCAGATTCCACATCCGGCAACAACACATCCTGCTGTGTCCGGTTGAAGTGATGCAACTCGTCGACGAACAGAATCGTCCGGTCACCGCTGCTGTTCAGTCGCGATCGGGCTTCGTCAAGTGCCGCGCGAAGTTCCTTCACTCCCGCAGATGCCGCGTTGAGCACCAGAAAATGGGATCGGGTGTGATTCGCGATGATCTCTCCCAGAGAAGTCTTCCCTGTCCCCGGCGGTCCATAGAAAATCATCGATCCCAATCGGTCCGCTTTCAGCATGCGCCGCAGCAACTTTCCTTCTCCCAGAAAGTGCTGCTGTCCGACGAACTCGTTCAATGTGCGTGGACGCATTCGTGCCGCCAGCGGTCGTGCCGCGTTTCGATTCTTCCGTTCCTGCTGATCAAATAACCCGGCCATTGTACTCACTCGGCTCCCGTCACTTCTTCCTGGAGAACAGGAAGACAGGGCTTTCGCTTTATTAAAAATGCCCCGGGAGGGCGAGGCTCCCGCCGAGCCGCAAACCATAGAAAGCGTGACCTTTCATGCGGCTCAGCAGGAGCTTCCCCCTCCCGGAAATTGCCCCTGTTGAAACAAGGAAACACCCTGCCAGAAAGATTACGGCTTCTGATTCCAGTAAATTTTGACGTTTCGTGTCGCGCGGCCGCCTGCGACGATATCAGGACGACCGTCCCCATTCAGATCCTCAACAACAATGTCTTCCGTTGCCATTCCGCCGGCATCGACGACATGCTTCTTCCAGTTTTTTCCGGAGGAGTCTTCGCTCAGATAAACAATCACGCCGAACGTGCCCGGTGTATCGCTGTGTCCCATGACAATGTCATCACTTCCATCTCCGTTGAAGTCAGCGACTCCCAGGGCATGTCCCCGCTGGAAGCCATCGTCGATGACATGGCGATCCCAGGCTGCAGCATTCTCTTTTGAGGGAACATAAACCGCGAGCATTGTTCCATGCATCGGTTCCACAGTGGTGATGAATGTGCTTCCGTTCTGAAAGCGACCGGTTTTGATTTCTCCAGCCCCGTTCAGATTCGGTTGATCGGCCTTGGCTCCTGTTCCGAGTCGAGTGAGGACGAACTCAGAATCACGCCGTTCAATCAAGGTCACTCCTTCCCGACTTGCGGTCAAAGTGTCGATTGTTCCGTCTCCATTGAGATCCAGATGCCAATGATTGTGCATGCGGTTCAATTCGGAATTGAGAATCGTTTCCGGCCAGCGTTCCCGTTCCGGATTTTTCGGAATTTCGAGTGCCAGCAATCGAACTCCATTTCCCTGAGTGGCGTTGAGCGGAGAAATGGTGAGTTGTGGTTTGCCTGTTCCGAGGACATCCGCAAACCGCATTCGATGCAAGGTCGGTTCTGCACCGATGGCGTACACATTCCATTGTTCATCCAGGGATGCTCCGCGCTTCACCCATTGGATCGTGCCGGTATTTCGACCGCTCCACCCGGCTCCGACAGCGAAATCAACAAGTCCATCCCCATCGATATCATACGGGGCAATGCAAACGTTATCGGCGACGGTTTTGTCAGCAATGATGACCCGTGGTTGCCATGTGGGGTTTTCATACCACAGCACCCGATTCTCGCTCACGGCCACAACATCCAGCTTCTTGTCATTGTTCACATCCGCCAGGGTCAATGCATAGCAGACCTTGCCGATTTCGGGATCGATCAACTGTTCGCGGAAGAGGACTCCGGCATCCTGTCCGAAGAGAGGAGTGATTGAGAGACAGCAGAAACAGGCGGACAGAAGAACCAGTCGCATGGTGTGAGTTCCTCCAGAGTAAATCAGATGAATCAGGATTTCGGTTCAGGACGATAGGTCGCAAAAGCCCGGGGAGTTTCCCAGAGACTCACCTCAACAATGGGAAGTCCCTGTTGAAGTCCATGTTCGCAGATCAGTCGGGCAATCGTTTCGGCAGTGGGATTGGAATCAATGACCACGACTGGTTCACCGAGTTGTTGCAGAAACGGGAGTGCAGGATCGTTCTTGCAGAGAATCATCCGGTGATCCAGAGCGTCATCAATCCAGGTACGGAGTTCCCGTTTGATGTCGCTGAAGTCGATCAGCATGCCCCGATCATCCAGTTCCGGTCCCTCCAGAACGATCACCGCCCGACCGTTGTGACCATGCAGATTCCGGCATTTTCCGGCGTAGTTCAACAACCGGTGTCCGTAACAGAAATCAATTTCCTGGGTGACACGATACATGGGATGACGTAATTCTTAAAACGGGTGAATGGAATGTGTCCTCACGACCTTTTCCTGAGTATGACAAGGTTGTGTGCAACTGAGGATACCTCGAACGGTTCGCTCGCGGAAAATTCATTGGAAACAATTGTCTCTCCCAATTGTCTCTCATTTGCCACCGGGGTATCCGTTCAGCGGTGCCAGCAGCAGACCGTTCATTCTCCATCATAGTCGAAGAGAACAACAACGGTTAAACTTTTGCTCATGCGAATGAAATCTCTGTTGTGGGGTGCATCGACAACCAGATTCGGCACACCAGACGATGTAAACATGATCATCAAGAAAAGAGAAGAACAATGAGACAACTGCTTTGCCTGGGCGCACTCCTGTCGAGCCTGTGCCTGTTCCAACCGGTGTTCGGAAAAGGTCCAACCTACCAGACTCTCGAAGAAGCCCGAACGGATCCTGACTTTGAAAAGCAGGGAGAATATGTCGGAAGCGAACGAGGTGTTCAGGTCATTGCCCTGGGAAAAGGGCAATTTAATGCGGTCACCTATCAGGGGGGACTGCCCGGGGCCGGATGGGACAAGTCTCCAACCACTTCAAAAGAGGGGACATGGGAAGAGATTCAATCGGCCCTTGAAGGATTGAAGAAGACCGAGCGTAAAAGCCCCACACTCGGAAAGAAAGCTCCTGAAGGGGCTGTTGTTCTGTTTGACGGAACCAAGGAAACGTTTGAGGAGAACTGGAAGGCGGGAGAAGACAAGTTTGAGAATGGTCTGCTGGTTCAAGGAGTCTCAACGAAGCCGACATTCGGAGACATGAAACTGCATCTGGAATTTCTGTTGCCGTACATGCCGGAAGCACGCGGTCAGGCGCGCGGGAACAGCGGATGCTACCTGCAAGGTCGGTATGAGATTCAGATGCTCGACTCTTTTGGACTCAAAGGACTCGACAATGAGTGTGGCGGCATCTACAAGGCAGCCGCTCCCGACGTCAACATGTGTCTCCCTCCATTGACCTGGCAGACCTATGATGTGGACTTCACAACGGCAAAATTCGACGATTCAGGAAAAAAAGTTTCGAATGCAAAAGTGACCGTCAAACACAACGGTGTTGTCATTCATCAAGACCTCGAAATCCCTGAACACACCCCCGGTGGTGTTGTGAAAGCAGAGTCCAAAGAGACGGGGCCCATCTTTCTTCAGGACCACAGCAACCCGGTCCGTTATCGCAACATCTGGGTCGTGACGAAGTGAATCGAAGAGAACTTCTCTCATTCGATTTCTCTCTGAAGATGACTCTCTGATTTTGATTCAGCAACATTTCGCCGCATCATTTCCGCGGTGGAATGTTGCTGATCTTTTTTCATGAAGACCATCGTGTTGTGAGTCGAGTTGTCGCGACCATCTTGAAGACAGGCTCTGCTCTCCTTGAGAGAGAGATGCCTTCAACGGATTCATGTCGAGTCATCAACGCGGTCATGATACCGGATGAGAAGGGATCATCGCGGCGCGCAATCCATGATGAAAAAGAACACTGCTGCAAGCCACTTTGACGGCAGTGCGAATTCGATTTGATTGAAAATCTTCTTCCATGTCGTCGATTTGACAGAAATTTGGGTTGCATCTATCGATCGTTTTCGTACTATTTGCCGCAAGTTATTGCTGGAGTAACAACTCGATGAATCGAATCAATTTGAACTCCGATTCAAAGAGGAACGTGACACCGGCAAGCCATTCACCACGGTTGGTGAATTGGATGATCGGCAAGTGCGAGATCAAACTACATTGCCCGGTAGCATGGGAATGATTATCGCAGTTTGGTGACTCTTGAAGGAGGAGTTTCCGTGGCCAAGAAAAAGGCAACCAAGAAGGCAGTAAAGAAGGCAGCTCCAAAGAAAGCTGCCCCAAAGAAAGCCGCCGCCCCGAAAAAGGCTGCTCCGAAAAAGGCAGTCAAGAAAAAGGCTACCAAGAAAAAGGCATAACACTTCGGTGTGCCATGTCTTACGAATGGACAAATCGGGTCTCCCGGTTTGTCCATTTTTTTATTGGAAAGTGGGCCTTCTTCCGCAGTTTCTCCTGCGAGCCCTATGCCTGTAAATCATCAGACAAGCTGTTTCGTCAGCGGGACAATCAGTTTGATTCCAGCTTCTTTCCGGATGAAGCAAGTCTATCTGGCCAGTCCGATTCGCACCTGAATGGCCCCGCTGTTATCGCCGATCGATCCCCAATCGTCACCACAGCGCAAATGCAGTTTGCCGTCACGAGGAACGGTGAACGTTCTGGCGGCGCCAATCTCAAAGGGTTCGCTCAACTGATAGTCGTCGAAGATGATTCCCATCAGCACTCCACGTCCATCTTCTCCGCCGGCGGCTGTGACAGGTGGCTCGTTCTTCGCGAGTGACCACTCACCTTTTGTGGTGATCTGGTAAGTGGTCCCTGCCTTCAGGATCACTTTCGACGGCTGCCACCCACGTGCAGCGAAGATACGACTCTCTCCTTCGAATCGCCCGGCCACGCTGTTGAACTTCGCTTTCCAGTCCCAGCTGCACAAATCGTTGCGGTACCCTTGTTTCATATCCTGAAGAAACAGTCGGTATTCAAAATCGATCTCCGGGATCTGCGTTCCGTAGACATCGCGAAAGCTCGTATTCACACCAGTCATCAGTGCCAGACCGAGCGGCTTGAATCGTGGTCCGTAGTTCCGGTTCATCCCCAGCATGTGACAGACCGCCCAGCGCCAGGCGTAGTTCTGCCAGGAGTCTCCGGTGGACTCGAGAGGATTGTCGATGATTTCCATCAACGGTTTCGGTGGTTGCGACTGCAGGTAATCGATAATTCTCTGTCGGGCAGTGACTCCCTTGTCTCCTTCCTGAAAGTATTGCCCGACTTCCGCCATGCCTTCGGAATACCAGACTGGCCCGGTATGACCGAACGTCAAACCACAATACGCATGAATCGATTCATGCCGGACGACACCCGCGTCAGAGACGCAGTAAACGGTTGCATCTGCATCAATGCGAGGACCGCCGACAATACTGGTGGTGGTCGTTTCCGTCACTCCGGCTCGATCACGGATACTTTCCATTCCTTTTGCTGTGATTGCCTGCAAATGTTCTGGAGACCAGTTGGAAAGCTGGTCAACGGCATAGATGCGGATCGGTTTGCGACAGCGACGCCCGTAATACGCCTCGACCAGCTTGAGCATGACCTCCAACTGCGTGAGCTGTTCTTTCGCCTGCTCTGCCGGAAGATCGGTCATCATCAGGAACGTCTTTGACGTGTATAATTGAGGCCGGTTCCCTTGAGCCAGAACGGCACTGTCGGAGAACAGCAGCGACAATCCCAGAACGGCGGCAAGAACAGCGTTTCGATGCGTCATGACAAGACCCATTTCCTCAATGGAGTGGAGCGTATGAATCTATCATCCGTCCAAAATCGGGCAATCGCAACCCTGCCCTCTCACCACAGAGCTTTCGCTTTATTGAAAATCACCCGGGAGGGCAAGGCTCCCGCCGAGCCGCAAACCATGGAAAGCGTTCTCTTTCATGCGGCTCAGCAGGAGCTTCGCCCTCCCGGAAACTGCCCATCTTGAAATAAGCAAAAGCCCTGGCTCTCACCAAACCAATCGATCTGGTGTACAATAAAATCGAACACGGAGGAGACGTCTCTCGATGAGTTCAAATGTGGTGAAACAATCCAACAGCAATTCCCGGAACAATCATCCGTTTCCGGTGACCGCCCCGTCGCTGGAGTTGTTTCATCCCGTCATTCAGGACTGGTTCCGTTCCCGTTTCCAGTCGCCGACAGAACCGCAGCAGCAAGGCTGGCCGCATATCGCCGCCGGGGAACACACTCTCATTGCCGCTCCTACGGGAAGCGGAAAAACCCTGACCGCTTTTCTGGCGGTGATTGACCGTTTGTTTCGAGACTCCATCAATGGAGAGCTGAATAACGAATTACAGGTTCTGTATGTGTCCCCATTACGGGCACTGTCCAATGACATGCAACGGAATCTCTCTGGACCGTTACAGGAGATTCAGGAGTTCGCTCAGGACGCCGGACTTGAAATCCCTGCAATTCGCACGGGACTGCGCACCGGTGACACAACTTCTTCGCAGCGTTCGCAACTGATTCGCAAGCCCCCTCATATTCTGGTGACAACGCCGGAATCGCTCTATCTTCTGCTGACGTCTGAAAAAGGTCGCGCCATGTTGCGGACGGTGAAGACCGTCATTGTCGACGAGATTCATGCACTGGTTAGAGACAAACGGGGATCGCATCTGGCCCTGTCTCTCGAACGACTGGCCGCTCTGACAGAGTCTCCGTTGCAGCGCATCGGACTTTCTGCCACGCAAAAGCCGATCGAACGCATGGCGGAGTTTCTGACGGGCGTTCATCACCATTCCTCTGAAGAATCACAGAACACCCCGTTCTCCTCCACCTGTCGCATTGTCGATGTCGGACATGTGCGTGATCTTGATTTGGGAATCGTCGTCCCTCCCAGTGAGTTGCAGGCAGTCTGTTCACAGGAACAATGGGGGCAAATCAACGCCCAGATTGTGGAGTTGATCAATTCTCACCGCAGTACGCTCATCTTTGTGAACACCCGACGACTGGCGGAACGTCTCACCCACCAACTTACCCAGCTTCTCGGAGAAGAGGCGGTCGGCAGCCATCACGGATCTCTTTCCAAAGAGATTCGTCTCGACGTCGAACAGAAACTGAAGAACGGGGAACTCAAGGCGGTCGTCGCAACGTCCTCACTCGAGCTGGGAATTGATGTCGGTTACATCGATCTGGTGTTACAGATTGGATCTCCCCGGGCGATCGCGGCGTTCCTGCAACGGATCGGTCGTTCCGGTCACGCACTCGGACTGACCCCCAAGGGCCGACTCGTCGCCTTGACCCGCGACGAACTGGTGGAGTGCATGGCGCTGATACGAGCCGTTCGCCAGCGACGCCTCGACGTCACGCCGATTCCGGAAGCGCCGCTGGATATTCTCGCCCAGCAGATTGTCGCCGAGTGCGCGCTCACCGACTGGAACGCCGATGATCTTTACGAGTGCTACCGCAACGCCTGGCCGTATCGATATCTGACGCGGGAACAGTACGAGAAGACACTCACGATGCTCGCCGACGGCCTGACCGATACCGGCGGGCGCGGGCGATCACTGATCTACTACGACCGCATCAATCGACAACTCAAAGGACGCCGTGCCGCACGGATTCAGGCACTCTGCAACGGCGGCGCGATTGCCGAAGTGGACACCGTTCGGGTCCTTCTCGATGCAGAGAACACTGTCGTCGGAACGGTTGATGAAGAATTCGCTGTGGAAAGCAGTGGAGGAGATATCTTTCTTCTCGGCAATTCCTCCTGGCGAATTCAGCAACTGCGGGGGAACGATCTGCTCGTTTCCGATGCACAAGGTGCCCCGCCGACAATCCCGTTCTGGCGCGGCGAAGCTCCCGGTCGAACGATCGAACTCTCGGAAGAAATTTCCAATCTCCGTGAAGAAGTCGAACAACGCCTGATCGCGGCCGATCAACAGGCTTCCGGTTCTTTGGATGATGAGACCAATGAACATCCTGTGCGATGGAAACCGATTGCCGAGTGGCTGCAATCGGAAACGTTGTGCGATCTCCATTCCGCATGGCAAATTGTGATCTACATGGCCGCACAACGGGCCGCCATTGGATTCCTTCCCACACAACATCGAGTTGTGTTTGAACGGTTCTTCGATGAATCAGGGGGAATGCAACTGGTTGTTCACGCACCGTTCGGAAGCCGCATCAATCGGGGTTGGGGACTGGCGTTTCGGAAACGGTTCTGCCGGTCGTTCGATTTTGAACTGCAAGCGACGGCCGATGATGACGGTTTCATTCTCTCTCTCGGCCCGCAGCACAGCTTTCCGATTGAATCCCTCTTCCCGATGATGCGCACCGACAACGCACGCAATCTATTAGAGCAGGCGTTGCTGGTGGTGCCGATGTTTCATTTCCGCTGGCGTTGGAACGTCACCCGATCGTTGTTTGTCTCCCGAATGAACAACGGAAAGAAGGTTGCTCCGGCGTTGCAGCGGTTTCGTTCCGAAGACCTGTTGACGGCGGTGTTCCCCAAACTGACGGGGTGTCAGGAAAATATTGTTGGTGACCACGAAATTCCCGACCATCCACTGGTTCAACAGACCATGGCCGATTGCCTGTTTGAAGCCCTTGATATCGAAGGACTCACCGAGGTTCTCGGAAGGATTGAAGCCGGCGACATTGCACTGGTCGGACGCGATACTCGTGAACCGTCGCCGTTTGCTTACGAACTGCTGAACTCGAATCCCTATGCGTTTCTGGATGGGGGGGAAGTTCAGGAACGCCGAGCCCGTGCGGTTGCGACCCGACGTTCTCTCTCCGTTGAAGGACTGCGCGATCTCGGCCGGCTGGATCCGCTGGCCATCGAACAGGTCGTGACGGAGGCTCAACCGGAAATTCGGGATGAAGATGAACTCCACGACTTACTGGTCAGCCGATTGCTGGTACCGGTCTGGACCGATAGTGTTTCGTCACCGCATCCCACACAACAACATCTTCAGTTAGAAACGAATCAATACGGCATTCTCTTTCAGACATTGAGGGAGTCTGGTCGAGCGATTGAATGGGAATATCTTCCCGGCCGCCGTGCCTGGGTGGCAGTCGAAGCCTGGCCTGCGGTGTCGGCGTTGTTTCCGGATGCCGCGAACGGTGTTTCTGTTTCCTTGCCGGAATCCCTGAAAAAAGAATGGCAACCCGTTGATGCACTGATGGCGTTATTGCGGGGATGGATCGAAACCAGTGGACCGGTTACCGCCATCCAACTGGAAGAATTGCTCGGACTTCCCGCCGCGCGACTTTTCGCCACGCTGGAAGCGATTGAAGGAGAAGGACTCGTTCTTCGAGGACGCTTCCTGAATGTGACGGATGACATCAACAGCCAGTCTCTGGAAATTGAGTGGTGTCACCGGCGATTACTGGCACGGATTCATCGTCGTACCATTTCCGGGTTACGGCAGGAAATTGAAGCAGTTGACCCAACGGTGTATCTGGAGTTCCTCGCCAGACATCAGGGAGCCGCTCCCGGGTATCGCAAGTCAGAAACAGACGGCGTTCACGAAGTCATCTCACAACTGCAGGGTCTCGACATTGCAGCAGGGGCTTGGGAACAGAACGTTTTACCACTGCGAGTGGAGAACTACCGACCGGGTTGGCTGGATGAACTTTCACTCTCTGGTGATGTCGGTTGGGGACGGTTGGAACCGCAGGCCGCAAAGAAAAGTTCCGGGCGTCCCATGGCATCAATGACCCGATCCATTCCGGTCTCGCTCTTTTTGAGGGATGATTTCGACTGGTTGACGACAAAATCGCGAACCAAAGACGAGAACGAACTTTCTCCCGTCGCTCAGGATCTTCTGAAGAAACTGCAGGCAGAAGGAGCGTTGTTCTCCAGTGATCTGTGTCAGCGACTGCAAATCCTTCCGTCTCAACTGGAAGATCTGCTGGGAGAACTGGTTTCGGCTGGCTGCCTGACTTCCGACGGCATTGCCGGATTACGTTTGTTGATTCGTGGCACTCCCAAGGAAGAGGAACGCCGCATTCCCGGGCGTTACCGTCGTGTTCGCCGACAAACCGTTCCGCAAGGACGATGGACACCGCTGATCACCAATGAAGTCGATGCTTCAGAAGTCGATGTGGTTGAAGAATGGGCCTGGCAGTTGATTCGCCGTTGGGGAGTGGTCTTTCGTGATCTGCTGCAGCGTGAACCACTCGCTCCGGCGTGGTGGGAGCTGTTGCGAGTGTATCGCCGTCTTGAAGCTCGGGGAGAGTTACGGGGAGGACGATTCATTCGCGGGGTCGGCGGAGAGCAGTTCGCCACCAGTGATGCCGTTCGCGAACTGCGTACCATTCGACGATCTGAAGAGGCAGGAGATCTCTTCACCATCTCCGGAGCCGATCCACTGAATCTCACCGGAGTCATCGGACCGGGCAAACGAATTCCGGCGTTAACGACTCATCAGATTGCTTACCGGCGTGGGGAAGTTGTGGGCTGGAAGAAAGCGGACGAACACTGGATCTCCCCGGGATTGCCGGTTCCACTTCAACAGCAACTGGCAGCAAACTGGGGCCTGACGTTCAGCACATCAGCAACACCGGTTCTGGCAGAGAACAACGAGAAAGCAATTTTGGAACAGGAACCGGCAATCAAAAAGCGCCGAAGTCCAGTCCGCAGCGGCATTCCGAAACCGTTTCCGTTTTGAAGTGGTTTGAAGGAAGAGAGAAAACTCACGCAAAGGCGCTAAGGCGCAAAGAAATTTGTTCTACGACCTGTGTAAATTCATCTCTTTCAATTCAGGAAGACCGAGAGGAGATTTCAGCAGAGCAAATTGCCCTGTCGCATTTCATTCGTACGATTCGTGACATTCGTGGTTTTTGAATAATTCATAATGAACTATATTGTCCCAGCAGCTCGGATGACCATGAACGACGTGATGATTATCTCTTTGCGCCTTAGCGACTTTGCGTGAGTCTCCTCTTCTCATTACAAAATAAGAAACCACGAGTCCGGCAAACGCCAGACTCGTGGTCTTTGCTTTGGTCTTCACTGACCCCTGTCCCCTCCAATTACTCCGCTTGCATCTTGCGGATGATAGCATCGGCCATTTGCTGGGTTCCGACAGCGGTTGGATCGTTGCGGTCGGCCTTCATGTCGTAGGTGACGTCTTTCCCTTCGGCGATGACGGCGGCAACGGCCCGTTCCAGTTTGTCGGCCGCTTCCTGTTCACCGAGATGCTCCAGCATCATGCGACCGGAGAGAATCAGTGCAACTGGGTTCACCTTGTTCTGGCCTTTGTACTTCGGAGCACTTCCGTGAGTCGCTTCGAAGATGGCTCCTTCGGTTCCGATGTTCGCTCCAGGTGCAACACCGAGACCACCGACCAGACCGGCACACAGGTCACTCAGGATGTCGCCGTACAGATTGGAGGTAACGATCACATCGTACAGTTCCGGCTTCTGAACAAGCTGCATGCACATGTTGTCGATCAGACGTTCGTTGTACTCGATCTTCCCTTGGAGATCAGGCACCTTGCCGACCAGTTCTGCGTCAGGAGACACTCCTTCTGCGAGGTCTGACCATTCAAACTTGGCACCATAAGCGAGAGCGACAGCGCGGGACTCATCGTACCACAGGCCGTCGGTGAACTTCATGATGTTCGCTTTGCAGACCGAAGTGACCGTATTACGGTTCTGCTTGTGGGCGTAGTTGAACGCATAATCCACAATGCGACGGGTTCCTTCATACGAGATCGGCTTAATACTGATCCCGGTTTTTTCGGGAGCGGTGGTGATCTTCTTACCGGTTGCGAATTCGTTGATTGTTTTGATCAACTGCGACGTCTTCTCGGCACCTGCCTGAAACTCCACTCCGGCATACAGGTCTTCGGTGTTTTCACGAATCAGCACCAGATCGACCGGGGTGTTTTCGTAGAAGGTTCGAACCCCTTTGTATTGCTTGCAGGGACGAACGCAGGCAAACAGGTTCAGTTCCTGTCGCAGTTGAACGTTGACACTGCGGAATCCCTTGCCGATCGGAGTCGTAATCGGGGCCTTCAGCGCCACGCCGTTCTTCTTGATGGAGGCGAAGACGCGATCCGGAATCTGCTTTTCTTTTTCGATGACTTCGATGCCGCACTCCTGCACATCCCAGTCAAGTTTGACGCCAGTGGCATCCAGGCAGCGTCGTGTGGCTTCAGCGATTTCCGGTCCAACACCATCGCCTGGAATCAACGTCACATGATACATCGCAGCTTTTCCTTACTTGTGAACAGTCCAAACCCACATCAAAACTTCGGAATTGAACCAGAGACCCTATCAGAGAGAATCCCCCCTTTCAAGCGGCAGCGAAATTCAATGCGTTCCTGCAAATAACCGATCAATTTGAGTACGAAAATATCGAAGTGATTACACTTCCGTCATCCCCACCTGACTCCACAATTGCGACACAAGTTGACTCTGTGTATGTGTTTCTGGTTGATCATCGTTGTTCTCAATATCGAGCGGCATGATTCCTGCATTTTCTGCCGATGCCAATTTCGACTGACTCAATGAGTCGACTGCGCCGCGTGCAAGTTAAAATGGAGATACCCGTCGCCATCAGATCTTGTCGCGGCGTTTTTATTTGCGCCGATTCGCAAATGTGGAAGAAATCAATGTTCCAGGGGGCAGACGTCTACAGAAACACTCAGTTGGTGCTCTCCTCCTCCCAGAAAAACACCACGGAATGGAGCAACATCCGAGTAGTCTCGTCCCCAGGCAATCGGGATGTGATCGGTACTGGCGGTGCAATTGTTCGTCGGATCGAAGTCGACCCAGCCCAGTCCGCTCCCACAATACAAGGAGAGCCAGGCATGTGACTGATCGGCCCCGATCAGGCGGACCTGCCCCGGCAGCGGCATATTGCGGAGATAACCGCTCACGTAACGCGCAGGCAGCCCGATTGAGCGAAGGCACGCCACCTGCACATGAGCGAAGTCCTGACAGACTCCTTCTCCCATCCGGAACGCCTCTTCCGGCGTCGTCATCACGTTGGTGGCCTGCGTGTCATACTTGAAGTGTTGATGAATTCGCGTATTGAGTTCCATCGCCGCTTCAAGAATCGGTCTCCCGGGAGTGAACGATAGGGCAGCAAAATCAGCGAACTCCGCCGAGCGACGGATACGGGACGAATTGTAGAGGTATCGACATGCCGAGAACCAATCCAGGTCGGTTTGCGTCGCAATTCCTTGTTGCGAGAGTTCCCAGGGGAGGGTCGTTTCCGGAGCGGGCAGGAATCGTGGGGAGACGGTGACTCGGCTACTGGCGTTCACGACAAGTTGACGATGGCTCTCTTCGATGGAAAAACTGTGGACGGTGTTCCCGAAAGAATCTTTGCGTCGCGCAGCCACTTGCGGGGTCGGGCGAATGACCAGTCGATAGGAATGGCACTCGACCGGAAATTCTTCCCGAGGGGTCAGCATGACATAATTATGACAGACCCGGACCGGGCTGTGATATTGATAGGTCGTCACATGTGAAATTTTATACTGCATTCGGTTACCTCCCTCTTGTCCCATTCATTGACGATGCAAAGTGGCGAGGGAGTCCGGCGTGGATTAAAAATCGACTCGACATGGCGTCGGAGAGTCGGGGAAGCTGATCACAAATTCGTTTGAGCAGGCGCTCCAGCAGATCCCGTTCATTCTTAGGATTTACCTGTGACAATTCATGAACGTCGGCTAATCGGACGGATGTCAGCAATGACAACGCCAGACGCTGTTCGACGTTCATTAATGCCTGTTGTTCATCCCGTGGAAGTTCATTGACATGTTCACAAATTCTTGCCAGCTGATAAACAACAGACCGCGGATTTGTTTCATCCGTAAACAATAAATCCAGAACCGGACCGCCCTGCATATTTGCTAAATAGCGGGACCGATAGGTCATAAAACTGTCTGCGACCTGTAAGACGGCTTCCAGAATTTCGAACTCTCCTTCATCCACCGTTGTCATCGTCGATCGGAGTAGCATACTGGTCTGTCTGGCCCGTTCGATTCGGCGTCCCAGATCCAGAAATCTCCATCCTTGAGTACGGGTCATACTGTCGGCGGCCAGACCGGCGAAGGCGACCAGATCCAGAATCACACGGTCCAGAAACTCGAGAACATCAGTGACGTCCCCTGGTGGATGGCGACTGGCTTCCTCGATTCGATAAATAATGCGCCAGGCGTCGAGCGACATGCGGTCGCGGACAATCGAAATCAGGCGAAAAGCCTCTGTGATTGTGTAGCGTAAGCCTTTCGTGCGTTGAACGTCGAAAATCACGCTCGGCAAAATCACTTCCAGTCTCGGAAGCGTTCCCATTAATTCCGGGATGGCATAGTCAGGTTCAATCTGTCCCTGATCGGCGAGTGCCCGTAATAGCGCCCGTTGTTCGGTATCGTCATCGTGCTCGCCGGTGACATATGAAAGCAATGTTCTCAGAAGTCGGGCGGATCCTTCCGCTCGTTCGATATGGTGTCCCAGCCAGAAGAGATTATCGGCCACTCGACTCGGAAGCTCAGCACCACTGCGACGCAGTTTGATCATCTGTCCTGCAGGGGAGAGCAGGCTGACTTCTTCAATCGGATTCTCTGAGAGAATCCAGACATCCTGACTCCGTTCACCGGTGGTGGTGTTATATTCCAGAAGTTTGGGTTCCGGGGCGAGTCGGGCCAATCCACCGGGAAGGCCGACATAACTTTCTTTCTGTCGGACCAGAAAACTCCGCAATGCGAGTGACCAGGGAACAGCTTCAGACTGGTTCCACACCGGAGCCGTGGAGCGGGCGACCGTCTCCTGACCAACGAAATCACTGGGATTGGACCGAATCTGATCACGCAATTGCTGCAGTTGATCCTGTGACATTTCGTTCGGTCGCAGCGGAGGCTCGTCGACCATACGAAATGCTTTGCGGATAATTAGACGTTCCAGGTTTTCGAGAACATAGGTGCACTCACGTTTTTCGCCGCACCACCAGGTTGCCACACTCGGCAATTGGAGAGGTTCTCCCAGCAACCGCTCGCACAGACTCGGCAGGTAGGCCATAAACAACGGAGATTCGGCGAGTCGACTTCCGAGCGAGTTGGTCATCGCCAGATTTCCGGAACGGAGAACTTCAAGTAATCCGGCGACACCGGAGGAAGAGGCCGGGTTCAATTCGACGGGGTCGCACTCGTCATCTTCCAGTCGTCGGAGGATCACTTCGACAGGGAGAAGTCCGCCCAGTGTTTTGAGCATCACCCGGTTTCCACGAACCGCGAGATCTCCTCCTTCGACCAGTTGATACCCCAGGTAACGTGCCAGATAGGCATCTTCGAAGTAAGACCGGCTCTGCGGTCCTTTCGACCAGATGACTACCCGGGGATTGTCCTGAAATTGAACCGCTCGTTCCCGGAGTGATTCTTTCAACGCGATGAAGAACTGGGCCAGACGTTGAACATTGCATTCACGAAATGCCGTCGGCAGCATGCGGGAGGTGACGACACGGTTTTCCAGAACATATCCCAGGCCGAACGGAGAACGTGTACGGTCCGCAACGACCCACCAGTTTCCTTCGGCAGAACGGGCCAGGTCGGCCGCGTACAGATGCAGAAAACCAAACTCTCCACTCCCCAATTCCTGATAAGCCGGATAATAACCGGGATGAGCAAACAGAACTTCCGGGGGAAGAATCTTGTCTCGCAACAGTTGTTGTGAACCAAACAGATCTCGGAGAACAAGATCGAGAAGTCGTGCCCGTTGAGCGAGCCCGGCTTCCACCCAATCCCATTCCCGTTCGGCCATTAACAGGGGAATGGCATCCAGCAGCCACGGGCGGGATGCTCCTCCATCGGTGTCGTATGGATTGAAGGTGAACCCGTCTCGTGTGATCTGCCGTTGGGCCTGATCGAGGCGACGTTGAAGTTCCTGGCCTCCAACTCTGTTCAATTCACGGGCGAGCCCACTCCAGATTGGGCGGAGTTGCCCGTTTCCGTCAACAGCTTCATCGTACGCTCCCGAGCGGATCGCATAATTAGAGAAGATCGATGAGGTAAGTTCGTCAGTACAATCAGGAACAGGGGGATTCATGCCACCATCACAACACAAAACAGGCCAGGGGCCTTATCAGACTGGAGAGTCGCTTCCAGGAGCCTGTCCCAGAAATCAGTAACATAACTAAAATCCTTCTCCCCTGAGAGGAGAAGGGGCCGAAGGCCGGATGAGGGGACAAGCGTTGCCAGTGCAAACACTTCACTATGGGTCCGCCCCTCACCCCAACCCTCTCCCCTCGGGGGAGAGGGAGAACAAGAGGACAGGCTCCTGGTAACAGGCCGGTGTTGCCTCAATTCCACCGGATCAACATATTCCACTGACGAGGGGTACTGACAAACCTGAAGAGATGATACCTGAGAATGGCCGACTCTAATAGGACTGTGATTGCCGTTGAAACGATTCGACCGGGCGAAGTGTAAAAAAGGTTTCGTAAATGGCATCTCCCGTCGAGTTCAACCTGGTTTGCAACTTGTCGATGAACTCATGTAACCCCTGCTGGACAATTGTACCGACATCCATGTAGGCGAATTCGGCCTTCAATCGTCCCAGTTGCTGTTCGGCACTGTTGCGGAACATCCCGCTTGGGGAACCGCTGATCTGATGCAGTGAATTGTCGGCATGTTCAATGCAAAACTGAATCGCCCGAGGAAATGTATGATCAAGAGTCAGGAATTCAACGACACGATGGACGGAAATACTGTGATAACGTTTCCGGTACATCTCGAAAGCACTGACCGATCGCAAGACAGAGGACCATTGGAGATCGTCAATCGTGGTGCCGACATCCTGCAGGTTCGGCAGCAGTGTGTAATACTTGACGTCGAGAATCCGGCTGGTCATGTCGGCCCGCTCGAGGAGGCGTCCCAGATTCGCAAAATGCCAGCCTTTGTTGTGTGACATCGTGGCATCGAGCGTTCCGTTGAACAGGTGACTTTGATTCTTCACCTCCGCAAAGAAATCGCTTAACTCCACCGCAGGTCTGGGTTCGTTCATGGCGTCACGAACGAAGTGATAGAACTCATTCAGCCGTTCCCAGGCTTCCGATGAAATCACCTCGCGGACACTTCGTGCGTTTTCTCGTCCCGAAACCAGTGAAGAAATAATGGAATTGGGGTTGTTTCGATCAAAGACCAGAAAGTGAATGACGTTCTCGGAACCTGGGTTTCCGTGTTGGGCTTTGAACGATTCCTGGTCTCCCATTGCCAGAAGTAACGGCTCCCATTGTTCTTCAGCAGACTCTGGCTGGTCCAGCATCAAATTCAGCGACACATCAATAAATCGAGCAAGGTTTTCAGCCCGTTCTACGTAACGTGTCATCCAGTAAATAGATTCAGCAACTCGACTGAGCATGGTGTTGGCGTTCTTGGCAGTTCGAGGTCAGGAGGAACGATCGCTTTTGTTAGAAAGAGAGGGAAACTGATCCCTACAGTTCTTTGGGACCATCGTGGGCTTCTTTCTCGGATCGAGCGACGACCCAGGTGTCTTTACTCCCTCCTCCCTGAGAGGAATTGACGACCAGTGATCCTTTTCTCAGTGCCACGCGAGTCAGGCCACCGGGCAAGACCCAGATCGATTCCCCATACAGGACATAGGGGCGTAAATCGACATGCCGTCCTTCAAAGTGGTCTCCCACCATGGTCGGGACACGGGAGAGGGAAAGCGTGGGCTGGGCGATATAGTTTCGAGGATCGTCCTTGATTTTCTGAGCGAATTCCTGCTGCTGCTCTTTGGTGGAATGGGGGCCGACCAGCATGCCATAGCCCCCTGCTTCATTCGCCGCTTTCACCACCAGCTCGTCCAGGTGTTCCAGCACATAATTACGATCGTCTTCCCGTTCGCAGATATAAGTCGGAACGTTCGGCAAAATCGGTTCTTCGTTAAGATAATACCGAATCATTTCGGGAACATAGCAGTAGATCACCTTATCATCGGCGATTCCGGTGCCGGGAGCATTGGCCAGTGCGACATGTCCTTTTCGATAGACATTCATCAAGCCCGGCACGCCGAGCATGGAATCAGGGCGGAATGCTTCGGGATCAAGAAAGTCATCGTCGATCCGGCGATAGATCACGTCGACGCGCTGAAAGCCGTCGGTGGTTCGCATATAGACGAAGTCGTCTTTGACAACCAGGTCACGCCCTTCGACCAGTTCCACTCCCATCTGCTGCGCGAGAAAAGAGTGTTCATAATAAGCCGAGTTATAGACTCCCGGAGTCAATACGACGACCGTCGGTTCTGACACATGCTGTGGCGTCAGATGAATCAGAGTTTCGTAGAGCTTGCTGGCATAATTGGTCACAGGACGGATTTGTGAGGCCGCGAAGACGTGGGGAAAACTGCGTTGCATGACAAGTCGGTTCTGCAACACATACGACACCCCCGATGGACAACGTAAGTTATCTTCGAGAACATAAATCGCGCCGTCACTGTGACGGACCAGATCGGTGCCGGTGATATGGCACCAGATTCCCCGGGGAGGCTTCAGTCCGCGACAGGCTTCCCGATACGATTTTGCTTTTTCGAACATCGATCGGGGAATGATCCCGGCATGAACAATCTCCTGTTCATGATAGATATCGTTAATGAACAGATTCAGCGCATTGATCCGCTGCTTCAGTCCCGCTTCGATGTGTCCCCATTCGAACGCTTCAACGAGTCGGGGAATAATATCGAACGGAAAGATTTTCTCGGTTCCGTCCTGATCGCCGTACACAGCGAAGGTGATTCCCATTCGCAGCAACGCCCGCTCGATGGCGTCCTGACGGTTCTTGAGTCCACCTGGCGGCAGGGAATTGATCTTTTCGATCAATAATTGTCCACCAGGGCGGGGACGTTGATCGGGATAGAACAACTCATCGTAGAAGTTTTCTGTCTGATAGCTGTCAAAATTGTGCGACGCTGTCATGAAACCCAAATCGTGTTCGATGTCCTGCCCTGTCCGCGAGCGCGAACCCCTTCGGGACTGATCTGAAAACTCCGGACTGATACGAAATTTTTGTGAACGAGCTTTCACAGATTGTTTCGATTGATATCGCAACCTGTCCAGATCAGTTTGACAAATGCGCATAAGACAACAGAAAAATCCCCCCTTTGTCTCAATACTTTCGCTTTGTTGGTGCAGGTACGCGAGGGCGAAGCTCCCGCCGAGCCGCGAACAATGGAAAGCGTGACCTTTCATGCGGCTCAGCAGGAGCTTCGCCCTCCCGAAGATTGCTCATCCTGAAACAAGCAAAAGCCCTGCATCTTGGATTGCTGTGTTTTGATTCACTGACTCATTCCGTTAAGATGAGCAGACTCGTCAATATTTTCCGAGTCTGCCAAATTTCCTCCGCATGAATGAATCCGCTTCCCGCCGAATCTATCTGGATCACGCTGCGACCAGCTTTCCGAAGCCGGCTGAAGTGGGCGCGGCGATGTTGCGGTATCTTGAAGAGATCGGCTCCGCGCCGGGGCGCAGCACAACCCGACGGGGACTGGCTGTTCAGAAGGTGATCGATCGCTGTCGTCAGCAGGCCGCCCAATTGTTTGGGGCCACTCGACCCGAACATGTCATCTTTACTCTTAACGGAACCGATTCGCTTCATCTGGCCATTCACGGACTCTTACGGGAAAAAGACCGGGTCGTCACCACCGTCTGGGAACACAATTCCGTTCTTCGACCACTCCATCAACTTCAAAAGAACCGGCAGGTTGATGTCGCCATTGTTCCCGACGACCGCAACGGACGCACCTGTCTGGATCAGTATCGCGCGGCTTTAGAATCGGCTCCCCGGCTGGTGATTCTGAATCATGCTTCCAATGTCACCGGCATTGTGCAGCCTGTTGCCGAAATGGCCCGACTGGCTCATGAAGCAGGGGCGTTTGTCCTGCTGGATGCAGCACAGACGGCAGGAGTCATTCCAGTGCGACAGTCAGAGTTGCCTGTTGATCTGATCGCCTGCCCCGGCCACAAAGGTCTGCCTGGGCCACTCGGTACCGGACTGCTCGTGCTCTCATCCGGAATGGAACGGGAACTGATTCCGGTTCGACTGGGAGGAACAGGGAGTCAAAGCGAGTCCCCGGAACAGCCGGAGATGTTGCCGGATCGATATGAATCAGGCAATCTCAACGCCCCCGGACTCTTCGGGCTCGATGCGGCATTGCAGGCCCGTTTTTCCGCAGGCGAACTCTCTCACGGCTTTGAATTGATTCCCCAGTTTCTGGATGGATTGGAGTCGCTTCCGGGAGTACAGGTACTCATCCCTGATCGAACATTGCCGCGAGTGCCGGTGTTCAGCGTGCGATTCGAGCGACTCGCGCCGCATGTTGTTTCCACGCTCCTTGACGAGCATTTCGGAATTGAAACCCGAGCAGGATTACACTGTGCGCCCCTGGCGCATCAGGCAATCGGAACGTTTGAAGAAGGGGGAACAGTTCGCTTCAGCTTTGGCCCACAAACCAGCAGTGACGACATCGACGATACGTTAACCGCACTCGCCGAAATCACCGCCGCGCTGTAAGTGGTGAGAAACCACAAATCTTGCGAATCGCACGAATGGCAGACAATCACACTCAGGGGCCTGGGGTGATCACGCTCTGGTTTTGCTCCCGTTGTTTTCCATGGGAAGTCTTTCTCCTTGGTGAAATTGTACGAGTACTCCGGTCACCCCGTCTGCTCTAAATTTACAAAGAGATGCGATACGATGTCGGCCCATTGTCGCGTTTGATTATGTCGCTGACTGGGCAGTCAGCATTCGGCGAGATAGCCAACCCAGCACGCTGATGGGCAACAACAATGTGTTGACGAAGAGAACTCGGAGAAAGACTCCCACTATAAACACGAAATCCTGGTCTGGCTGACCATTCCAACCCGGCCGGTGAATCTCCGCTTGAATCCATTGCAGATCAAGGCCAACCACGACAATCACAATCAGCACATGACCAGCAATGATACCCCAGAAGCGACCGAGGCATGCGACGATGAACGCGACGGCGGTAAATATCAGCCACCACACGACACCGTATGTTGCAAGCTGTGAAATCACGAGCGACGTTCTCCAGTTACACGCTAAACCCCAGTCATCCGGCTGTATAAGAGGTTTTGTTCGCGGCTCTTAAAATACATACCAATTGATAATCTGGACCGAGAGAGCGATCAGGTTTCCGGCCGAGTGCATCGCAAGTGGAACAAGGATCGTTTGGCTCCGGACGAAAGCCCATGCGAGCAGAAATCCCCCGACTTGATTCTCAGGACTCGGATTGCCTCCCCAATGGGCAGCAGCAAAGAGGAATCCACTCAAAAGAATGAATCCCTTGTCCCCCAGTAACGAACGACATGCCACTGCCAGCAGGAACCTGAAAATCACCTCTTCGACAAGCGGAGCATAGATGCCCATAAACAGGAGATAGTACAAAAGAAACCGGGGGTTCGCGCGACGAATTGGAATTTCCCAACCCATTGCCAATGCGACCGCGCCACAGATCAGGACAATCAACGCCACGCATAGCCCAAGCCATAACGTGATTTTTATCCAATGCCACCACCCCTGAAGCGGCGTTCTACGAAAACCGAGATCACCGGCATTTCCATCATAGAGAATGACAACGGCAATTGTCCCCAACAAGGCGATTGCCGCTTCATTCCAATCCGCCCCAAGATGCCGCGAGATGTACGGCAGAAGAAAGTTTGCAACGACGATCAGCAATGCAATGACTTGGGTGGCTGCGACGCTGTACGATGGTTCTTTTCGCATGGACATTTACGGACCCAGTCTTTCAGCAAAAAGGACGCACCATGTCCGTTCGAGACGGGGCGATCACGCTCTGGCTTGGTTCCCGTTTTCCTTCCATGGGAACTCTCCCCCTTCAGGGAAGTTGTATGAGCGCCATAGTCATCCGGCCAGCATTTTCACATTATAATAATATTATTCTGTACCTGAATTTTATGTTTTGGATGAATGTCGATCGACACAGAACCCCAATACCCAGGTTCTATATAGATGGAAATTGGATGTCGATGAATTTTCTGATCCGAATCCAGATACTCCAGCGATAATCCTGATTCAAGCTGGGGAAAAATGGTAATACGAAAGGTCTCATTCGTTGAGAGCACTTTTGTTGACGCGCTGCCATCAGTGTAGATGATATTTACGTCAGATATTTCGACACCACTCTCATTTTCCACCGAGATTCGGATACCTTCTGCAGTTACTGACGAAATGGTGTATCCGGCCATGAGTCCACCTAAAACGCACAGCGACATAAGCACAACAATCGATGGGAATCGATATCTGTACATTCGATGTTCCCCGGTTTGTGCTGGGGGGGGGGGATTGCATGTTCAATGAAGATTCGAAGTTATTGTTCCAGCCCTTGTTTACTATTCGATCAATATCAAGGAAACATTCTTATACCCGGTGAGATCAGGCATGGGCCATTTGGCTGGATTCAGCTCAACGTCTGAGAAAACGTAAACCGTCTTCAAGGAAGACGAGACCAACTGAATTGCAGTCAACTCATTGGTTGCCTTACTAAAGCAGAGGTCAATTTCCGTGAAGGGTGCATTATAAAACCGGGTTTTACTGCGGGAGCGGCATTTTACAAAACTGGATTGGTTGGTTTCACGAGTAAATTCAAATGTCCAATCGTCATTGATGTATTTCTTTAGACTTTCTGGCAGAAGCAACGATTGCACCAGTGAATTCCGCATCGACCGTAACGTCAGAGTATCAACACCCGACGCTTGAAACTCAAAGTAGTGCTTGTTTGCACGGTCGATTATCTTGAGGGTGTTACCAGATAAATTCCAATGCAGAGAGCTGAGACCTGTGACAGTATAGGTTCTGTCATTATGTGTCACCGTTCGATTGGAATCATCGATCACGTGTGGATCAAGCCGAAGATATCCAGATGAAGAGAAGTGGTATCCCATCTCACCCGTCCCCAATTGAACGGTCTCATAGATGTCGTTGTATTGAATGCAGATGACCTTGGCACGAAACGAATTTGCTCTCGCCCACGAGGCAAGCCCGCCTGTCATAATGGCGATGGCCTGCGGATCAGATCGAGGAAGTTCTTCTGCACACAGAATAATTGAAGGTGTCCGAAAGATGACTGCTATGCTGATCAAGAGAAACCTGATCCACCAGTTTCTCTCCGGGCAGAGAAAAACATGCAGTTGATCAGGATGGTTCTCTTGATATCCAGACACCCTATTTTTACTTCGCCAGTTCTGCTTTCTCCTGTCGCACACGGGTGGCGACTTCGCTGACAACCGTGTCGAGGGAGATCATGGTCGGTTCGGCTTCGGTTCTTGCTTTGACTTCGGCGACTCCCTGTTTGAGTCCTTTGCCGCCGATGACCACCCGTAAGGGGATTCCAATCAAATCGGCATCTTTGAACTTGAAGCCGGGGCGGGCGTCGCGGTCGTCGATCAGAACATCGACTCCCTGATCCTTCAGTTCCTGATACACCTTCTCGGCCGCGGCGAGCACTTCGGCGTCAGAGACATTCAAGGGGATGACCAGCACTTCATACGGAGCGACGGACATCGGCCAGATCAATCCGTTTTCGTCGTGCTTTGTTTCCGCCAGACCGGCCAGAATGCGGTTCACGCCGATTCCGTAACAGCCCATGATGATCGGGTGGCGCTGTTCTTTCTCGTCGAGATAGTTTGCATCCAACGAGACCGAATACTTCGTTCCCAGTTTGAAAACGTGACCGGCTTCGATTCCGTGAACGAATCCCAGAGCGACTCCACATCGTGGACAGGGATCACCAGCATCGGCATTTCGCAGATCAGATATTCCACTGGCGGTATAGTCGCGACCGTGGTTGACACCGGTCAGGTGCTTGTCGACTTCGTTCGCTCCCACAACCGCGTCGACAACCGCAACGGCGTCGTGATCGGCAATGATTTTACAGGTCAAACCGACCGGTCCGGCGAATCCGACCGGTGCGTTCGTCACTTTCTGAACTGTCGCTTCATCGGCCAGTGCGACTTCGACGGCTTCGAGTGCTCGACGGATTTTTCCTTCGTTCGCTTCGTGATCTCCCCGAAGCAGCACGGCGACCGGAGTTCCGTCGGCGACATAAATCAGGGTTTTGACCAGTTGCGTCGGCTGGATTTTCAGGAACGTTGAAAGCTGATCAATACTCCCGACATCCGGAGTTTCAACCGGCGTGACGGTTGCCGTTCCGGGGGTGAACTCACCGGTTTTCCGACCGGTTTCGGCCCGTTCCAGATTCGCGGCATAACCACAGCCGGTACAGCGAACGATGCTGTCTTCACCGTTGTCAGCGGGAATCATGAACTCATGCGAGGCATCCCCTCCGATGGGTCCGCTTTCTGCTTCGACGGGAATGGCCTCGAGCCCGCAACGTCGGAAGATGCGAACGTAGGCGTCGTACATCTTCTGATAGGCTTCGTCGAGCTGTTCGACGGAGGTGCTGAAGCTGTAAGCGTCTTTCATCAGGAATTCGCTGGTTCGCAGAACACCGAATCGGGGACGTTCTTCGTTCCGGAATTTGGTCTGAATCTGATAGACCGTCAACGGCAGTTGCCGATAGCTGCTGATGTGCCGGGCAATGAGATCGGTGACCACTTCTTCATGGGTCGGCCCGAGTGCGAGGGGAATCTTATGATCGCGCCGGGTGACGTTGAATTTGATCAGCACGTTGCCGAACGAGTTGATACGTCCGGTCCGTTCGAACAGATCGATCGGCTGCAAGGCGGGCATATGCAGTTCGAGTGCCCCGGCCTTGTCCATTTCTTCACGGACAATTTCTTCTGCTTTGCGGAGAGCACGATATCCCAATGGAAGATAGGTGTAAGCTCCGGCCATGAGCTGGCGAACCAGTCCGGCACGCAACATCAGTTTATGACTGGGAATCTCCGCATCTGACGGGTCTTCCTTCATGGTCGGGATAAAAGACTGTGACCAGCGCACGATTCGATCCTTCAATATCTGAGAGCAGCTGCTCTGGTAATGTGACAGGACCGAATCATCACGATTTTGAAGGAAACTGTCGAGATTGACCGGGGAGAATTGTTTCAAGTCTATTTTCGGAAGGGCGAAGCTCCTGCTGAGCCGCATGATAGATCACGCTTTCCATAGTTTGCGGCTCGGCAGGAGCCTCGCCCTCCCCGGCAATCTTCAATAAAGCGACGGGTGGCCGGGGCACAGGACGAACTCCCCATCTCACAGGATGTCCATGGCCCCGGTGAAGTTGCGATGTGATCTACCTGTTCCGGGGCGATGGACGCTTTTCTCTTGTGTCCACGCACCACTGAATCAATGCCTTCTCGACCGGTCACGATCACATCGCGCCCCGGCCACCCCTCCGTTTCCGCAACGGAGAATCACTCCTGTGTGCGCCATTCGACGAGAAAGCGGATAATTTCGCGGCAGAAATCCGGAAGATCCCCTGGTCTTCGGCTGCTGATGAAATTCCGGTCGACGACGACCGATGCGTCTTCCCAGATGGCACCGGCATTTTCAAGATCATCTTTGATTCCCAGAGACCCGGTCACCCGAACGCCGCCGTAAACTTTGGCGGAGATGGGAATCCAGCCTCCATGGCAGATGGCAGCGACAAGTTGTCCCCGATCCGAGAAGAGGCGGACCAGTTCCTGAACCTTGGGATCGCGTCGCAAAACATCCGGCATGAAGCCTCCCGGGCAGATCACGCCGTAGAAATCGTCTGCTTCCATCTCGGAAATTGTCGCATCTGCAACACAGGGATAACCATGTTTCCCGGAGTAGGACTTTCCCGCTTTCGGTCCTGCAATGGTGACATGTGCTCCTGCTTCCTCCAGACGCAATTTCGGATACCAGAGTTCAAGGTCTTCGTAAATGTCGCCGACAAAACAGAGCAGGCGGAGACCATCCAGGGGAAGTTTTGCCATGAGTCCGGTTCCTTTACTGACGAAGAGAGCCCTAATGTCGGGACAGGTTTTCCTTTCATTTTAATTAGAGAATCCAGCTCACAAGTGATTGACTCCGGATTTTCCCGAGATTTTGAAACGTCGAATTGAAATGCCATTTTTTAAAGGTGACTGGTACTGCTTCACTGATGATGAATCCGGACCACATCCATTTCAACAGGTGGTCCGGATGTATGCCGATGGAGAATTGCAACCGGGCGATCTGGTGCGAAAGAAAGAAGAGTCTGACTGGCAGGCAATTGAATCCGTTCCGGAACTTCAATCCGCCATGCAACGGTTTCGTCAGCGGAAACACAAACGGCGCTGCTTTTGCTTGAAGATGCGAGATGTCTTTCTCGGAAAGAATCGAAGACCGTAAACTTTGCGATCAGTATTCGGTGAGAACTTCTCCTCCCGCAATCGTCGCGAGTCCGTTAAACGTTGAGTCTGCGATGTTTTGAGAAATGAAGCGGACACTTCCGTCTCCCAACCCGAAATGGGCTCCTCCGGTATGGTGGCTGGAAAAACCATAAGGAACCTCGCCCCTGTTGATTCCTCCACTGCTCACTCCGACGACACGGGCGGCACCATTAGAAACACCGGGTAACGCTCCGATCCAGGTTCCGACCAGAGATTCGATCCTTTGCGGAGTGGGATTGCGGCTTTGATCGATCGGGATCAGACCAACGGCTCGTTCTCCGATCATGATGGTCTGACTGGCCCCGTCATGGAAATCTGCCAGTGTGACGTGGCTGTTATGGAAGAAGGCTCCTTCTCCCAGACATTGCCCTTTCAGTGTCACTGGAGGGGTTCCGGCGGAGTTCTCACATTGCAGAAGATCCGTCACGCCGAAGACTCCCACATAGTTGGAGATGGCCAGTTCGATAGGGGACTCGTTCTGATCCCAGACGATGACAGTGGTATTTCGTGTTTTCGGAGTCCCCGGCTTTCCAGCATCAGCACTGGTGCTGGGAGTCGGACTGGAAGGACACAGATATGTGGATAGGGACGTCCTCCCCACGGTGCGATTCTGTGTGGAATCAATCGGAAGGTTGAAATCGATCGTCCCAAAGAGACTAGACTGGTCCGCAAAGTGAAGAAGCGATGCTCCCCATCCCAGTCCTGATTCTCCGGCCGGGGCTGCCTGATCGTCTTTGACGCCGATCCATCCCGGGGGATAGGTGTCATGGGCATACATGTAATTGTGGCAGGCCAGAACGATCTGTTTCATCTGATTCTTGCAACTCGTGCGACGGGCGGCTTCACGGGCCTGCATCACGGCCGGTAACAACAAGGCAATGAGAATCCCAATGATGCCAAACACCACCAGCAGTTCAATGAGCGTGAATCCCTGATGTCGATGATGCCTTGGCAACAGCTCTCTCCCACTTCAGAACGGAAGTTCCAACAGACACTCTACGAAAGCGGGCAGTCGACTGTTGGAAAATCTTCTCAAGAGAATTCAATATGGGGCATTTTCTCTTTGAATCCGACAACTCCGCCGCTCGGCTCAATCCCGTTGTTCAGAAAAGTCGTCACGATCGTTGCGACACATTGCCGATAAGAAAGGAGGAATCCCGCATTGTCGGGGGAGGGTGCCGTCGAATGTGGCCGGTGGATTATCCCTGTTGCCAGATGTTTCGTAAGTGATATCTGAAACAGGCTTTAGAGCGTCTCTAAAAAATAAATCGCCGTTCAGAAAGCATGGCACCGGCACTGAAGATTCGGGGACAATTGGTCGGCGTGTCCGCTGGCGTTCACGAGTGACAGTGTAAATGGAGGGGATGGGGGCGTCATGATTGGTTTACGTGGAATTGTTATCGGAGTGCTGCTGGCAGTCATCGCGCCTACAGCACAGGCAGACTGGCCGTTCTGGGCGAAAGACGGAATTCGCCGTGGCTCAAAAGAATACTATGAAATGAAAGCTGCCGACCCGCCGGGTGCCAGACAGCACTACAAGGCAGGGAAGCTCTGGCCGCCGGTTCCGCGTCCCACCGGAGCTCCGCAGACCTTCATTCACAAGTATCACCATGCCCATTACTGGCCGCTCCCCTATTCATGCCAGGATCGTGATGCCACGACTGAGATCATGAATACGCAGGTCAACAACGGTTGGCTCGAGGCCACCACGATGTTTGATTATCACTTCGATGCATCGACCGGCGCCCTGAACAGCTATGGTCAGCAACATCTGGCCTGGATCGTGAATAACGTTCCGGTGGAGTATCGACAGGTGCATCTGGCCGCGAATATTGACCCCGGCGTGGACGCAGACCGGACTCGAAGTATCGAACAATACATCTCCCGGCTCCCAGGAACGACGGAGAATACTCTGCTGGTGCAGACCCGAATCGCAACACCGCGCGGTCGACCAGGAGCTGATGTACAACACATCTTCAGCAGTGCCCGAGAGAATATGCCAGCGCCGATTGTCCCAATCCAACTCACTGGCGGCAGTGACAGCCAGCAATCCAATTAAGGTTTCGTGAGCAATGAATGTTGATGTGCAATGTGAGGGAAAATTCGAAATTCAAAATTGAAAATTCGAAACAAATTCAAAACGCTGAAAGCGCGTAGTAGTCTGACTATCAGATAGTGTCACGCAATAATTCCGCAAAACACAGTGATTTGCTGCAAATCTCACCTGACAATGATCAATAGTCAGACTAGTAGGTCATGCACCGCATGACGCCACTTCTCAGGCTCGCGACACCAAGTGACCGTTGGTGTCAGGCAATGCCTGACCTACGCGACTGGAGTGATCAGAAACGCGAAGCAGAGCTTCGAGTCGAGTACGTTCCCAAACTGGAGTTTGGAAACGAGGAGTCGAAATTCAAAACGCTGAAAGTCACCGCGAAAGCAGTTGGGAAATCACTCGGTTTCGAATTTTTGATTTCGAATTTGTTTTGAATTTCGTGCTTCGAATTTTGAATTTGAGGCGTTTCTGTAAAAGCTATCCTGCTCCCTGATTTCGCAACGATAAGGACGTTCAGTTCATGTCATCTGGTTTTCTTCCTCTTGATCCACACGATTCCCAAAGGGATCCAGAGGGGATCGCTCCTGTCGATGGAGGAGCAGTCGAACTCCCGGAGGACGTGTACGCTCGGATTGTGGAACAGGTGCGGCAGATCAGTGGATCGTTGTCCGAAGGCCACTCTACGGAAGATCTGACCCAAATTGTCGCCGAGATGGTCGGAGAATTGAACGGAGAATCTGTTCACGAGGGATCCACTCTGAGTTCCTCCCGACTGGTCGAGAACTTTCTTCCCATCGAAATTCCGGTTCCCACTGTTCCCATGACGTTGGCGGAGACGGGTGTCAGTCTGAAAATGCTGGCCGATCTGACGTTGAAGATTCTTTACCTTTCCGGCAGCGAAACCTGTGAGACGTTGAGTCGGCAACTCAGGCTTCCTGTTCATCTCGCCGCGGAAGGACTGCAACAACTGCTCATCGGAGGGAGCATTGGAATGGAATCCGGTCATGGAGATTCCATTTCCAATATCCGGTATCAATTGACCGAACAGGGACGTGTTGAAGCCCGCGATGTGTTTTCCAGAAATCGTTACGTTGGCCCGGCACCTGTCTCACTGGATCAGTATACCCGACAGTGTCAGGCGCAATCGGTCTCGCGATTACGTCTGACTCCGCAGCAACTGGCAGACACGTTTACCTCCGAGGTGCTGTCGAGCGATCTGCTCAACCGGTTGGGGCCTGCGGTCTGTTCCGGGCAGGCGATCCTTTTGTCAGGGCCGTCCGGGAGTGGAAAAACACTGATCGCGAAACGACTGGGCCAACTGGTTCGCGAGTGCGGCGGAACGATCTATGTTCCGTATGCCATCAGTATTGAGAACCAGATTCTCAGTCTGTTTGACCCGACGTGTCATCACCCGGTCGAAAATCAGGCAGAGGATCACAACGACGCTCGGGATCTGCGGTGGCGTGAGGTTCGTCGTCCGGTTCTTTCCTGCACAGGGGAATTGAACCTTGAGTTGTTTCAACTGAAAGGAACATCCACTGGCGGCGCGGAGGTGGCTCCGATGCAACTCAAAGCGAACGGCGGAGTCCTGGTACTGGATGACATCGGACGGCAACGTCTGCCGTCGTCGGAGTTATTGAACCGGTGGATTCTGCCGCTGGAAGAATCGAAAGACCGGCTGACAATGCGTTCCGGCAAGTCCATCTTGATTCCGTATGAACTCCTGACGATCTTCACTACGAACAGGGCCAGTCGCGATTGGGCTGATTCTGCATTTTTAAGACGGATTCGACATAAACTTGAACTAGAAGTCCCCACCGGAGAACAATACCGGGAAATCTTTCGTCGATGCTGCGAATCACGTCATATTCGATATGACGACTGGATCGTGACACGACTCCTGACGACGCAATACAACGCAGAACATTCCCCGAAAGCCAGCGATCCCGGGGATTTGCTGGACGTGATTGAAGCCATCTGCCGATTCAAGGGAGAGATGCCGCATTTAAGTGAGCAGATCGTGATTGAAGCGTTTCGGGAATGCTTCGGAAACGACCGCACGGCAGCATAAAGTCCAGTTTGCACTGTTCAATTTGCACTGTTCAATCGAATCAGGGACACAGAGTTCCCTATTCTGAACGGATTCAGGAGTTTTGTTGTGATCAATCTGCTCCCGACATACCGCCGACTGGCCTTGGGATCGGTTCTCGGATTGATGTCTTCCGGTTGTATCACCGTTGCGCCCAACAGCACTCCCAGTCTCACCTGGAAATCACTCACCAAACCAAAGGTTCAACAGGCCAGTTTTGAACGTGCCGAAGAGGAAGCCCCAGGCGCTCCCAAAAATCCTGCACGACTGAAACTGACATATGGTCAGTTAATGGAAGAAAACGGGCAGTATGTGGAAGCCCGAAAAAATTACTCTGCGGTGGTCGAACTGCAACCGAAAAACATTGAAGCCATTCTGGGACTGGCCCGTCTCGACCAGATCAGCGGAGACATGGAACAGGCGGAACAGGGATTTCGCCGGGCTTTAAAACTGGATCCCAATTCCGCAGTCGCACAATATAACTTAGGGCAGTTTTACTCGTCTCAAAAACGCTGGAAAGAAGCCAGTGAATATTTGACGAAAGCCATGCTGGCGGAGCCGGATCAGTCGGAGTACCGATACGCTTTAGCCGTCGCCCTCGTTCACACGGGAGACGTTGATTCCGCGTTACCTCACTTCATCCGGACCATCGGAGATGCCGAGGCTCATTACAATGTGGGGCTGATCCTCCAGGAAAACGGAAACTGGAGTGAAGCAGAGCGACAATTCGCCCTGGCCGTTGTGAAGAAGCCGGAATTCCCGGCGGCTCAAAACTGGCTGGCTCATCTTCGTCAACAGCACCCTTCGACCGCTCGTCCTGCAGACGCCGTTCCAGCAACTGGACCGACATCACCGGTGTTACCAGCAGGTCACAGCACGTCCGACACCACGCAGACGCCCAAACCGGCAGAAGCTCATTCGTTCGGAATGCCACTCTCTTCCCAACAACAGCAACAGGCCGCAAACCAGATCTCTCCTGGCGTTTAGCCCGGATGATTCACCACGGAAAAGACGGAAATAACGGAAAAATTTTTGGCTCAGGTAAGTTACGAGAAAGTCTGACAGATTTCTGGAGAGACTGTCTGTTTTTGACGTGATGTCAGTTCTCCTGATCAATTCCGTCTCTTCCGTCCTTTCCGTGGTTCCTCTGAATGATTCGGGTTATCGCGGAGCAAACTTCGAAATTTCGTCTCCGGTCAGTGCTCGATTGAAGACAGCGATTTCATCCAGCCGACCTTCCCAGTTCGAGGCATTGTCACACCGACCGCCAAAGAAGACTTCGGTGACTTCCTTCGGAGTATCCGCAGGAGCAGTGGTGTCGATCTCGGGAGTGGTGTTGCCGTTCAGGTAGACGCGAATGTGGTCTCCGTCCCGAACGAGAACAACATGATTCCAGGTCCAGCGAGCGATTTCCGTTTTCCCGCCGACGGGTTCATTGCCGTTGCCGTGCTGGAAAATCAGTTTGTTTGTATTCCCGGATTTCCCCCCCAGTCCAAGGTGATCACCGAATGCATCCAATACATGATCACGGCCACGTGAGAAGAACCAGCCGGTCACATCACGTCCTTCTCCCGGCATTCCATTCCAGAGCCACAAGGCCACCGAGTATTGAGTTCCCAGTTCCGGCAGTCGGGCACGAAGACGTTCTCCGGAAAAATGAACGGTCCGATTCGTTTCTCCTGGAACCGCAATCGCGGGTCCTTCAAGGAAATAGGAGACTCGCGGTTCGTAGATTCCGTCCCGGTGATTTCCAGAAGAATCTTTGGCGCGCGGGCCAGCAAATTCATCCAGACGAAACCAGACTTCCGGCTTCAGGCTTCGAATCACCTCACCGGCAGGGCTGATTGTTTCAACGTAGTCCTTGCGTGGTTTTGACGCGACAGTTTCCAGCAGGTTCAGTGCTGCGGCAGCAATCTTTGGTTCCGCTTGCGGTTCCAGTCCGGCGGATCGGGCGGGCCAGGTGTTATATCCGCCGAGCAGGTGTTGCTCCGGGGGAGGAATATACCCGTCTCCCCCATTGGCCAGTTCGATGACCATCATGTTTTTGATTGGACTTTGATGTTTGATCTTCAGACCGGTCAACGCATACGTTTCGTTAGGAGTTGTCGCAATGCCGATCTCGCCGATCCGAATCGCCTGAACCACCACTTCCGTCGATTTCAATTCATCCAGCATGACCTGTTCCCGGGCGTAGATCTCTTCCGTGTTCTTGGGAAGACGATCCCCGGTTTCCGCGACAACACGTTTCGCCCATTCCAGACGCTGCTTATCAGGAACACGGTAATTCAACGGCAATCGCGCTTCGGCCATGGCCAGATCGACGTCGGACTGATACTCGATGGTTTCGTAGGCTTTCGCAGCCAGATCGAGCATGCCATTGGTGAAGGTTTCAAGCGTATGTTTGTTTTGAGGAGCATCTGGTTTTGTGTAATCAAATCGCCAGATATCTCCACTGCATCCATGTGACATGATCCCCACGAATGGAGCCGTTCCTTCCGATGTTTTCGAAGCCAGACGCTCTTTCAATCCCTCTGAGAACAGGCCGAAGTAATCCGCACTGATATCCTTGTCACCGAAGTAGTGCATGGAGAAATTCGCGAGTACTGCCAGCGGACGTCCCTGTTTCGACTGAATTGAGATCAAGGACAGATCTGGATCTTCCGGCCCCGATTCTCCGACAACATCGTCCCAGTTCCGACCCGCGTGCATGTTGGCGCGGACCGTGGGATTTCCGAACGGGTCATTCACAATTCGATCCGGACGACGAATCCAGCGACGCAATGCGGTGAAGTCAGCCGCGTTGATCACCCCAAATCCAATGCGTGCCGGTTCCAGATTCTTCCTGGCCGCTTGCACGGCTTCCACCAGCTTGGCTCTGAGAAACGGGACATAATTCGGATCGGCGTCCGTTCCCAGACAGCCCATTGCCGATGCAGCGGAATGGGCATGGGTTGCAGAAATCAGGATTCGATCCGGCCGGATTCCAGTCGCGTCGGAGGCCAGTTTCTTGACGTCATCGATCAGATCTCTCGGCAGCATACAACTGTCGACGACGACAATCACAATCTCTTCTTTCCCATCAGAGAGAGCAATCGCTCGTGCATTGAGCCGGGTTTTCACGACCGAAACACTACGACTCGTCATGCTTCCATTCACCAGCACCGGAAGTTGATCCGGGGTGACATCCACCACGACGGCACCTGCACGAAACTCGGCCTGTCCGGAGGCAGGGAAAGACACAGTCAGCAAACAGGCCAGCAGCACGAATAATCCGGGGCGCATCATCGCAGGCTCCTCATAGACGGACAGTCGGAGATTCAGAAACGGCGGGGCTGCATTATTTCACGAGAAATCATTGAAAACCAGCGAGATGGGGAAAAATAAATTCCACTATCGAAAATTACGGAATCCGGCCTTCTGAATTCTAAGCCCTCTTCTCTATCACGTCCCGTCATCAAGACGGGGTGTCTCTTCGCGGTAGCATTGCCGGTTGAGCTTCCCTTGTTCGAGCAGGGAAACCACTGCCGACTTCTGATTCTCCTGCAGGTGTTCCCGGTATTGCTGCAAAGAGGAAATCATCTGGTCGATCCCGTTGATGATCTCCGGGGAATTCATCGTCAGAATGGCGGACCAGAGTTCGGGGTCTCCAGCCGCGACCCGCGTGGTGTCACGGTATCCTGTTGCGGCATATTCCAGAAATGCGGGATCAACAATCCCTGCGACGACCGAAGCGGCCAGATGAGGCAAATGGCTGGTCAACGCCAGGATTCGGTCATGCTCCTCGGCGGACATCAGTTTCACCCGCATTCCGATCTGTTCCCAGAAGCGACACACCTGCTTCGTTTTGTTTTCTGATTCCTGCCCTGATTCCTGATCGGAACGGGGGGTCACCAGGCACAGGCGGGACTGAAACAAATTGGGGGCGGCATGTTCAAAGCCGCTATGATGTGATCCTGCTAACGGATGGGCTCCAACAAAACGATCGTCAGAAACTTGGTGGGCGATCTCCTCGAGAATGCGAGTCTTCACACTTCCGGCATCCGTGATGAGAATGGACGAACCGGAAGTCGCCCGGAGTGCCAGGATCGCGTCTTCTGCAATGCGATCAACCGGGGTACAGACGACGATCAAGTCGGCCTTGGCAAGTTCTTCGGGAGTGGATGCGACTTCCTCAATGATGCCCCGTTCCAGCGCCGCTTGCAGGCGACTCCGGTTTCGCCCGTAACCGATCACATGGTCGGCCACATTCCAAGACTTGGCCGCCAATGCGATGGACCCGCCAATCAGGCCCACTCCCATGATGGCGATGCGGTCGAACAGTTTTTGAGGTTCCGACGTGCTGCTGGACATGCCGTCAATTGTATCTCCCGTTGGCCGCGACCGCGAATCAGAGGGAGGCGCGGGGAGAATATCGGGTGCGCGTCTCGAAAGTAGGGGAATGTTGAAAAATTCAAAATTCGAAGCACAAAATTCCAAACAAATTCGAAATCAAAAATTCAAAATCGGGTGTTTTCAACGTCATTCATGGTGGATTTCCAGGTTTTGAATTTCTCATTTCTCCCTGCCACCCATTTTTCTGACGCACACCCGAGAATATTCAGAGCAATCCTTTTTCGATCCGACCGCCGCAATTGTGTCGGTTAAAGTGGTTGAACTGCCGTCTCTGCCGTGGGTGTGAGTTTTCTGCGGCGTGATCGTTAGAATTGTTCCAGCTATTCCGTCTTGCCGAGCGATCCTGTACAGGAATGGCCTCCGTCAGTGGAAATGCTTTGCATCGTCACTTCCATCGACGTTACATTGCATGAGGCGATTCTCTCCTTATTTGTGATCGTTCTCGTTCGCTTCTTGATGACTGTTAAGGGATCAGGCCGTGGGAAAATTGGGACTTGCAGGTGTGTCTCTGGCTGCTGCCGTGCCGGGCGGGATTCTTTTCGTCCTGTTGCTGCTGGCCGCCATCTCTCATTTGGGGCAGATGCCGATGGCGATGAAAGCGATCGCCATTCTGGTCATGCTGATCGGTCTGGCCATGATGCTGTTCCCTCTTTACCTGCTGATCTGGTATCGCAGTTCACTGGTCGTTCTTCCCAAAGACAAGCCGACCCCTGCGTTGGCAGTCGCTGGAGGAGCCACTGCCGGGGCCGGGGCCGGGGCATTAAATGAGTCGTTTCTGGACGACTTCAATGCCAGCACCGATGATCTTCTGGCAGACCGACGGGAAGAAGAGGTTTTCGGAGACGAGTTCGCATCCTCCACCGAAATCGCCACCTTCGATGAATACTCCGACGAGGGGACTCAGGAATTCTCTGGGGATCTGGGAGTCGCAGACGACGAATTCCCTGCCGATTCCTCGACTGAACTCTCTACCGTCGAATTCACAATGGAGAATGAGTCAGAAGAATTCGATCTCGCGGATGACGAACTCCTCCCCTCCTTCACCGACGATGACGAAGAAGTTGATAACGGCAGCGAAACCGAGTTACTCGCAGGCGGGGGACTCGACGACGATTTCGACTTTGAATTCTTTGATGACGACGAAGAGAAGAAATCGTAGTGGTCTGAAATCTGAAGCGAGGAGAATTGAAACACAGAGGGACACCGAATCACAGAGATTTGTAACACATTCGCCAAGTGAAGTGGATTTCCCTTGTTCCCAAGCTCTGGCTTGGGAACACACTCGACGCCAAGCTCCAGCTTGGCCACTGAACGTTTGGTTTTCTTCTCTCAAAAAGAGGAGA
>Ga0182745_1000146_pt1 | contig 98805 bp, 87 predicted proteins | sample eDN3rd30CKraftBY_FD_128523 | JGI IMG/M metagenome (GOLD analysis project Ga0182745, IMG submission 128523) | Enriched backyard soil microbial communities from Emeryville, California, USA - eDNA 3rd pass 30_C Kraft BY (version 2) (version 2) | ecosystem: Environmental > Terrestrial > Soil >...
GATGCGGACGCCGACGCAGATGCTGACGCCGACGCGGATGCCGACGCCGATGCTGATGCGGATGCCGACGCGGACGCCGATGCAGACGCGGACGCCGATGCTGATGCGGATGCCGACGCGGACGCCGATGCAGACGCGGACGCCGATGCTGATGCGGATGCCGACGCGGACGCCGATGCAGACGCGGATGCGGACGCCGACGCAGATGCTGACGCCGACGCCGACGCGGATGCCGATGCCGATGCTGATGCGGACGCTGATGCGGATGCCGACGCGGACGCCGATGCGGATGCCGACGCCGACGCAGATGCTGACGCTGATGCGGATGCCGATGCGGATGCCGACGCTGATGCCGACGCAGACGCAGACGCTGATGCGGATGCGGACGCCGATGCGGATGCCGACGCTGATGCCGACGCAGACGCAGACGCTGATGCGGATGCGGACGCCGATGCTGACGCGGATGCCGACGCTGATGCCGATGCCGATGCCGACGCAGATGCCGACGCGGACGCCGATGCGGACGCCGATGCGGACGCTGATGCTGATGCTGATGCGGACGCCGATGCAGACGCGGATGCGGACGCCGACGCAGATGCTGACGCCGACGCCGACGCCGACGCAGATGCTGACGCCGACGCGGATGCCGACGCCGATGCTGATGCCGATGCCGACGCGGACGCCGATGCTGACGCGGATGCCGACGCTGATGCAGACAGCGATATCGAAGCAGTCGATGATTACGCGACCGCTGGCGTGAATATCCTACCCGAGCAGCACACCGAGTCTTATCAGGATTCTGCCTTCATCATTATTGATGTCGTCGGGATTGGTCAGGCTGTGCTGGACTACTATCCGCGGGTCGAGTTCACGGTTGAAGACGGCCATACCGCAGACATCGATTTGTGGGGCCAGATCAACGCGGTAGTCGGTGCTGTCGACAATGTGCAGGCCTACTTCCAGAAGTTGAATGAGACGACTGGACAGTGGGAAACTGTCGCCAACGTTGGTTCGACAGGCATCATCGATGTCATCGGTGTGATCGGACAAGGGGCAGGAACAACGGTCGAAGGGCTGGGAGCGGGTCAATACCGCGTCTATGCGATCTCGAGTTCGTTGGTCCAGGCGCTATCGACAGTCACGATCGACGCGGAGGTGACCTACTACGACCATACCACCGTTGGTGGTTATGAGGTTGAAGAGGTCAGCGGCAATGTCATCGACGAAAATGACACGGCCACGGCAACGACCGTCGTTACGGAAGTCAACGGTACTACGGTTGGCGGTGCGGGCACCACGCCCATCACCGGCACCTACGGTACTCTGACCATCGATGCGGAGGGTAATTATACCTACACTCCGAATGCGGATGGCTCGGGTATCGGCCAGGTCGATGCGTTCACCTACACGGTCGAAGACGCCGATGGTAACGTCGACACTGCGACGCTCTACGTGGGCATCGACAGCGAAGGCCAAGGCCTGATCTGGACTGATCCGACCCAGCCGGCGACGCTCGACATGGTGGCGGATGACGATACCGGCAACGCCGTGATCGACAGCGCTAACCTGGTCGAGGCTGGCGGGCCGAGTGACGCTGGCACTGCCAGTATCGCTGGCGGCTTCGGTGGCACCTCTGCAACCGTCACGAGGACGTTCACCGTTGACGCGAACGACGAGGCGAGCATCAGGTTCGTCGCTGGTTCGCCCGACGCGGCGTTGCAGTCGGACTCGCTGACCCTGACGATCACCGGAGACAACGGCTTCAGCCAGGTTCTTACCGGTACGTCGGGATTCCTCACCGGGCTCGGGGTGGATCAGGTGCTGAGTGGTCTGCCCGCGGGCAACTACACGGTCACCGCGTCCTATTCGCGTCCGAGTGCGGCTCTCGGCGGGACGCTCAGTCTCGAGTTCACCGGGGAGTCGATCACCCATCTCGACGAGTTCGTCGTCAACGACACGGACCCGGCTACCGGGAATGTGCTGGAAGACGACACGCTTGGCTCCACTTACACCAAGTTCCTGGTGGACGATGGAACGGGCAACTTCGTCGAGGTGACCGACGGTACGACCGTTGTCGGCGAGCACGGGACGCTGACCATCAATAGCGATGGCAGCTACTCGTTCCAGCCGGATGCGGACCTTGGAGAGATCGGTGGGGTGGATGACTTCATCTACCGCCTCGAGCATCCGAACGGAGCAACCGAGGATGCCACCCTGTCGATCTCGGTCGACCATGGTGAAGGTCCGTATGTCCCGCCTGCTGCAGGTCTGTTGGCGGACGCCGTCTCGTTCGAACTGGCCGATGATGGCCAGGGTGACGATCACGCGACCGACGATGATGATGGCGGCAGCGACGTCGATCTTCCGCTGGAAGAGAATGACGGCGATATCGATCTGGATGCCTTGGGTGTGCCGAAGGGCGAAGAATCCCCGATCATTCCGGATGCCGGTACGGAAAGTGACGATTTGCAGAACTACGCGGATCTGATCTCTCTGGACGATGACCTGGAGAGCCATCTCTAAGTCCATGATCTTTTGATCAAATTTTGGGAGTGCCGGGCGAAGGTCCGGCACTCCTTTTTTCCCAAAAAATAAGCAGCAACGAGGACAGTCGGGGTGACAATCAGCAAACCCGCAATCCGCTTGCCCATCGTCAGCACCGGCACGCTTCTTTTGAGTGCCGCCGTTATCGCGATGGTGAAGCCAGTGTCAGTGGGCGCTCAGGATGTGGCGCCTCTTACGTCGGCGCAGCAGGCGGTGCTTACATTGGAATCGGCCGTGCAGAGTGCGGTCGGATGGCATCCCTCCGTGGACCAAGCCATCGCTGCACTGTCGGCGAGCGGCCAGGGGATCGAGGAAGCCAAAGCAGGATATTATCCCCAGATCAGCGGGGGCATCGGGCCAAGCCTGTCGGTCATCGGCGGCACAAGTTGGCGACCGCGCGCGACGCTGTCGGGCTCGCAGATGCTCTATGACTTCGGTAAAGTCGGCAGTTCGGTCGACGCAGCCAAAGCTGGCGAGAAGGTCAGCCGGGCACAGTTGCTGCTGGCAGTGGATGGGCTCGCACGCAACACCTCCATCGCGGTCATAGAGATCCAGCGCAATCACGCGCTTCTGACGGTGGCTCAGGAACAGTTGGAAAGCCTGGATGCCATCACCGGGCTGGTGCAATTGCGCGTACGTCGCGGCGCCAGCACACGGTCCGATGGCTCTCAAGCCGCGGCACGTATCGAGGCCGCGCGGGCGACCATATTGCAGATCACGGCCGAACTGCAGCGCTGGCAGAGCAATTTGCGGCACCTTGTCGGTAGAGAAGGGCCGGTAGATGTGACAGCAGAGGTGCCAGGGTGGCTGAACCGGGCCTGCCTCGTCACCGATCCGAACTGGGATCAGGTCCCCGCGGTCATGCAATCTCTCGCGCAGCGCGATGAGGCGCAGGCGACTTACCGAGGCGCGCGTGCCGCCCGGCTGCCGACGGTATCGTTAGGCGCCGAGGTCGACACAGATTTGCGCGATCCCTTTTCGCAGCGGAATGACGTCTCCGTCGGGATTACGATCTCAAGCAGCCTCTATCAGGGCGGCGCTCGCAAAGCACGCGAACAGGCCTCCTTCCATGCGCTGCAATCGGCGGATTCGGCGCTCGCGGCGGCGCGTCTCGAAGCGCGCCGCACGCTGGCCGAAGGTAGCGAGCAGATCGCCAGCTTGCGGGAACGGATCGTCACGCTCGGCCAGCGCCGGACGAACATGCAGGAAACCGGCATGCTCTACCGCCTGCAATATTTCGAGCTGGGAACCAGGACCTTGCTGGATCTGCTCAATGCCCAGCAGGAGTTCCACCAGACGCGCTTCGATGAAGTGAATGCGGGGCATGACATGCGCCGCCTCAACGCCGAATGCCTCTATTCCAGCGGTGCGCTCCGCGATGCCTATGCACTGACCGGCATGGTCGTGCGGGGAGTAACCCTATGACCAACATGCACGATCTCCACGGAGCGGAGGTATCAGACGCCGTACCGCTCGCGCCCGTGCCGCCACCGCCACCTTTTCCGATCGAGAACTGGGTCGCCGCGCTGCGGGTCGTGGCCGACTATTATGGCCTCCCCATGTCAACGCAGGCGGCGACCTTGTCCGGCATGTGGGACAATAGCGAAAACGAGCAAGAGCGGCTGCACAATCTCGCCCGGCAACTGGGGCTGAGGGTTCGCTTCGACGACGCGCAGATATTTGATCTGGCTGCCTCTGGCTGGCGGCTGCCTCTCGTTCTGCAACTGCGCGATGGCCAGATTGCGGTGGTGCGAGCATTGGACGGCGAAGGCGGTGGCCAATGCGTTCTCGTCGGCGACGAGGGGTTGGAGACGACGCTCCCGGTCGCCGAGATGATGGACGGCTTGCAGCGTGTCGTCATCCTTCGACCGACGCGCCAGGCTCCCGATGCGCGGGTTGATGCCTATATCGAGCCGTTCGACAGCCAATGGCTGCGCAAGATCGTGCTGCGCGACCTGCGACCTTACGGCCACGTCATGCTGGCCTCGCTGATCGCGAACATATTGACGCTCTCCGGCATCATCTTCTCAATGCAGGTTTACGATCGGGTGGTCCCGTCCGGTTCCTATCCGACACTCTATATCCTGTTCGGCGGGGTCCTGCTGGCAATCGCCCTCGATTTTGTCCTGCGGCGCGCGCGCACCGGCATCATCGACACGCTGGGCAAACGCGCGGATATCCGGTTGTCCGACAAGGTCTTCGGCCACGCCCTGCGAGTCCGCAACCGGGCGCGTCCGACCTCGACAGGGTCGTTCATCTCCCAGTTGAGAGAGCTCGAACAGGTTCGGGAGATGCTGACCTCGACCACGATCGGGGCGCTCGCGGACATCCCCTTCTTCCTGATCTTCCTCGTGGTTTTCTGGTATCTTGGGGGCGTGCTGGTGCTGGTGCCGATTGGCGCCTTCGTTCTGCTCATCATTCCCGGCCTGTTGGCGCAGAAGAAACTGCGCGCCTGTGCGCAGGAGGCGATGCGCGAAGCCTCGCTCCGCAACGCGCTGCTCGTCGAAACGGTGCAGGGCATCGAAGATATCAAGATGCTTCAGGCCGAGGAACGGTTCCAGCGCCAGTGGAACCACTATAATGCCGTCACGGGCGAAGCGCAGCTGAAGCTGCGGGATGTTACGAACAACCTGACGACCTGGACCGCCAAGATCCAGGGAGGAGCCTATGCCTCCACCGTGTTTTTCGGCGTCCCGTTCGTGATCGCAGGCGACATCACGACCGGCACGCTTGTGGGTCTCTCGATGCTGGGCTCGCGTATGATGTCCCCAATGGGGCGCATCACCCAGGTCATGAGCCGCTATCAGCAGGCGCGCGTTGGGGTGAATAGTCTCAACAACATCATGAAACTGCCGGTGGATCATCCGGAGCGCGAAAGCCGGATCCACAAGCCGTCGATAAGGGGCGACTATCAGCTCAATGATGCGCTGTTTCGCTATGGCGACGACAAGTCGCCGCTGGCGCTGGGGATTGCAAAGCTGCGTATCGCGCAAGGCGAGAAAGTCGCCCTGCTGGGCCGCAATGGCGCAGGAAAGTCGACCCTTATTCAGGTGCTCTCCGGGCTAATGGAGCCTTCCGTGGGTGAGGTGCTGCTGGATGACGTGGCGCTCGCCCATATCGATCCGGCCGACGTCCGGCGCGACGTCGGCATGCTGACCCAGAACGCCCGTCTGTTCCATGGCACGGTGCGCGACAATATCCTGCTCGGAGCACCGCAGGCCTCGGGCGATGAAATGTTGCAGGCCCTGGCCATGGTCGGTGCGGACAGTTTCATTCGCCGCCTGCCCAAAGGGCTCGACCAGGTCATCCTCGAAGGCGGCAACGGGCTGTCGGGTGGCCAGAAGCAGGCCTTGCTGCTCGCGCGGCTGATCGTCCGCAATCCGTCGATCGTCCTGCTCGATGAACCCACTGCCGCGATGGATGAGGCGACGGAACGTCATTTCATCTCGGAGTTCGGCAAATGGTGCCGCGGACGGACCCTGGTGGTCGCGACCCATCGAACGCGTGTGCTCGATCTCGTCGATCGTCTGATCGTGATCGATGCCGGTGCGATCCTGCGTGATGGCCCGCGCGATCAGGTGCTGAAAGCGAGAAGTGCCGCGTACCGAAAAGCCGCGTCGGCGTCACCGGAAGTGAGGAGCTGAGCTATGACGAACCAGCAGGAAAATAGTGGCTGGCGCGCGCTCGCGGTTCGCTTCGGATTGCTGAAGAAGCAGAAGGCCAGTGAGGCTCGCAATGATGCAAGCTTCGTATTTGGCGAAGAGGATGATGTCGGTCTCAGCCGCTCGAGGCGCGTGGTGCTGTTCGTCTTCGCGGGTTTCGCAGCCTTCTTGCTGTGGGCTTGGCTCGCCGATCTGGATGAGGTGTCGACCGGTATGGGCCGCGTGGTGCCTACCATGCGCGAGCAGGTCATCCAGTCACTGGAAGGCGGCATCCTCGCGGATCTGAAGGTGCGTCAGGATGATATTGTCGAGCCGGGTCAGATACTGGCGCTTCTTGATCCGACCTTGACTGCGTCCAATGTCGATGAAACCGCCTCCAAATATCGTGCTGCGCTGGCAAGTTCAGCGCGGCTGACCGCAGAGGTCAATGGCTCGTCACCAAATTTCTCAAAGGAATTGAACGAGTATCCCGATCTTGTCGCATCGGAAAGCCGCCTCTACCATAGCCGGAAGGACAGTCTTGCCCAATCGCTGCACTGGCTTCAGGAGGCACTGACCCAGGTCCGGTCCGAACTCAGGATCAGTGAATCACTTATCGCCGTGGGCGCAGCCAGCAATGTCGAGGTCCTGCGTCTCCGGCAGAAGGTCGCGGATCTCGAACTTCGCCGGGCCGATATGCAATCGCAATATATGGTCACCGCGCGCGAGGAACTCGCCAAGGCCAACGCCGACATCGAAACGCTTTCGGCGACGATCAAGGGGCGATCGGATTCGCTTTCGCGACTGACGCTGCGTTCACCGGTGCGAGGGATCGTCAAGAATATCGAGGTGTCCACGGTCGGCGGCGTGATCCCTCCGAACGGCCAGTTGATGGAGATCATCCCGCTCGACGATCAATTGCTGATCGAAGCCCGGATGTCGCCCCGCGACATTGCTTTCATCCATCCGGGGCAGCGAGCAACGGTCAAGATCACCGCCTATGACTATGCCATCTATGGCGGGCTGGAAGGCGAGGTCTCCAGCATCTCGCCTGATACGATCCAGGACGAGGTGAAGCGCGACGAATATTATTATCGCGTTTTCGTCCGCACCCGCAGCAACGCGTTGGCCAACAAGACTGGCAAGCGTTTTCCCATCGCCCCAGGCATGGTCGCCACCGTGGATGTGCACACCGGCAGCAAGACGGTGCTCGACTATCTCCTCAAGCCAATGAACCGCGCCCGCGAGGCGCTGCGTGAAAGATGAGCCGCGCCGCCCCTCAAGGGCGGACGCCCCTTCATGATTCCGAAGAGTATCATATGACAGATGACCCGACTTTCGCTCTGCTTGAACCCATCTACCCCCATTTGGAGAAGGTGGCCGTTCCCGCTGGCGCACCCGGCGCAGAATATATCCTTTTCTTTTCCTATACCAATGGCCGGACCCGCGCCCGGGTTGAAACATTTCGGGGACCGACGCTTGCCGAGGCCTGGCGCCGGGGAACCGCGCGGCTGCGCAAAATGGCGGCAAAGAATCCGGACGTCGTTCGCTGGCTGCGGGTCGATATCGTCGACGGGATGCGCCAGAATGACTGGGGGACGCTGAAACAGCAGCTTGTCCAGGTGAAGCGCAATTACTGCCGCCAGGGTATTTCACTCGATCCCAGTTGCCGCCATGCTTTTCTGGAGACCGAAATCAACGCCAACGCCATGTTCTATGGCGGTCCCAAATATTCGCATTGCGTCGTCAACGAGAAGAATTTCCGGCGCTACGCGAGGCTTCGTCACGGCCTTGCGGGCGTGGATCTCGATGACGGCACGTCGGTCTGGATGTTTTCTACCCGCGGATTCTTCGTCGACGGAGATGCGCCCGGTGTGGTGCATGAAATTGCCGGACCGGGCAGGTCGGCGGGCCGCCGCATTGTCGAGCCGCTGAGCGATGATGTTCTTTCCGCACTGATCGAAAGCAGCAGTTCGTTCCTGACCGGCCAGGTCGGGGACGACGGCCGTTTCATCTATGGCTGGCACCCTTGTTTCGACAGGGAAATCAACGCCTATAACGGCCTGCGGCACGCCAGCACGACCTATGCAATGATCGAGGCATGGGAGGTGACGCAAGATGAAGCACTGTGGGCAGCCATCGAGCGCTCGCTCGCCTGGCTTTGCCGCGAGGCGATCCGCACCATAGTCTTGCCTGATGGCACCGAAGCGGCGTTCCTCGTCGATGTCGGCAATGAGATCAAGCTCGGCGCCAATGCGGTCGCGATCCTCGCCTTCACCCGGCACGCCGTCGTGACGGGCTGCAGAGATCATCTGCCGTTGCTCGAAAAGCTCGCTTTGGGTGTCCAGTATATGCAGCGGAGCCGGGATGGATCCTTCGTACATGTGCTGAACTATCCCGATCTCACCCTCAAGGAGGCCTTTCGCACCATCTATTATGAGGGCGAGGCCGCCTTCGGGTTGATGCGTCTATATAGTCTGACGCGCGACGAGCGCTGGCTGCAGACGGTGGAGAAAGCCTTCGAGCATTTCATCGCGAAGGAGCATTGGAAGCACAATGACCATTGGCTGAGTTACTGTGTCAATGAACTCACTCGCTACCGCCCGGACGAACGCTACTTCCGCTTCGGTATCCAGAATGTGCGGGATTATCTCGATTTCGTCCTGAACCGGATCACGACCTTCCCGACCCTGCTCGAGTTGATGATGGCCGCGCAGGCGATGCTTGATCGGATCGGGACGATGCCGGACATGCGGCATCTGCTGGACGAAATCGATCTGCCGAAGTTCCAGCGCGCGCTTCACTTTCGCGCGCGATACCTTCTGAACGGCTTTTTCTGGCCGGAGTTGGCGATGTTCTTCGCCCATCCGCAGCGCATCGCCGGCAGCTTCTTCATTCGCCACCACGCATTCCGCGTCCGTATCGACGATGTGGAGCACTACCTGTCCGGGCTTATTGCCTATGTGAAACATCTCCGGCTGCATGATGTTGACGGCGAGTTGCAGGAGCTACAGGCTGTCGATGATCCCACGCCATCCGGTCCGGTCGTGACCTGGGGCGGCGACGTCAATCTCGGTCGGCGCCAACACTACCGCACTGCTCAGCTCGGGGTCGAAAACGTTCTCGACATTCCCGCGATGCGATCGGCCGACTTGCGGATAGTCAATCTTGAATGCGTCGTAGCCACCCTTGGTGAGCAGGGCGTTCGCAAGGGGGAGGACGGCCCTTACTACTATCGCGCACGTCCAGAGATGCTGCGCGTACTTGGCGAGGCCGGTATCGAGGTGGTCACCACCGCAAACAATCACAGCGGAGACTATGGAACGGAGGCGCTGCTAGAACAGAGGCGTTGGCTGGATCTTGCGGGCATTGGCCACTCAGGCACCGGCAGGCATATCGAAGACGCTTTGACGCCAGTCATCCGAAGGGCTGGTAAGCTGAATATCGCCATCTTCTCACTTGACGCTACGCAGCCGAAGTTTGCGGCGACCGCCGACCAACCGGGTTCGGCCTATTTATCACTGAGCGATCCCGAACTCTGGCGGGACACTATGGCGCCGCGAATTAAGGCTGCCCGTGCGAAAGCGCATGTGGTGCTGGTTGCAATGCACTGGGGTCAGAATCTGGCAGACGAGCCGGAAGCAGACGAGTTGGCAGTAGGGCGCATACTGATCGACGCAGGAGCCGATGCGATATTGGGGGCATCGGCTCATGTGCTGCAGGGTGTGGAGATACACGATGGCAGGCCAATCATTCATGATGCTGGCGACCTGCTGTTCGACTCCGTGCGCAGCACGCCAGGCGAAGCAGGACTGTTCTCGCTGGAATTGAGCGTGAATGGTGTGGAGCGGGTGACATTCACTCCGCTGGCCGGCGGCTTTGGCTATACGGGGCAGGTCGAAGGAGCCGATGCGGCGGCCGCGACGCTCCGCTTCGCCTCAAAATGCAAGAAGATGGGCACCGAACTTGCCCTCACCGCAAGTGGTGGAGGAACCATTAGCCTCTCGCCGCCGCCCCGAGCGGCCACCCGCATCCCGGAAGCTCCAATCGTCCGCTACGCCCCCCTGCGGCCCGAGAACATCGGCGAAGATGTCGAGGCACGATGGAAGGTAGACGAAATACCAGAAGAGGCCTGCATTGAGCCCGTTCAGTTCGGCCCTTTGACACTGCTCGGCGTTCGCGTGCAGCCCAGCATCATTAGACGACGACGCATGCTATGGGTGGAGACATTCTGGCGTGCGGACGCGCCGGTCGATGAAGACATCCGGCTCGATATGCGCGCGGTTCCAGTAGCGCCGACGGCGATGAAGCCGTGGGGCATAGGGATGGATCATGATCCGTGCGACTGGCTTTTGCCTACCACTCGCTGGAAGCCTGGACAGATATACCGCGATTATTACGGCCTCCGACCACCATATTTGAAGAACTGGGATAATGTCGCCCTGCAACTGACAATCGGAATCGTATCGGAAAAATACGCGGTGCCGGCGTTGGTTATGCCACACAGGATCGAACTTGCCGTGCCGAAGGCCGCTCTGCCGGGGGCCGGGACGGCGGCAAGATCCTATCGCGAGGAATTTCCGGACACCATCCGCGATTGCGAGCCCGGCCAGACCTGGACAGCTCGCCAGCTCGAGGTGGTGACCGGGGGAACCTGGCTGGTAAAACCTCCCGCTGAATGGCACGTGCGCTCGGTAATCCGCGGCTCTGCTCACGCCGACCTTGTCGATGAACCAACACTCTATGTGGCATCCGACTACGATACCCTGGCACTTCATGAACAATACAGCACGAAGAGCAAGAAATGGGATAGGCATGAAACGCTTAAGCGCAGAGCGGATCGTCTGGCAGGGGCGATTGTCGCGAGGCCGGTAAGGGGCCTCCCGAAGGATTTCCCGCTGCTGCAGGTAGATGATCCGATTAAGGCGCTCGTCGAACTCGGACTTGCCGCGCGCCAGCGTTTCAGCGGCGAAGTGATTGCGGTCACCGGAACGGCCGGGAAGTCTACGACGGTCGGCATGCTCAAGCACGTACTGGGAGAGAAAAAGTCAGCGCTTGCCAGCTTCGGTAACTATAATTCTCGCGTAGGCGCGCCCGCCGTGATGGCCAACCTGTCGATGGATCATGAGGCAGCGATCATCGAGGTGGCCCAAAGCGCGCTATGGATGGAGCGTGGTCCGGTAACGCGGATGGTGCGCCCAACGATTGCCTTGATCACCGAAATAGGAATCTCGCAGACAGACAAACGTGTAAGATCAATCGAAGATACGGTCAAATGGAAGACACGCGTTTTCGATGGCCTGACCGGTCAAGCGACGGCGATCGTCGGCGAGCATCTGACACACTTTGAGATGGTCGTCACCGCCGCTCGAGTGCATGCCAATCGAATAGTGACTTTCGGGACAAGCGAGCAGGCAACCCTTCGCGTTGTCGATCGTGTCGGTGGCGCTGTGGGCAGCCATATCAAGTTTCGGGCGCCCGGCAGTGAATTAATCGATCTGGAGGTCCCCGTGCCCGGTCTCGGCATGGCGAATAACGCCATGGCCGTCATGAGCATTCTCTATGCGATGGGGCATGATCTCCAAGCTGCGGCGCGCGTGCTTGCAACCTATCTACCGGACGAAGGGCGTATGCAGCGAATGCGCCTGCCAGCCGGGACGAACGGCGCCATCGAACTCATCGATGACAGCTGGAATGCGACAATCAGCTCCATGCGAAACGCCCTCTCTGTCCTCGCGGAAACGCCAGTCCCGGAACATGGACGCAAAATAGCGGTGCTCGGGAGGGTCGTCCATCTCGGTGAGTTGAGCAGGTCCCTTCATGAGAGTCTGGCTGAGCCGGTACTGGCGTCGGATCCGGCCCTCGTCGTCACCCATGGCGAGGAGATGCAGCATTTACGAACCATTCTCCCCCAGCACCTTCTCGGGCCACACTTCTCCGATGCGCCGACAATGGCGTCATATCTCGCTGGCCAGCTTCGGGAGGGTGATCTCGTATTGGTCAAGGGGTCGCGCAGGGACTCCGATTTCGGAGAGGTTTGCAGGCTCCTGGATGACCTCTCGACAAAGTTTATGCGCCCCGAGGTCGTGGCTGAGTGATCGGGATGGCAGAGATGACCGAAGAGTCTGTAAAATATCCATTTACGTTTAAGTGGACCAAGGAGATTGAAGATTTCTTCGTCAAGAAGGGCGTATATCTTCTTCATCCCTTCAAAATCAGGGGCATATACAAGGAAGGGGATGTGGTGACGCTCAAGTCACCCATTGTCGTCGAGCCATTCTCATCGATGTCGGGCCGCAGGGGTTTCAGCAATTGCGGTGCATTTTCCTATATGCACTCCGCTTTCGGCAGCGGGGCAGAGGTCGGCCGCTATTGCAGCGTCGCCCCCCATTCGAGACTGATTGGAAACGAGCATCCCCTAGATCGCATCAGCACACACCCCTTTGCATGCCGGGATTATTATACAGACTGGATGGGCAGGCGGTTCAAGGTGCCGAGCGAGGTTCCGCCTTTTGAGGGAACTGATCGAGGACCGCTGATCGTCAAGGACGATGTCTGGATCGGCAACGCAACTCTTATCCGACGTGGGATCACCATTGGCCACGGGGCTGTGGTCGCCGCCGGCGCGCTTGTCGTCAAAGATGTTCCGCCGTTTGCCGTCGTCGGCGGCGCCCCGGCGAAAATCATCAAATATCGTTTCGATGAGGAAACGATTGCGCGCATCCTCGACGTCGCATGGTGGCGATATCATGTGCGAGAGCTCGCCGGACTCGACGTGACCGATATTCACGGCTTTCTTGATGAGCTTGAGGATCGCATCTCAAAAGGTGAGATTAGGGAATATCGGCCAGAGAAGCTCAACATTGCCGAGGAAATATCGAGGCTTTTGAACCAGACAAAGGTAGCGTTGCCAGGCCGGCGGGGGCTTGAAGTATCTGCCAGAATCTCTCGCACAAGCCTCAAGGTGTCAAAGGCAGGCCCATGTTTTGACTCGATCGTTAACGCGGGCATTATCGATGCCATCGTCGCGAAGGGCGCCAACGACTTTTCTGCCTCGGACTATCACGGACGAAAGGGCGATATCGCCCGGCATTTGATCGGCGACGTCGCGCGCGCGCAGGGCTTTACAGTCGAACCGTTGATGAAGCGAATCTACCGCGTATCCAAGCGTGGTCGCGACATCGTCTTTCAGCAGAATGCGCCCGATATTTCCATTGGTTGGAGCCGCATCACGCTTAACAAGGTCGTGACCAAGGACCTTCTGTCACAGCGTGGGCTTCCGGTTCCTTCTGGACGCGTGTTCGCCGACGAGACGAAGGCGCTGGCATATTTCCGGACGCGCGTCTTGGCTCAGGTCGTAAAGCCGGCTTCCGGCGGCGGCGGTTATGGCGTGACGGCCGGCGTTGTAAACGAAGCTGCCTTTGTGTCGGCGTGGCGGAAAGCGATCGCCTTAGACCGCCGCGTGATCGTCGAGGATTTTGTCGATGGTGACGAGATCAGGATCATCACCGTCGGCGGCAAGGTCGCGGCGGCCGTCTGCCGTGTTCCCGCCCACATCATCGGGGATGGCGTCCGTACGATCGAGGAACTGGTTGCGGATAAAAACAAGGCGCGTCGGGAAAATCCCCTGCTGAAACTCTATCCGATCAAGAGCTTGGAACAGGTCGAACTCGACGGCAGGCAGGCATCGGATGTTCCCGCAAAGGGCGAACGCGTGCGCCTCTCGACAGTATCCAATGTCGCGATGGGCGGAGAGAGCGTCAGCATCATTGAACAATTGCACCCATCGATTATCGCCTTGGCTGAAAAGGCCGCGAGAGCGGTTCCCGGAGCGATCTTGCTGGGCCTTGACGTGCTGGTAAGGGATTTTTCGGCGGATGCCGCGAGCGATGGTAATGCTTGCATCATCGAGATCAATTCCAATCCGGCGATCGCAACGCCCTATTTTGCAGCATTCGGGCCGCCGGCATCCGATCTTCCTCGCATGTTGCTCGACTATAGCTACCGCAAGGTGAGAGAGTCGGGGCGCGACAAGACGTCCGCTTCAGCGCCGGGCATTCTTCCAGCGCCTGCCTATCATGCCGCGTGCGGAGGCGAGTCCTTCAGGCGAGACTATTCGACCCAGATGCGGTTGATCCGCCAAGCGGCCTATGCACGCAACCTTCGGGTCAATGCCATCAGCCGCGAGGTGACCGTCATATCCGATCGCAGGCGACGGGTGGCCTTCTTCCAAGGTATGTCGGATCGGACCCGTTCGGTCTCTCGGGCCGCCTCGAACAACAAAGAATGGACAAAAGATCTGCTCCGGGAAGCGGGAATCTGCACGCCGCAGGGTGCTGTCTATTCCGGTGATGCCATGGACAAGGCTTGGGCGTTCGCCCGGTCGCTTGAAGTGCCGGTCGTGATCAAGCCGATAGCCGGTTCCGGTGGATCAGGTGTTGCGACCGAGATCGCATCCTTGCCGCATTTCGAACAGGCATGGCGGGAAGCCGCGGCAACCGGATCGAAGACCATCATGGTCGAGGAATTTCATACGGGCAGGGACTATCGGGTACTGGTCATAGGCGATGCCATCCGGGCGGCCACCCAGCGCATTCCGGCTCATCTGATCGGCGATGGCGCGCGCAGCATCGATGAGCTGATCGAGATCAAGAACGAACACCGCAAGCGTAGCCCGCATGACGGTTCCAAGCCGATCAAGCTGACGCCAATGATGATCCGCAACCTGTCGGAGCAGAAAATGGACGGCGGCACTGTGCTTGCGGCCGGGCAATATATTCAGCTCCACACGGTTGCGAATATCGGCTCTGGCGGGGAAAGCCTCGATGTATCGGAGCAGGTCCATCCTGGATGGGCGGACATAGCTGTTCGAACGCGCAGGGCTGTCTTCGCTCCGCTTCACATCGGGTTCGATCTGATCGCGGAAGACATCACAAGGTCGCCCGATGAGCAGCGCTGGGTGATCATCGAGGTCAATGCCAATCCCGATATGGGGCTGCATCATTTTGTGACCAGCGGGACACCCCGCGATACGGCCGGTGCGCTGATCGAGGCCCTGTTCCCGGAGGTAGCCCAGCGACCGGACGAGAGGCGTCGGTCCGTGAAGATCATCGCTTCAAGCAGGGGACAACAAGAGACCTTCATGCACGCCCTCTGGCGCCATGCCCATCTGCGGTCCCTTGGCGGCTCGGTGCGCATGCACTCGGCCAACGAGATTGAGGCAGTCTTCTCCGGACCGCTCAACGCGGTGGACGACATGGTTAGAAGCTGCTCGGTCGGTTCAAGGGTGATGGCGGTAAGTAAATCCCGAGTGTCAACGCTCGTAGATACCATAGCCGACGGCTTTGAGATTGTCCGCGAATGAGCATCTGCGGTCTCAAGGTGCGGAGGGCGCATGCCCTTGATGCTGGCCTCATGCCATGACGAACGCCAGCCTTCTCCTCCTTGCCGGTGTTTTTCTGTTGGGATGCGGTGCTGCACGCCCAACGAACCAGGCCGCGCAACAGGCAGGCGAGCCGACGGCGCCGCTTCCATGGAACACACAAGCAGATAGGCAAAATTGCCCAGTATCATCTGACGCCGTGTGGGTTGCCTATCGGCAAGGCCAAGATTGCATACGCTATTTTGCCGGTGGTCAGCTTGAGGGCGCTCCCGTTGCGCTCGTGGTATTACGCGGAGATCGTGATCGTCTCTCGCGCCGAAGGCCCGAAGACATCCGCGCCAACACGGCACGCGAGCAAGAAGCCATTGCGGAGCGTTTGGCGCAGCAGGCTGGGGTGCCTGTTCTGGTGGTCGCCCGGCCCGGAACTTATGGATCGAGTGGAAACCACGCGGAACGCAGGCAGCAGCGCGAGTTTCTCGCGCTGAACGCGGCGTTCGATGCGATTCGAGCGCGGCATCGCATCGGTCGCTTCATAGTATTCGGCCACAGCGGCGGCGCCACTGCAGCCGCAGCGCTCCTGACGATGGGACGCACGGACATCTCCTGTGCTGTGCTGACCTCAGGCGCCTACTCACTTATCGAGCGGGCGCGGATGGTGCGAGCGCAGCAGGGACGGCAGCAACGGCGAGGGCTGGATCTCACGGGCCTGCCTTCTCCCTATGATCCGCTGGATCATGTCGGCGGCGTTGTGCGGGATCAGACGAGGATGGTCTTCGTCATCGGTAATGAGAAGGATCGCGTCACGCCGTTCATTCTGCAGAGAAAATTTGCGGAGGCGCTGCGGCGCAGGGGACACAAAGTCCGTGTTATCAATCACCCGGCCATTGGACCGAGTTTTCACGACCTCAAGGATGGGGTCGGGATGAAAACGGCCACCGACTGCGCGCGGGGCGCGATGTGAAGATCGCGGCGCGCTTTGATGCCCGGCAAATTGACCGCTCCGGAAGCGTGCTGCGGGTCTATCGAGGGATATTGTCGGCTACGCCTTGGCAAGTCGCCACTTATGTCATCCTCTATCTGGTGTCGCAGATCGCCTTGCTGGCCGCGTTGCTTTTGCCCTGGAAGATTCTGGTCATCCTCAGCACTAAACGAGCGCCTGGGACGCTTCCATCTTTCCTACTGAATTATGACGTGCAGGTGCTCGTGCCGATCCTCAGCGCGGCGGCGCTGGCATTTTTCATCCTGCACATAATGTCGGAGTTCGGAGCTCGATACACCTGCTCTATCGCGGTCGAGACGGTTCTCAACCAGCATCGAAAGATTGGGCTGTTCGACAGGCACCGTGAACAGGCTGCGGTCTTCTACCGCCGTTCTTTGCGTTTGCTCGCGATCCTCATCTGTTGCGCGACAATTCTTCTCTGGCTGTCCGTTGCGTATCGATCGCTGCTGTTCGCGTGCGCAATTTATTGTTTTCTGGCGGCAACAGTGGCGTTCTGCTGGCATTCAGCAGGATGGTCAGCGAAATATCGCCTGCCGTCTGATCTCCTCGTCAAAACATGGTGGGGCGGGGGCTTTCTCTTCACGGTCGGCTGGGCCATCCACGACTATTGGCAGGCTGCCTTTCCCGGCCTGACGATCGCACTCATCGCTGTATTGTTGGTAAGGCAAGGACTGATGCTTGGGGCATGGGCCTATCTGGATCATCGCCTGATCGACGGTCAAAAGGCGAAGGTTGCAGCGCTGTTTGATGCCGAGACGCCCTGGCACCCGACGGTGCAAATTGACTCAGATTTTCAGAGGCTGCTCGCCCCGGGCCAGCGCGAGCGTTGGATTGGTGCGCTGCTTGGCCAGCACGTCGGTTTCGGTCCGGGCAAGCTTGATATCGATTGTCGACCCGCGGAGAGCGGTAACCTGATCTACATCACCGCTACCTGTACAGCCCCCGCCATGGTCGAATCATTTCTTCTAAAGCTTCATCATCGGTCACTGACCGATCTTGCGATGCATGAGAGCAAAATACTGGAGATGGCCTCTCCTTCATGGCCGGCGCCGTCGCTGCTAGGGGTTGAGCAGGTGTCGCAGCACCCTTGCCTGCTGTTCAGATGCGGCTCCCCGGTCCGCTGGTTGCCTGCGGGAGAACGAACTGCGGCGCTCTCGGGGCTCCGCGAGCAACTGCTCGTCTGTGAACCATCCGAGGCGTTTGTCGAACGCTATGATCGCGGTAGGCCTGACCTGCCAAAGCGTCTGGAGGGGGTGGACTGGAACTATCTACAACTATTCTCCTCGCGGAGGATGGAAGGTGGTGTTCTTCATGGCGTCGCCGACCAGTGGTGGGAGATCATAGAATCGCTGCGGAGCTTGCCACGTCATCTGGTTCTTCCCAAGCCGGCGCGCCGAGCGATGGGGCAAACGGACAATGGCAAGATTATCATATGCAACTGGAGCCGCTGGCGATGGGAACCTGTCGGAGCCGATTGGCCGATATCGACGGCATCATTGGCCCGGCTCGGAAACGCTCTGCAAAAAGCGGCCGAAGTTCGGCCCGCGCTCGGCGGAGTTACCGGGCCTCAGGCCAGCTATGTTTCAGCTCTCTATGCATTCGAGCGACACTATAGCAGCAAGCGTTTCGCAGCAGCACTCGAACTAATTCAGACAATCCACGGCGGCGCAGCCAATTTCGTGAGTATGGGAAGGACTGCGGCGATATGAGCACCTGCCACGCCGGGGGATTTGCCATCTCATCAGCGCCGCGTGGTCGGCGTGATTCGCGGTTACCCAAAATTCGTTGGCAGGCGCCGGCGAGTATCGAATAAGTAAAATATACTGAAGAAATAATGCGGATCTTAAAAAGTTAATAAGGATTTCTGATTCGGAATTGTAGATGTTTCGATATAATGATGAAGATGCGTCCGTCGACGAAATCGCTGATCATACCAGTAATGGCGTGGCGCGATGGGAGTTAGCTCGTCATAAAGAATGGGCATATATCTACAATTTAGTATTGTTGAAATATTTCAATTAAATATATTGACCTCTCGACTATCCATGAATAGGTAATGAGAGAGTTAGATGCGGGTGTAGCTCAGTTGGTTAGAGCGCCGGCCTGTCACGCCGGAGGTCGCGGGTTCGAGTCCCGTCACTCGCGCCATTAGCATCAGCAAAAAGCGAGCCGGCTCCATTTCTGATGGGGTTGCTGAGGTCCGAAGCGGGCGAATCTTGGCCGTCTTTGATCAGACGGAGCCGCTTTTTGCTCAATTTGCTTTCATTTGAACCCGAAAGCCTTGCCCATATTTGGAGTAGGTGATGTATACTGAAATGAATCGTGTGAATGTCGGTGCTGATGTCAAATAGTCATCGCTTTCTGCGCCAGTCAGTAATGAGGGTAGGGCAAAGGCTGCTTGCCCACACTGGCAACTTTCTGAAAGCCGTCGAGCGTCTGGAAGAGGCCGTTGTCTCCCATACGCACTTGCTTGTCAGTGGTGCGCGGACAATAGCGCTTGTACCGTCGGACAGCGTCCGATCCGAGGCGCGGATAGGCCAACCGTCGAGGAAATCAGGCAAGTATTTGACCTCCCTCGTTCGGGCATTACCCGGCTCCCCCATATCATGACGCAGTCCAGCGGTGAGGTTCTCCCGGATGCGGAGCTGGCTACGTTTATCGGCTGTTCGAGACGGTCGCTGAAAGTTCACGTCTTCGGAGCGCGAGCTGCTCTTCATAATTTCGTTTTCGAGGATGGGATCAACCGTCAAAGAGGTTGTGGCTATCATATGAATCTCCGGGAGATCGAGAGCCTGATCCGGCTGTGCGACGGCGGCAAGCGTGACCGCAGGTCCACCCAATGACGATTCCCGATCCGGCCAAATATCGCTCCCCAAAAACGAGGGATGAGCATTTCCGGGAAGAACTCCTGCAGGAATTCTTCCACCTTCGAACGGACACGCGTCTCCATCTGAGCAGCATGAATAGTGGCCAGTCGATCTTCCGAGGAGAGGCCAACGCCTATCAGCGAACATTTGTGTCTGCGATGCGCTGGACCAAATGCCTGCTTGTGCTGCTGGTAATCCTCCATGTCATCGCGATCGGTATGATGATTTATCTGATCGCCGTTGGCGTTTGAATGCTGTCTGCCTGAGCGCTCCGTGTCAGAGCTTGGCGAAGTGAGCGATAGCATATTTATTGAGGAGTTTGCCGGACTGAACAACAAAAGTGGGTTCGACAGCGGCGACATCCGGTGCTGAGGCGGTGGTCAAAGTCAATGGTCACCCGGCTGATAGCGTCGGAGATCTCATGGCATGGACCGCTGCGGACTGAGGACTTTGCTTGCGACCGTTCGGCCCTACCCTGTAACAAGAGGTGAAGCCGTGCCGTTCGATTTGAGACAATTGCGCTATGCGCTCGCAACCGCAAAGGTCGGCAGCTACCATCATGCCGCCCGGACCTGCGGTGTGGATGAGGAATTGCTCATCGAGGAGATCGCCGCGCTCGAAGGCGTGTTGCGGGTAAAGCTGTTCGAACCGGTAGGCCGAGCTATGCTCCCGACCCCTCATGGTATGCGCTTCCTGCGCGACGCGGAGCATCTGATCTGGCGGGCGGAACAGATCGCGTCGTTGCTCGCGATGACACCTGGGCAGGATGGCTCTCATGGCGGGCTGTTCGATAGGTTCGAGAAGGAAGAAGCGCCCTGCTCATGTTCCGATCACATTATTAGCGTCGGCCTGACCGGGATCACTGATCGACGACGAGGGCAAGACGATGCACGTTCCGAAATCGACTCGATGGGCGAGCCTGCTAACAACACAGGTGAATATGTCGATCTTTGCCGCTCGATTCTCACCGCCCGCAAGCTGATAGGGCGCACCTTCGGAACGGACCTCTTCGCTGATCCTGCCGGCGAAATGTTGCTCGACCTCTATGTTCGCGAGTATGACGGGCTCTTTACCTCGATCACCGGCATCTGGAACGCATCCAATGCCGCCTATGGAACCGCCCGCCGATCGCTCGCGATCATGGAACGCCGCGGTCTGATCACGCGAATGCCCGACGCGCATGATGGTCGGCGCACACTCGTGCGCCTCACCGATCCGGCCCAAAAACAGATAGAGGCCTGCCTCGACATCATCCTGGGGCGCCCGCGAGCGAAAGGCTAGCCAGCCGGTGATTAAATTGCTGCCACCCATCTCCCATGCTCAACGGGTCAGGCCCGAAGGCTGGAAACGTGCCGGGATGCGTCATGCCGATCATGAGATTGCCGCCGACCAATAATGCCGCTCACGCGCTGATAGACTGCAGTTCCACGTGTGCGCGGTGAAGGCGCCTCTTGCGAATGGCTTGCAATAACCTAGAATGCTAAAATGTGGTATGATTTTCGAGGGGGATTAGCGGGGTGTCAGAGCAGAGTGATACCCTCCAGGTCTATCTTTCCCAGCGGGCAGAGCTGGTGCGCTATGCTGCGACGATCACGGGTGACATGGTCGAGGCGGAGGACGTCGTTCAGGAAGCCTGGCTACGCTTTCGGGAAATCGCCCGCAGCCGCTTGCTTGATGAGCCCAAGGGCTATCTCTATCGGATAGTGCGCAATCTCGCGCTCGACGGGCGCCGACGCAACGGACTGGAACGACGCATCTTCGCGGACAATGCGATGGATGTAGCCATGGACGTCGCAAGCGATGCGCCTTCGCTGCATGCGTTGGTTGAAGCCAGGCATGAGCTCGAGATCATCCGGCAGGCACTCGGCGCGCTTCCCCCACGGACCAGGTCAGCTTTTGAAATGCACCGCTTCCAGGGCATGAAGCTGATCGACATCGCGGCTCATCTCGGCATCTCGAAGAGCCTCGCGCAAGAATTGGTCATCGATGGTGTCGAGCATTGCAAGAAGGCGCTGCGTCGACCGTCATGATGGGGCGGCAATTATTTTTCCGGAAAGTTGGGAGCCTCGTTCGTTGAATGCATAAGGGTGCCGGAATCATTCATTCCATGGCGATAAGGAATCCGCGGAGCGGGAAATGAGGTCAGGGTTGGACAATATCGATCAACCTCGCGACGTTGATCGCGAGGCGTCCGCCTGGCTTGTCCGTCTTGACGACGAGCCGGAGAACGCCTCGTTGCGCGCGGAATTCGATGCCTGGCTGGCTGTCGATCCGATGCATGATGTCGCCTGGCGGGAGACCATGCGGGTTTCGGAAATGATCGCGGCAACCAGACCCAGCATCCAGGCGAGCAATGTGGTGCCGCTGAAGCAAGGACCGGGCCGCCGCCGTCCGTGGCTCACTCGCTGGCAGGGGATTGGCGCGACGGCGATGGCGGCCTGTCTGACCTGGGTGGTGGCACCCGATCTTGTGCTTCGGTTGCGCGCGGATGAGATTGCGGGGACCGGCGAGGTGCGAGCCGTCCAACTGGCGGATGGAAGCGAGGCCTATCTCGGGCCTGGCGCTGCCATGGCCTTTGAAATGGATGGTCGGCAGCGTACCTTCCGGCTGCTTCGTGGTAATGCGTTTTTTGATGTCGCGCGGGATACGAAGCGCCCGTTCAAAGTCCTGGCTGGGGCGGGCGAAGTGACCGTTCTGGGCACGGCGTTCGAGGTAGCGCTCAGCGATGATGGAGCCTTGGTCGCCGTAAAGCGGGGTCTGGTGGAGGCAGCCAACCTTGAAGGCGCTCCTCCGGTCAGGACGCAGCTTCGCCCAGGGCAGACGATCCAGTTCCATTGGGATGGTCCTTCGCAGCGTCGCGATATCCGTCCTGATCGGGTTGCGGCATGGATAAAGGGCAAAGCGATCGTGAACGATCGCCCGCTGGGCGAGGTCATCGATGCTTTGCGTCCCTGGTATAAGGGTTTCATCATCGCGGATGGAACGGGGCTTGATCGACGCCGCGTCACGGGCATCTACGATCTCCGCAATCCGGATGCTGCCCTGGTTGCCCTTGCCAAGGCACATGACCTCACCATTCGCGAAGTGTCTCCCTGGCTGCGGATTGTCACCGTGAACTAGGCGCGCCGGCCTATTTTCTGGTCATCCGCGCCGTTAAGCAGCCTTCATAGGCACCGGCTGCGAACTTTTTTCTCCGCTTACGCACTTTTTTCCGGAATTCTTCCGCGTCCATCCGTTGAAGCTATATGCGAGTGACATGCAATAGCATGTTATCCGCATTCCATGGCTTTAGACGAAGGGAATGCATAGGTGCGATCGGGGGTTAGAGGTGTCAGGAGTTTCACAAAAGGGAAGAGGGGGCTGGCGGCCCTGTTCCTGGCCTCGGTCGCTATCGGACCATTGGCGTCACCATCAATCGCCTTCGCGCAAGCGAGGGCGGATAATCAGGCGCGTGTCTTTGATATCGCCGCTGCGCCTTTGGCGGAAGCATTGGCCGATTTCGGAGAACAGTCAGGTCTACAGGTAAGCGTGGACGCCGATGATGTGCGAGGCATTTCGGCACCGGCCGTGACGGGCACAATGGCGCCGGCGCAGGCGCTGAGCCGACTGCTCGCACAAAGTGGTCTAGCCTGGCGCATCGAGGGCAGGGTGGCATCGCTCACGAAGGCGCCACAGGCTTCGGCGGGGAGTATCGAGCTCGGACCGCTTCGTGTCGAGGGGCAGGGGAGTGGCGCTTCTTCGCGCGGCGGAACTGGCAGCAGTGGTGTAGCAGGCGGCACAGACGAGATCTTCGCGGCCCCGCGCGCCCTGAGTATCGTGACGCGCGAGGAAATGGACCGCACCCCAGCGCGCCACGCGGCAGACCTGATCACGGAGGTGCCCGGCGTCACCAGCGCGGTCAACCGGCTCAACCCGGGTCTGTCGGTCAATATCCGGGGCATGCAGGATTTCGGCCGCGTCAACATGATGATCGACGGTATGCGCCAGAATTTTGTGCAGAACGGGCACCAGCAGCGCAACGGCCAGATGTATATCGATCCCGAACTGATCTCGGGCGTCACCGTCGAGCGCGGACCGCGCACCAATGTGCATGGCATGGGTGCGATCGCGGGGAGCGTGAATTTCACGACTCTCGGTTTCGAGGATCTGCTGGACGGCGAGAGCGACCGGATCGGCGTGCGGCTACGTGGTAACACCGGCCTTGGCGGCGAGGGCAATGGCGTCAATTTCCTCGGCAGTGCCGCTGTCGCAGGCCGGCTGACGGATAATTTGGAAATCCTCGCTGCCTATTCACGCCGAGATATAGGTGATTATGATATTGGGACCAAAGGTGGGGGCGGCGGGGCTGCCTTTGAATTTCTTGGGGCAAACGGTCTTCAGCCAATTGGCCGGATTCGTTACGCCAGCCAGCTCCAGAACTCCGCGCTGGTCAAGGCGCAGCTAACGATAGCAGAGGACCATGTCTTCCAGCTCAGCTACATCGGAACCTGGCTCGACTACGACAATGTTTCGGATAGTCGTAGCCATGCCCTTGACGAGAATGAATCACCTTGGAAGCGATTGGGCAAGTCGAACATTTCCTCGGAGAATTTCGCTTTCGATTATAGCTGGAAGCCAGACAGCAATTGGATAGACCTCCGGCTGAAGCTCTATCATGTCAACACCCGCAACCGGAACTTCACCGAGCCGCGCGAACATCCAACTACCCCGGCATTGACGGACACGGCTTGGCAGCTCGGTTACTGCGAGCGGACCCCCATTCCGGCGAGCTGGCAGACCGCCTGCCAATATGGCTATAGCACCGATCACGCGATCCGGACGCAGACATATGGAATCCAGATCGACAACTCGTCGTCCTTCGATATCGGTCAGGACCTGAAGCTCAATATCAATTACGGTGGAGAGTTCTTCCAGGATCGCTCCAATTCTGGGGTCGTGGCGGCACGTGAAGGCCGGGAGGTCCTCTACAATCAATACGGTCAGGGCGACCCGCTCAATCCGCGCGGTCGCCGATCCATGGGGGGATTGTTCACAAAGGCAACTCTGGAAAGCCCGCTCTACACGATTTCTGCTGGCCTGCGATACGACCATTGGTGGCTGAAAGGGGAAACGCAGGTTCTGGGCGTTGTTACGGAGTATCATGACCGCTACCAGCGTTTTCTCACCTATCAATGCAGTCGTTCCCAGGCTGCCAGTGTTGCGGCGTGCGCAAGCGCACGAGCGGAAGGTGAAGCGTGGGTCAGAGCGAATGCACCGACCTGGTACACGAGCAATGCCAGCTATGCGCGGCCGACATGGGTCGATACGCGAGGCTTTTACGACTATAACGTAGATCGGTCCGAAGGACGCCTTCTTCCTTCGATCGAGGCCGCAATTCGTCCCGCATCATGGCTGGAACTGTACGGAAGCTGGGCGAAGTCTTGGCGTCCGCCTGCGATCAATGAGAGTTTGATGACTGGCGGGCATCCGGGCGACCCGCTCGCGAACATGTTCGCCAATCCCAATGCGGATCCTGAGAAGACGACGACATGGGAACTGGGCGCCAATCTCAATTTCAATGGCATCTTCAAGGCTGATGACGTGTTTTTCGCCAAGGTTGGGTACTTCAATACCCGTGCCAAAGATTATCTATTCACTTCGATGAACAATAATCTGCCGGGCGCGGGCGTGGATATCCCGCTCGGGCTGGGCAACGTAATGTTCGTCAACAATCGCACGCCAATTCGCTTCCAGGGGTTCGAAATCGAGGCGCGCTATGACGCTGGCTTTATCTATGCTGGGGTGGCCGCGACGCTTTACGCGGGCAAGAAGAACCGCTTCTCGCAAGACCTCTATCCGGCTGGTTCCGGCACAAGCCGGTTTGACCAACTCAATGAAGATGGGTCGATCACGTCTCAGCGCCAGATGGCGCTCAATGCCGGCTTTCCCTCTTGGCAGGCTTGGGCGGAAGCGCAGGTATTCGATCAGGCTAACGTCTTCAACAGCGTCATGGGAGAGATGCTTGATAGAGTATCCGCCAATTTTGGCGTGCGCCTGTTCGACCAAAAGCTCGATACTGGATTTCGCTTAATCCATAGCGGTAGCGGGCGGCTCATCACGTGGGGTGACAATCAGCAAGGAAATTCCTGGGAAAGCTACACCACGCTCGATTGGTACGGCAGCTATACATTGAATAGCCGTATCCGTTTCTTTGCTTCGATCGAGAACCTGACTGACCGCCGATACATCGATGCCAAGACCGACATTATTGCTCAAACATGGGCACCAGGCCGATCCATTACAGGAGGCCTGCAGGTAAAATTCTAATACTGGCCATGGTCAGCATCACGAACATGCGAATATCTCGCATGCGCATTGGGATTGCTCAATGCTAATCGGCCGGCTGATTGCAGTTCGGCCCGTACAGTGGGAGTTTTATTATGTCTTCTGTTTGCATCACATACGATGAAGATAATTTTCCTTTTGATGGGCTCGTGCAAACCACCGTCAATGATTCCCTGAGGGATATTCTCTATGCGTGGCAAGATTTCGGTCTTGCGGGATCCCATCCCGTCACAACAGGCGGATTCTCAGGTTCCGTGCCTGGAGGAAATCCAAGCTTCAGCGGGACTCAGTACACGTACTCAATCGATAGCGCAGGCACGTCTTTTCATGTGACTGGCGAGCTGTACTACTATTTCTCTGGAGTTAGCGGACCAAATGTTCCGGGCGCCGTCAATCACACGCTCTATGGTCGGATCGACACGATCACCATTGGCGCCGGTACGGATTCAGGCGGAGTGACCGATCAGGCGATAACCTTCGATTTCACTTGTGATCCGATCGATGGCGAGCTGCTGGATGGGCGGACCAATGATGTTCACGACACCATTTGGGGCCTGATGAACGGGTCGGTCACGGGAGCAACCGACGGCCTCCTCACGGTTTCGACGGGCGGCCTCATCGACAGACTTGAAGATCGCGGCATCGATGTCGACGATGTGTTTGCGGATATCGTCGGCGAACCTTGTGGTTGTGGAAGCGAACTACTGCTCGCCGCCTGACCCCAAACAGGCACGACATGGAAGGGGTGGCGGCTTCGGCCGTCATCCCAACCGTGCCTTTCCTCTGGAAGACCCCGATGCAGAAGACTAACATCTCCGATGACGAAATCCGCGGGGCCATGCTAAGCCTGCGCGGCAGCATCCGCAGCGTCGCTGCGTTCAGCGCGGCGGCCAACCTGCTGATGCTTGCGCCCGCGCTCTATATGCTTCAGGTCTATGACCGGGCGCTGGCGTCGGGCAACCTCTTCACGCTCAGCATGCTTACCGTCATGGTTGTGGGGCTGCTGGCGCTGATGGGCGCGCTGGAATTCGTGCGCAGCCGGGTGGTCATCCATGCCGGATCGCGGATCGACGATCTTCTCGCGCGCCGCGTCCATCAGGCGGCGTTCGAGCGCGGGCTGGCCGGCGGGCAGGCCAATGCCGCGCAGGCCACGCGCGACCTGGATGCGATCCGCCAGTTCCTGACCGGTAATGCGCTATTCGCCTTCTTCGACGCGCCCTGGGCGCCGCTGTTCCTGCTCGTGATGTTTCTCTTCCATCCGTGGATCGGTGTTCTGGCGCTGGCCGGAATCATCATCCTGTCCGCGCTCGCTTGGCTCAACGACCGCCTGTCGCATGATCTGCTAAAACAGGCAGGGAGGCTTTCGGTTCAAGCGACGCAGAGCGTCGAAATGCAGCTCCGTAACTCGGATGCGATCGAATCCATGGGCATGCTGGACCGCCTCTATCGGCTGTGGCACGGTCCTCATCGTGGCTATGTGCGGCGACAGGCGCAGGCGAGCGAGCGTAGCGCGCTGATCGGCGCGATCTCCCGCACGATCCGGCTCGCCCTGCAATCGCTGGTTCTGGGTCTCGGCGCATGGCTCGTCATCGACGGTCGCATGAGTGCGGGCATGATGATCGCGGGTTCGATCCTGATGGGCCGCGTCCTTGCCCCGGTGGATCAGCTTATCGCGGCATGGCGGCAATGGGCCAGCACGCGGCTATCATGGGAGCGGCTCCGTTCGCTGCTCGCGGACCACCCCGTTCGGCCCGAACGTCTGCCTCTGCCTGACCCTAAAGGGGCTGTGCGGCTTGAAGGGGCGTCCGCCTTTCCTCCCGGCGCACAAGCGTCCGCGCCAACGCTTGTCGGGGTCGAGTTCGCGTTGGAGCCTGGTGATATGCTGGGTGTCATCGGACCGTCCGGTTCGGGCAAATCGACCTTGGGGCGCTTGATCGCCGGTGTCTGGAAAGTGCGGGCGGGCAAGGTCCGGCTCGACGGCGCCGACATCACCCATTGGGACCGGGAGCGGCTCGGCCCGCATATCGGCTATCTGCCGCAGGAGGTGGAGCTGTTCGCCGGCACGGTGGTGGAGAATATCTCCCGCTTCGCCGATGCCGAGGCTGACCCGGCGCTGGTGACGGATGCCGCGATCATGGCGGGCGCGCATGAGATGATCCTGACCTTGCCGCAGGGGTATGACACGAAGCTGGGGCCCGGTGGCCAAGGCCTCTCGGGCGGCCAGCGGCAACGCATCGCGCTGGCCCGGGCGCTCTATGGCAATCCCTGCCTTGTCATCCTCGACGAACCCAATGCGAGTCTCGATGATGCGGGTGAAAAGGCGCTGGTCGAAGCGCTGGCGCGCCTGCGCGAGCGCGAGGTGACGACCATCCTCATCACCCATCGGCCCAAGGTTCTCGAAATCACGACGAAACTGCTTGTGCTGAAGGACGGTCGGACCCAGTTGTTCGGCCCGACCGGCGAGGTCGTGGCCCGCATGCAGGCCGCCGCCAAGGCCAAACCGGCGGCGCAGTCCAATGGTCAAACGCCGCCGCCGTCAGGGGTGATCGCGACACCTGCTCTCAAGCCAACCGGCACGGTCGTTTCAGGCTTCGGCTTTGGCGGGAAGACGGCGGGAGCGTGACGATGATGGATACCGGTCAGATCGAACCCAAGGGCCGTGCATGGGCGCAATGGCGGCAATTGCTGCGTGGAGCCGGAAAGTCTCCCTTGGAGGAAAGCCCGCCGACTGCCGACGATCTTGATCGCGAGGAAGAGGCGGAAAGCGGTGTTTCCGCGCGCCCCGCACGGTTCGGTTGGTGGCTTCTGGCACTGGGTCTTGGCGGATTTCTGCTGTGGGCGGGCTTAGCCCCACTCGACAACGGCGTGCCCATGCCGGGTGTTGTCATGGTCACGGGCAATCGTCAGGCGGTTGAGCATGGTCCGGGCGGGGTCGTCGCAGGGCTGAATGTCCGCGAAGGGCAGCGCGTGAAGGCGGGCGAGGTCCTGATCCGCCTCGATCCGACCCGTGTCGGCGCCGAAGCACAAAGCGTGGAGATACAGCTTGCGACCGCCCGCGCAAAAGAGGCGCGCCTTCTTGCCGAACGCGACGGGTTGGGCTTACCGACTTTCCCGGCCGACCTTGAGAAGAGCGCGGATGCCGATGTCGTCGGCGCGGTGGCGCTTCAACGGCAATTGTTCGCGAGCAGGCGCGCGGCCCTTCAGGCCGAACTAACGGGCATCGAACAGTCACTGGCCGGACAGCGCGCCCTGATTTCCGGTCTGGAATCCTCGTTGGGCGACAAGCGCCAGCAATTGGTGGCGATGAACGAACAGCTCGGCAATATGCGCCAGCTTGCGGCGGAGGGTTATATTCCGCGCAATCGCCTGCTGGAAACCGAGCGGCTGCGCGCCTCGATCCAGTCTGATATTTCCCGCGACCTCGGCAGCATCGGACAGGCACGCGGGCAGGCGGCCGAACTGCAATCGCGCCTGTTCCAGCGCCGTCAGTCCTGGCAGCAGGAAGTGCGCGGTGAATTGGCGGATACCCGCCTTGAGGCACAGTCGCTGGCCGCGAAGCGTGATGCTACCCGCTTCGATCTCGCTCATACGAAAATTCGCGCGCCGGCATCGGGGCGCGTGGTGGGCCTGGTCGCGCACACCGTTGGCGGCGTGGTGCAGCCTGGCGCGCGGCTTATGGAAATCGTGCCCGACGCCGCACCGCTGATCGTCGAGGGGCGGGTGCCGGTTGCCAGCGTTGACAAGGTACATGCCGGCCTTCCCGTCGATCTGCTGTTCACGGCCTTCGACACCAGCACCACGCCGCGCCTGCTGGGGGAAGTCGAGCAGGTATCGGCCGACCGGCTTGAGGATGAACAGAACCGGACACCCTATTACAGCGTGCGTATTCGCGTGGGCGCGGACGAATTGGCCCGACTGAAGCTCGGCGATCAGCCGCTGCGCGCCGGCATGCCGGTCGAGGTGTTCGTCCGCACCGGGGAACGGAGCCTGCTCAACTATCTCTTCAAGCCGCTCATCGACCGGATGCGGACCGCCTGGGGGGACCAGTGAAGCGTATCCCTTTGTCGCTGGCTATTATGGCACTTTGTCTCGCATCGCATCCTGCTTACCCTCAGGTGACGGCAGCGTCACCTGCAATGGCAGAGGGCGAGGTAAACGGCTCCATCGACTTCCTGCGCGCCTATGAACTGGCGCTGGAAGCAGATCCTACCTGGCTCGCGGCGCAGGCCCGGCAGCGCGCCGATGCGCAGGCACGAGCGATCGCACGGGTGGGCCTGCGCCCCAATCTCAGTTACAGCTACGACCGGGCGCGCAACTGGTCGGACATCACCGAAGCACTGCCGACCGGCGATGCCTCGCGCGACATGACGTACAACAGCTATTCGTCGAGCTTCATGCTGTCGCAGTCGCTATTCAACGCAGCTGCTGGCGCGCGCTACCGCGTAGGTCGTGCTCAAGCCGAAGCGGGCGAGTTCACCGAGGCTCGTGCGCGCCAGGCGCTCGCTGTCCGCGTCCTGCAGGCCTATAGCGATCTCCTTTTTGCCATCGACGATCTGAAGCTGGCCGAAGCGCATGTTCTGGCGCTGGACGAGGACTTGCGCCGTGTCGAGCGGTTCGTGCTGTTGGGCGAAGGCACCCGCACCGATCGGGCGGAGGTAGAGGCACAGCAGCATCTTGCCGCCGCACGCGTGCTTGAGGCGCAGGACCGTCTGCGGACGGCGCGCAACGGCTTGCGTATTCTGATCGGTCCGGCGCCAATCAGCGATCCGGCTTCGCTCAACGAGCGTTGCCTGCCGCTTGTCGGGCCGTCGGAGCCGATCGACATGTGGCGGGAAAGGCTGCGCGCGCACAATCCGGAACTGGCTGCTCAGCGCAGGATGGTGGAAGCAGCCGAGGCGCAGGTCGATCAACAGAGGGCAGGGGGGCTGCCGACTATTGCCTTGTTCGCACGGCACAGAACGTCGGATTCCGATGGCGAGAATTTGATCGGCCAGCACTTCAGAACGAAGACGGTGGGCGTGCAGGTTCGCGTGCCGCTCTATTCGGGCGGGGGCGTGAAGGCCTCCACGACGCAGGCGCGCAATATGTTGGAGGAAGCCCGGTACAAGCTCGACGCCGCGACCTTCGAGCTGACCGACGATCTGGAAAAGCAGTTCAACCTTGTCGAGATGAGCCCGAGGCGGATCGATGCCTATGCGCGGGCCGCTTCGGCGGCCGCCGAGCGGGTTCAGGCGACCCGGCGCAGCATCGTCGGCGGCGAACGCACCAATCTCGATGCGCTGGACGCCGAACGACAACGGCTTGAGGCGCTGCGCGACCTCGCCCGCGCACGCTACGACTATCTGCTCGGCTGGCTGTCGCTACGCTGGCAGGCGGGCACAATCGACGACAGCGATATCAGCCGCGTCGGTGCCTGTTTCGAGCCCGCGCGATCATGAAATCCCATCCCATCTCAACAGGAGTATCGACACCCATGACTGTCATCACACCCGATCGACCGACCACAAATGGAGAAGAAAGCCGCGCAAAGCGTTTGAAGGCGCTGACCAGTAACGTTCATGAGGGTGTCGACCGGTCGATCATGTCGGCCGCCGCCTTCGCAAGCCTCGAACGCTATGGGCCGTTTTTGGAGGTCCAGTATCTGTTTCATCTGGACGCCGACCCGCTGTACGGAAACGCCGAGTTGCAGGCGATGCTTCCCGGTCTGGCGGCGCGCCGACGCCTCCCGCTTGTTGCCGCCGATCTAGCCGACCTGCAGCTTAATTCCCCGGAAAGTGGAACACCTGTCTTCACCCATGGTGCGGCGGTAGACGTGCCCACGGCACTTGGCTGGCTCTACGTCGCCGAGGGCTCGAACATGGGCGCGGCCCTTCTGCGCAAGGAAGCGGCGAAGCTCGGACTGTCGGACGCGTTCGGCGCGCGGCATCTGGCGCCCGCACCCGACGGTCCGGCCGCGCACTGGCGGGCGTTCACCGCGGCCCTCGATGCCGTGGCCCTCGACGAGGATGCAGAGGTTCGCGCAGGGCAGGGCGCACTTGCCGCTTTCGAACGCGTGCAGGCGCTGGTCGATGCCCGACGCGCCTGACAGGCACCGGATGCGGAGCACAGCCGGCGGCATCGTCCGAACCGGCTGGCTTCTCCTCGGATTTCTTTGCGTCGGGCTCGGCTTTGTCGGGGCCTTCGTGCCGCTCTTGCCGACGACGATCTTCATGATCCTCGCCGTCGGCTGTTTTGCACGATCCTCGCCCCGGCTCGAAGCATGGCTGCTCGATCATCCGCGTTTCGGGCCGACGGTCAGGGCGTGGCGAGCGGAAGGCGCCATCGCGCCAAGGGCAAAGGCCATGGCCTGCACGGGGATCGCGCTCGGCTATTGCTTGTTTCTGGTCGGCGCGCATCCATCGGCGTCAATCGCATTGGTCGTCGCGATCCTGATGGCGGGCTGTGCCCTCTATATCCTTTCACGCCCTGCTCCGGGGAAACCTTCATGAACCTGTTACAGTCTCTTGATCGTGATCAACCCGCCCTTGACGCGGAAGACGGAATCTTCGCCGGACATATCGTGATGATGTCCTACTATGCCGATCGGACGCATGCTCCGCGGGTGGATCATGCGCCATCGGCCTTGCCGGTTGACGCTCGGCCTTCGCGCTACAGCGATCAGCCCATGACCTGGCAAACGCGCTTGTTTGGACTTGGGAGCACGGCCTTCGTGGCCATGCTCATTGTGGCAGGGGTGCTGTTCACCTGGAAGACCGTCCAGCACATCACGTCGACCTCGCCGTCCCTTGTGGTGATGGAGCTGGCGCCGCTCGAAGCGCCCGCGGATCCTGTGCGCGAGGTTGCGCCAGGCCCTGAACAAGTGGAGCGCCGCGAGGCTGAACCACAGGTCGAACAACTGGCGGTGCCCGAACCGCTGGTTCAACTCCCTGCGCCCAGCGTGGTTCATGTGGATACGCGAAAGCCAGCGGAAATCACCGATCCAGGCCCCTCGGTCCCCGAAACCACCGCGCCGCGGAGTATCGTCGCCCCGTCCACAACCCGCCTTTCGAACGATGCGCGGCCGACATGGGAAGCGCAGCTGCTTACCCATCTCGAGCGGTTCCGGCGTTACCCGGCGCGCGCGCGCGCGGCGCGTCAGCAGGGAACGGTGTATATAGAGTTCCGGATGAACCGTGCCGGTAACGTCCTCTCCGCGTCCGTCCTGCGCAGTTCCGGTTCCCCCTCCCTCGATCAAGCGGCACTCGATACGCTGAAGCGCGCCCAGCCATTGCCGCCGATTCCGGAGGACAGGCCGGATGTGGTGGAGCTGACGGTTCCGGTCGAATTTTATATCGGTAGGTGATGACATGCCCTTGCTTAACCTTCCACCTTGAAGATACGATATCTTGTATCGTCACCGGGAGTGGGTCGAAGGCCTTGCCAGCTTTTGGATAACGAGCGGGACTGCTCACGACCAAGATGGGCTCGAAGCCGCCAGGCTAAGAGCTGATGTTTCTTGGCGCCCCGGGACATCGCATCCGGTAACGGCATAGGGCAGGGCGCTACCATCTGGGGGGGGGGGGGCTGGTGTTGTAGTAAATCTGTAAAAGTGCGTTCACCTCTTGGGTCGCCAATCCATTTCAAAGTGAGAGGATTGAGCATTTCGAGCGAACTGGACCCGCATCAATATCCTTCCTGGCGACTGGAGAAGCGCGCCCCGACAGCTCGCCGTCCTCAAGCGTGAGGCGCGCTCGAAGGAGGATGTCGATGGCATACGCCCTGCCGCCCCGCACAGGATTGTCCGGAAGCAACCGGGGGGATCGCTCATGCCGTTCGATCTGAGGCAATTACGCTACGCGCTCGCCGCCGCGAAACTGGGCAGCCATCATCACGCTGCGCGCGCCTGTAATGTAGAAGAGGATTTGATCGCCGAGAATATCGCAGCCCTTGAAAGGCAGCTGCGCCGCAAGTTATTCGAGCCCGCCGGAACCGGCATTCTGCCGACCCCGGACGGCCTTCGCTTCTTCCGGGAAGCAGAGCATCTGCTTTGGCGGGCGGACCAGATTTCATCGCTGCTCGCAGCGATGCCCGGCGAGACAAGCGCCCTCAGTAGCCCATTCATCAGTCTGGAGGCAGCGGACGAGCCCCGCACATATTCTGATCAAGCCATGACCATCGCAGATGTCGATGACATCAACCAGAAATCGGCACTTGCGATAGATCCTCGCGATGCGCCGCAAACAGAGGTATCTGACGACACGCCGTCCAAACATGCCGATCTCTGTCGCTCGATCCTCGCTGCCCGCAAGTTGATGGGCCGAGCCTTCGGAGCGGATCTCTTTGCCGATCCTGCCGGAGAAATGCTGCTCGACCTCTATGTTCGCGAGGATGACGGGATCGCCACTTCGATCACCAGCATCTGGAACGCATCGAACGCGGCATATGGAACTGCCCGAAGATCCCTCTCCATCATGGAAAGCCGCGGCTTGATCACGCGAACACCCGATATGCATGATGGCCGGCGCACGCTGGTGCTCCTCACTGATTCGGCGCGCAGGCAGATCGAAGCCTGCCTGGATGTCATCCTCGGCCCCTAAGCGGATTACCTCCGCCTTGCCGATTGGTTCGGATTAAGTTGTTGCTTCGTTTCGGCAATTGACGAGACGGTATATCGTCTCATAGAGGGTGTTCGCCAATAGGAGGAGAAGTGTTTCATGGTGGGCATATTGAACGAGCGGGCGAATACGCGGTCCAGTTTGCTGTCCGCGGTTGCCGGGATCGTCCTGTTCCCAGCGGCAGCGCTGGCACAGGAAGCGCCGCCGGAGAACGAAGAGATCGAACGCACACGACGGGGGGACGAGATCATCGTCACTGCGCGTTCGCTCAGCACGCCGACAGCCCCATCGCCCCTGCCGGTGCAAATTCTTTCCGGCGATGAACTCGCGCACCGTCGCCAAGGTGGTTTAGGCGAAACGCTGGCTGGTCTTCCCGGCATTCATCTCGATAATTTCGGCGGTGGCGCGTCGCGTCCGGTCATCCGGGGGCAGACAGTGCCGCGTATCGAAATCCTATCAGACGGTGCCAACCTTTTCGACGCTTCTTCGGTCTCGCCGGATCATGCCATCACCACCGAGCCACTGTTGCTCGACGCCATCGAAATCCTGCGCGGTCCTGCTGCCACGCGTTATGGCGGCAATGCCGTCAATGGCGCGATCAACCTCATCGACAGCAAGGTGCCGAAGGCACTGCCGGAAGGTGGACTGTCCGGTGCGACTGAAGTTCGCTTCGGAACCGGAGACGAGGAAAAGACCATCGCCGGGCGGGTAACGGCGGGGCTTGGCCCCTTCGCCATCCATGCCGAAGGATCCCGGCGTAGAAGCGATGATTATGCCGTGCCGGACGCCTATGGAAGCGACGAGTTGCGTGACTCCTTTGCCAATAGTTCCAGCTACAGCTTTGGCGCGTCATGGGTCACGTCCAAGGGCTATATAGGTGCGGCCTATACGCGGCAGGATGGCGAATACGGTCTGCCCGGTCATTCGCACATAAATGGTGTCTGCCACACCCATGGCACCGATCTGCATTGCGCAGCGCACGACGAATTTGACGATCCGTTTGGCTCTTCCGACGACCACACGGCTTATATCAAGCTCCGCAGTGAGCGCGCGGATGTCCGCGCGGATTATGAGGATCTGCTGCCTGGCTTTGAGCATGTACGCCTGCGGGGATCCTTTACGGATTATAGGCATGACGAGATCGATGGCCCCAGCCTGTTCAGCCATTATACTAACGAAGTTTATGACGGTCGCCTGGAATTGACGCACAAGCCGCTTCTGGGATTCATCGGCACCTTAGGCGCGCAATATACATACGGCACCTTTACCGGCATCAACATCAGTGACGCGCATATCCTGCCACTGGGGGAGCGAATTGGCTATACTTGGGCCACCCCGGAATATGTTACCGAAAATATCGGCGTGTTTCTGAGCGAGCGTCGTTCATTTGGCGCATTTGATGTCGAAATTGCTGCCCGCAAGGACTGGCGGACGGTCAAGACACCGCTACCGGAATACAGGTTGCCAACCTCGCAAACGCTCCTCAATGCCATTGCCGGTTTTGATCAGCGAAATGGCGAAGGCGCTTTCCAGGCCCGGGCGAAGACGGCTTTTGAAAACCTTCATCCCAGATCGAAGCATACCCCCTTCTCCGTTTCTTTTGGGACCACATGGCGGATCGACAACGATTATTCGATAGCGCTGTCGCTCGCTCGGACAGAAAGGGCACCAAGCGTTCGCGAACTTTATGCCTATGGCAATAACCTCGCCACAAACAGCTATGAAGTCGGACTTGCGCAGACAAGACGCGCTTCGTCGTCATTCCCCGAGGCGAGGACGGACGTTCTCGAAACGGCGAAGTCGGTCAACCTGACATTCCGGAAAACGGGTGGCCCGTTCGAATTCGAGATCGGCCTGTTCCATCAGGATATCGACGACTACGTCTTTGCGCGTCTGATCGAGACCGAGATCGAGACCGGGGTTCCACACCATTATCTGGTCTACACGGCAGCGGATGCCAGGTTCACGGGGATTGATGGACAGGTCAGCTATCGCTTCACCCCGGAATCGAGCGTGACCGTTTTCGGCGACTATGTTCATGCCGATCTCAAGAAAGAGGACGACAATCTGCCTCGCATCCCGCCGGGACGGCTCGGTGCGCGCTATGAGGGCAATTGGGGGCCGCTCTCGGCGGATCTCGAATATTATCACACCTTCGGTCAGGATCGCATCGCCTCCTATGAGACGAGGACCGGCGGCTATGACATCCTCAACGCGACGCTTTCCTATCGCTTCGATGTCGGCGCCGACAAGTCGGTGGAACTCTATGTTCGGGGCACTAACCTCGCGAATGAACTGGCGTTCTCGCATACCTCCTTCGTGAAGGATCAATCGCCCCTCCGCGGTCGCAACATAGTCTTCGGGATGCGCCACGTGTTCTAGAATTGGTCGGGTCGTGGCAGTCATGCGTGCATGGCACGCCGCCGATCCGGCGGCGCTTTCCAGCACGCTGACAACATATCCATGCGCGTAAGTACGTTGTCAGCACAATTCTTGAGCTGTCCATTGCCGGTGTGATATTTCACAGGGAAAGAAAGCGAGTAATATCCATGCAAACCGAAGCTCAATCGCGAACGTCGCGCATCCAGATGCGTTTGCCCGATAGCGCCAAGAGAATCATCGAACAGGCGGCCGCCGCGCGCCACAAGAGCGTGACGGATTTCATGCCGGAGAACAGCCTGAGCGCGGCTTACGATACGCTTGCGGACAAGCGCTTCTTCGCCTTGGACGATGCGCAATGGGCGGAATTCAACGCCCGCCTCGATGCGCCGCCCGCTCCGAACAAAGGCCTCCGAAACCTTGCCGCACGAGCTCCCGATTGGGAGCTGTGATAGCGGCCGGTGAAGGGGCCGGGCCGCAGCCGATTGCCGATTTCTACGATTTAAGCCAATTCGCTTCCGGCGTGTCGGAACTCGACACCTGGCTTCGGTCCCGTGCGCCCACCAACGAGGAAAGCGGCGCGTCGCGGACTGTCGTTCTTGCCAAGGCCAGCCGCGTTGCCGGCTACTACGCCCTGACAGTCGGCAGCGCGGCCCATGCCATTGCTCCGGGACGGGTAAGAAGGAACATGCCCGATCCTGTGCCTGTCGCCATTCTCGCAATCGATAAGGATTGGCAGGGGAAGGGCTTGGGTGGCGATATGCTGCAAAATGCCGTCTTGCGCACACTGAACGCGGCAGGGACACTGGGCATCCGCGCCATGCTGATCCATGCGCTGTCCGACGAGGCTCGGAATTTTTACGGGCGGTATGGCTTTGTGGCGTCGAGCGCCGAACCCTACACGCTGATGGCTACCATGGGGGATTTGCGCAAAGCCTTTGCTTGATGTCGGGGGCGCCCGGCATCTCCAGCCAGGGCGCTGCTCCGGAAGCCTTCGCGCCGACGGGCCTTGAAACCGTAATTCAGAACCATGACGAATGGGCGTATCGCGGACCTGCACCGGGGGGAAGGATTGAGGGGAAGGGCGGAAGGAAATCCGCCCATGTCTGTTCAATCCTCAGGCCGAAATCTCGCCCTCGAATCTGCCGCAGCCGACCTCGTTCATCGCCTCGGCGGCCATTGGGTCGGGAGCTACGGGATGTGCCGCTGTCCGGCCCATGACGATAACAGTCCGAGCCTCTCCGTGCGGGTCGGATCGCGCAGCCTCCTGTTCAAATGCTTCGCGGGCTGCGACACCATCGACGTCATGCGGGCTATCCGCCGCATGCATCTCGACATTCCCTCGGAAGATTCAACGCCCGACCGCGCCTGGCGCCCTCGTGATCGTCGCATGGCCGAACGCGCGCAGGAGCTTTGGGACGAGGCTTTGCCATTCGCCAACTCGCCCGCGGAACATTATGCGCGCGGCCGTGGGCTTGTCGGCTTTCCGGGGGCTCTGCGCTACCATCCTCGTGCACCGCTCGGTCCGCGTGATGCCGTCGTCTTCCGTCCAGCTTTGCTAGCCGGGGTCCGGAGCCGCGACAGGATCGTTGCGGTCGAACGACTGTTCCTCGACTGCCCACCAGGGCTTGCTGCACATGACCTCGATCCGCCCAAACGCCTGCTTGGCCGCCCTCGCGACGGCGCGGTGCGCTTCGGCGCAGCGGGGACCATGCTCGGGCTTGCCGAGGGCTGGGAAACCGCCTGGTCCGCCTTTCTGATCCTTAGAATTCCGGTCTGGGCGACACTCGGCAGCGAGCGCTTCCCTCATGTCGCGATCCCGGATGATGTCGAACGGCTCATCCTGCTTCCGGACAATGATGCAGCCGGGATGATCGGCGCCGACAAGGCGGTGGAGGCCCATAGCAAGACCGGCCGGTCCATCGAAATCGTGCCTCCGCCGGGCGGCCACAATGACTGGAACGACGCGCTGACCCCTGGAGGGGGAGAAGGTGGGGAGTGGTTGCGGAAAGCAGCCTGATGGTCGGGCAAGCACCGCATCACCGGAGTAAGATCATGTCCACAATCAAGACCCCGAAGATCGTCTATGCGCGTGCGCTGGACTGTCACAAGTCGCCGGACAATGTCCGCACCCAGAGCGATGCCACCGCCGATGCGGAACTCGCCGCCAATATCGGTGAAACCGGTATCGTCCTCGAAAATCTGATCGGCGTCGCCGTGCCGCGCAAGAAGGGACATTTCGAGATATATGGCGGCGGCCGGCGTCTCGAAGCCACGCTCACGAATATCTCGAATGGCAAGCTCCCCGACGACTTCATGGTCGCGGTCCTGGTGGCCGCCAGCAAGGATGAAGCCATCGAGATGAGCCAGGCGGAAAACTATTTTCAACTTCCCATGAATCCCGCCGACGAGTGCATGGGCTTCAAGCGGATCATCGACAAGACCGGCAAGACACCGGCCGAACTCGCCATCCGCTTCGGCAAGACCGAGCGGTTCATTCGCGGCCGGCTTCGGCTCGCCGATCTCGCGGAACCGGTGTTCAATGCGCTGCGTCAGGGCGAAATCGGCATCGAGGTCGCACAGGCCTATACGATCGAAGCCTTCCCGACGCGGCGAGCGCTGCTGGCCGGCATGATGGAGTTCGTCGCCATTCTCGGTCAGGACGTCGACGTGCACGTGGCAAACCGCGATATGCCACTCGCCGGCCACGCCTGAGCGACATGCGGTCCAGGTTCAGGCCGGCGCGGCATCCCGCCGCTCGCGCGCAAGATCCAGCGCATGCGAGAGTCGCATAGCTACCACCGCATCATCAGGATCGATGAGACAGGCGAGGGCTGTCTCCATCAGCTCGATCGCCTTCTCCAGACCGGTATCCACTGTCATAGGTCCCTCCCTGGGCTCAGCCGGCGGCACGTCTCCTTTCGGAGAGTGCCAACCCCTGAAGCCGGATGTTCGAAACATGCAACAGACATGCGCGGACGCCTTTAGCGGGTGGCCTGGACATACGCATCCGCCACCCGGCCGCAAAAGGTGCGGCCGGCCCTGTTGCAAGGTTTCGACGCCTTGACCCGCCACCGGCAGGCTGGCGCCCCTATAGAAGGAACCCGAGTTGCTGCCAAGCAACCCGGGCCAGAAAAGCCAGCTTGTGGAAGGCTTTGGACGTCTCAGGCGTCCGGATGGAAGCCGGTCAGCTCCGCGACTGACGCGCCGCTTCCACCGGCCGGAACATATCGGCGCGGCTCCTCATCAATTCGGTGAGCCAGCTTAAATGTGCGGCCGCATCGGGGAGAGGAAGATGGCCGACCTCATCGAACAGCGCCTGCTGGTAGGAGATTCCCCGGTCGAGGATATCTTTGAGGTGCCGCCGCGCCGGGCTTTCCGGTTCCTCGATGCCCGCATTGGCTTCGCGCGCCGCCGCGAGGAAAGCGTCGGCCAACTCTTGCGCCTCATAGTAGCCACCATCCAGTCCTTCCGATCGCGCGATATGCGCCAGTTTGCGCCGGACGAAGACAAGCTCGGGGTCGACCGCCGCGTCGTCGAGTGGCAGATTGAAGTCGAATCCGGCAAGAAAATCATCGATCATGGGGCACCTTCCTTGAGGTGTCGTTTAGAACAGACAAAGAACATAATTGCAATCATTTCGTGGGCCTGCAATAGGGTCGCGATGGGTATCCTGCGTCTTCAGTTCGGTGCGATCTTCACTCCCGCAAGGGCCATTTTCCACCCCCGCATTTCATTGGGATGACCATGTCCGTCGTCCCGTCACGCTTGCGTGGCATCCTGCGAACCGGCGAGCGTGGGTTCTTCCTCGAAGCCGAAGATGGCCACGTCTGGCGGGTCGAGGGCGCACAGGCCTTCGCGGACCTTACAGACCGTCCGGTCATCATCGAAGCCTATCGCCGCACCCCGGCGGTTCTCGAACTTCTTTGGGCTGGGGAAGACCTTCAGCTGCCATAGGCTGCGCTCTCCATAGCCGGCATCAGGCGGTTGTCGTCTGCCCGGAGGAAAGAACAAGCGCTCATTGGTAGGCGCTGATGGGATGAGGATATCTGCCGGTTTGAATCCGGGCGTAGCGTGCGTGGACAGCGTTGCGGCAGGGCGCGGCGGGGACGCCGCACCCTGCAATCACCCTCGGAGCAGGTCTGTCATCGCATCCTACACCGCCCTCGCAGGGTCTCTGCGTGCCAGGGGTGTTCCGGGAGCACAAGGGCTGCCTCCGGCCAAACTCCGGTAGAAGAAAATGGTCCTGCCGACAGGATTGCCCGATCCAAAGGTGTCGTCAGGACCATTTTCCTCAACCTCCGCTAGGCCGCAGCGCGACGTCCCTTGTGCTCCCGGAACACCCCCGACCCTTGAGCCCCGGCGAAGGCGGCTCCGGATGCGATGACAGACGGGCGCCGGCATCTCCTCGGTCGATCAGGTCGGAATGCCTTCGGCATGCTTTTCCTTGTTCGGGACGCTGCCGCGTCCGCATTCTTGGCTCAGGCTCACCAGACACGATGAAAATCTGTCAATAAAACAATGATGTATAAGCATTGGAGGGAAGGGGGTAAAAGAAAAGCGCGGAAGGGAAATGACTCCCCGAAGCGAAGAAAGAAGGAACTAGGATCATGAAGATTGGATATTTCAAGATGGACGAGCAATCCAACGAAATGACTGGAAAGGTCGTTACCCGCACGATGCGTTTCCCCTATCTTGTCTTGCGGCGTCCCGATGATCGCCGCAGCGACAACGCGCCTGTGTTCGAGATTTTCGAACCGACCGGTGCGGGCGACGAGGCACAAGTCGGCGTGGTCTGGGAACGCCGGATGAAAGATCGCGACGAGGTGTTCCTGTCGGGCATGATCGACGATCCGAGCTTTCGCGAACCCCTGCCAATCGCGCTTTTCGGCACCGAACTGGACGGCTTCGACGTGCAGTGGCGGCGCGAACGCGAACGCGAACCGCAGGCCTACGGCGGCAATGGCAGCGCCAACGGCAATGGCTTCGGACAGCGCCGGACGGGTGGCGGACAACGCCAGAACGGGGGCGGTTTCGCGGGCGGCAGTACGGCGGGCATGAGCGGCGAATATGTCGGCGCGGGCCGTGATCTTGACGACGAGGTGCCCTTCTAAGCCCCGATCAAGGCGGGCCGGGGGAGCGCTGGAACGCTTCCCCGGACCCTCACCGTCAACCCGTCAATGAGAGTAGAACCCATGAGCAAGATACCGGCTTCGCGCAGCATTAGCAGCTTTTCCGACCTCCCGGAACTTTATGCCGAGACGACCGCAACCGAGCCTTTCGAAGCATCCTTTGGCGACCCCATGCCCCTTTCGATCATCGAGCGTGGCGACGAACCGGGCGAGCATTATATGCCCGAGCCGGTCGCGGCGCAGGCGGAATGCGGCGGCATCATCGCGGCGATTTTCGACCTGTTCACCGATACACGGCTTGACCCGCTGGCCCCCGAAATCGCGTGGGGCTTCGTCAACTCGTTTCACTTCACCGCCGGGAAGTTGGAGCGTCAGGAGGACCGGCTTGCCGACATGCTCCGCGACATGACGCGGCGCATGGACCCCGGCGAGGTGTTCACCAAGGAGCTTGAGGACACCCAGCTTGAATGCCAGTCGCTTGCCGAGCAGCGCGCCGCCATTGAAGCCATGCGCGACTATGCCGCCGCCATGTATCGCGCCTGTTCGGGCCGGGCGTGGTCTCCATCGAAAGGTTCCAAGGCAAGCCACGTCACGACCGCAAGCCAGATTTCCGCGCTCGATTTCCTTCGTGCCCGCGCCGAAAAGCGCCGCGAACGGCACGAACCGCAAGGCCCGGTCGTCGTCGTTTCCGGCCCCGTCGATTGGCACGATTGGCAAATCCTGTGGAACCGGCTCGACCTCATCAAGGCCCGCATTCCCGCCATGGTGCTCATCACCACCGGACAGAGCAAAGGGGTGGACGCTATCGCGGCGGCATGGGCGGCAAAGGAATGTATCGCCTGTATCGCGTTCACCCTTTACGGGCGCGGCAAGGCGATGAAGAAAGCCTTCGACCGCAACCGGCAGATTAACAACCTTATGCCCGTCGAAGCCGTGCTTTGCGAAGGCTCCGGCATCCAAGCCAATCTCTATGAACTGTTCAACCCGGAGAACGGACGGCGCGTGCCCACCCATGTTTTCATGCGGGCGGATCAGGCCCCCGCAACGCCCTTGCCAAGACCGCGCCGATTGGCAGCATGATCGGGAAGGGCGGTGCGGTTCGACCAGCGCCGCCTCAAGCCGCAGCAGAAGAAAAAGGCCGATGCAGCCGAGCGCCGCACCGGCCTTTTTGTGTGCCAGCGACCGCCGCCGCGCCTAGCGGCGCGGCGGTAGGTCTATCCCCGTTTCGGATTGGCGCGGGAGACGGGCGTATCCCCGAAATGGGGTAAGCCGATATCAGCGAACGCCTCCCGATCAGGAGAGCGGCAAGGTAGCCTTGAGCGCAGAAATCGCGGCGGGCGGGTCCAGCTTCATGAGTAGGCCCATCGCCTCCCGAAACTCGCGCTCCGAATAATTCTCCACCGGCAGCGCGGTGACAATCGCACTGTAACGCTCGCGCATCCTTTGACGTGTCGCCTCTATCTCTTCAGCGATCTTGCGGCTTTTCGCGGCCAGATCGGCCAGCTTCTCGCGATCGGACATTTTCGGCATGACCAACATTCCTAGGCAATCGCCGGTCCGCCCGCCGCTTTCCTTGTCGCACGAGGAGAGCAGCGCTGCAATCTCCCCACATCATCCCCCGGCGCAAGGACGCCGCCCGCACCGATTGTCGGACGGCACAGCGCCGGAGTCGCTGCGGAGGACGGACGCACGCCCGAAGGCGTTTGTAATGCACCCTACGCACGGGTGCTGCGCGGATATTATCCTGTAAATACAGTTAGTTATCTTGTAATGCGCGTAATGCAGCGGCGCGGCTTCCTGCATTACGCGTGATATCGCTCAGTTCGGGGCGGGGCTAATCCCCTGATTTGCGGAGCGTTTCCCTGCATTACATGTAATACGGACCGATTTTCTTGCGGTTTTCAGGCCCCTGCGCTAATCTGACTGCGCTTCATGACCGACCTGCCGAAGCTCCAGCCCCGGAGCTTTTATGGCAAGTCTCAGCCTACGCATTGACGACGATCTCCATGCGCGCCTTTCCCGGCGCGCGCGCAACGCCGGAATCACCGTCACCGAACTGCTCATCCCCGCGCTCGAGCAGGCGGCCGATCCGCGCCGCGGCTACGTCTACACGACCCAGGACGAGATCCTGTCGGGCGTTATCCAGACCATGGCGATCGTCGCCGCATCTGTCCGCAAACGCTCCCCCGAGGTGCTCGAACAGGGGATGGCGGATGCCAGGCAAATGCTCGCCGAACGGGGATTGCTCGCGCCGGAAGAACGGCCATGAGCATCTTCCGCAACGACACCCTCGGCTCATGGACCCGCGGCGGCCAGGCGACCGTTCACAATGTCCGGATGACCACCCAGGTGTTCATGCAGACCATGATCGCCGGGCTGGCGATCTGGGTGATGGGCACTGTCTGGTATGCGTTCGAGAAATCGACCGAATACCAGCGCTTCGTCCTCCTCAAGCTGGTCGAGGCGACCTTCAAGGTCGATGCCGCGCCGGGAACCAACGATCCGGTTCTCTTCCGCACGCTGGAGGGGAAAGAATACTGGACCTCGGCCGACCATCTTCTCGTGTCGGGCATCGGCAAGCAGGCGCTCCAGAAGCTCGAAACCGATCTCATCCACGGGGCGGCAATCGCCGGCGGCGTCGCGTTCGTCGCGCTTGTCTGGGCCTGGTTCTATTTCACCCGCACCGGACGCGGGCTGGGGTCGAATGAATATATCCGCGGCGCCCGGTTCGGGACCGCGATGCAGCTCCGCCGTGCCCTGTGGCGGCAGAAGAAGGGCAGCTTTGCGATCGGGGGCGTGAACGTGCCCGATGCCTTCGAACCCGAGCATATCCTGATCTGCGGCGCTCCCGGAACGGGGAAGACCAATCTCATCACGACGATGCTCGAAGGCATGCGCAAGAAAGGCAAGCGCGCCATCGTCTATGATACAGCCGGGAGTTTCGTCGAGAAGTTCTACCGGCACGGTCACGACGTCCTGCTCAACCCCCTCGACGAGCGCACCGACATCTGGTCGCCCTGGGTCGATGTGCCGCGCGACTATCACTACGATCAGATCGCGGAATCGACCATTCCCGACAAGCATGGCGATCCCTTTTGGTCCAAGTCGGCCCGCGGCACATTGGTCGCCGTTCTGCGCAAGCTCGCCCGGCAGAAGCACACGCTGATCTCGATCCTGCTCGAGCGTGTCATCCGTTCGTCGGTCGGTGACCTCGCCGCCTTCGTGAAGGGCACCGATGCAGCGGCCTTCATCTCCGCCGAGGGCGAGCGGACCAGCGCCGGCATCCAGGCCGAGCTTGCCTCGGTGATGCGCAGCTTCTCCTATCTCGACGATACCACCGACGGCTTCTCGATCCGCAACTGGGTGGAGAATGAGGAGGACGATAGCTGGCTGTTCATCACGGTGAAGGCGGACCAGCTTCCATCGCTTCGCCCCCTTATCACCGTCTGGCTGGACATCGCGATCAGCGCGATCATGAGCCTCACGCCTGACCGCAATCGGCGGCTCTATTGCGTAATCGACGAACTGCCGACGCTCCAGCGGCTTCCGTCGCTCGGTGATTTTCTTGCCCGTGCGCGAAAATATGGCGGGTGCGGAATCCTGGGGTTCCAGTCCTATCCGCAGCTACGGGCGACCTACGGACAGGAGGATGCAGCCGCGATCACCGGCTACTGTTCGACCTGGGTGGCTCTCCGCGCGAACGACACCGACACGGCGGAACATGTCTCCAAGAATCTCGGCCGCGTCGAGCAGGTCGAAGCCAACGAAGGCATGTCCTATGGGGTGAACGACATGCGCGACGGTGTGAACCTCTCGCGCATGCAGGTGACCCGTCCGCTGGTGATGGACACGGAGGTCACCAACCTTCCAAACTTCTCCGGCTTTCTCCGCTTTGGTCGGAATCTTCCGGTCCTGCGTTTCTCCGACAAGTTCAATGACATCCGGACGTTGTGCTCCGCCTTCATTGAGCGCAGCGATGCCCCCAAGCGGCTCCCGGCGGGCAACGACATCATCACCCATGTGCGCGCCGCCGCCCGTGCGCGGGCCGACGCGCAATCGGGTGCGGCTACCCCGCCGGCGCCTGGGAAGCCACGGCCTGCCGGTCAGCCCGACCTGTTCGAGCCTGGTAATCCGCAACCCGAACCCGCCGCACCCGAACCGCCGGCAAGCCCCGATCCAGTCGAGCATGACGCAGGCGATGCGCCGTCCGGGGGTGAGGGCGCCGATGCCCCGGCGGAGGCCATCGCTCCCGTACCCTTCCTGGGAGCGGCGCGCGGGCGGATGAATGTGCCGCTCGACGCTCATGCCCGCGCCGCCGGTCCCCGTGATCCGGCGAAACCGGCATGATCCATCCCCGACGCCTCAAGGGCACGCCCGCGAATATCGGCCGCTACTATACCGTCGGCGACTATTATACGAAGGGCGGTGACGAACATAGCGAGTGGGGCGGCAAGCTTGCGCCCGATCTCGGTCTTGAAGGAAAGGTCGACCCGGCCAGGTTCGAGGAACTGCTTGCCGGCAAGGTCGGCGACCAGCAGCTCGGCCGTCGCCGCAAGGATGGAATCCAGCATCATCCGGGCTGGGACTTTGCGGTCAATGCCCCGAAATCGGTATCGATCATGGCGCTGATCCATGGCGATGAGCGGATCATCGCGTCGCACGAGCGCGCTGTCGGCAAGGCGATTTCCTACCTGGAAGAACATGCCGAATTGCGGCGGCGGGTCAACAAGGAGGTCGCCCACGAGACCACGGGCCGGCTTCTGTTCGCCCGCTTCACCGAGCACAGCAGCCGCGAACTCGATCCCCATCTGCACACCCACGTCGTCGTCCTCAACATGACGAACCATGGGCCGGACCGCGCCATGGCGAGCCTCGAAACCAGGGCGATGTTCGTCGAGCAGATGGTCGCGGGTCAGGTCTATCGCAACGAACTCGCGCACGACCTTCGCGAGATCGGCTATGAGATCGACTTCGATCCGCGCTCCGGCCTGTTCGAGATCAGGGGACTTCCCCAAGATCTTATCCGTACATATTCGCAGCGCGCCGAACAGATCGAGGCGCATGCCCAGGAACATGGGCACAAGGGTCAGGCGCAGCGCACTCGGTCTTTCTACGCTACCCGGCGGGCGAAGGTGTCTATTGGCCTCAGTGACCTCCACGCCCGTTGGAATGAGCGCGCCAAGCCCTACCAGGAGAAGATCGACCGGGTCGCGCACGAAGCGGCAGGCAGAGAGGGCAAGCGCGAGAAGGACGATCCTCGCCTCGCCGCGCGCGCCACGTCGTTTGGCATCCGGCAGTCGGAAACCCACGAAGCGGTCAACAACGTCGGCCGCATCGTTCGCTCGGCACTCGCCTCTCATGTCGGCGAAGTCCGATTAGATGAGGTCAGATCCCTCATGGAGAAGCATGAGGCCGCGGGCAAAATCTTCCGCACCAACAAACAGACCGGCGACAGGCTTCTGATCAGGGGGCGCGCCAGCCTACGGTCGGTCAGGCTCGAGCTTGCCCTGTCCGAACATCTATCTCTTGCGATGGGCGATGCCCTGTCGCCAGCGTCGCCGGAGCGCCTGCGAGAAGAGGCGCAGGCGGCCGGGCTGACGCGGGACCAGACTGCAGCGTTGCTCGCCATCGCCACCGGAACCGATCGGGTCGTGGCGATCCAGGGCGTGGGCGGTGCGGGCAAGTCGACGCTGGTCGGCGCGATGGTGAAAGCCGTCGATCCCGAGTTCAAGCAGATCATAGCACTCGCGCCGACGTCGTCAGCAGCCGCCGGCCTCGGTCAATCCGCGAACATCGAGTCCCGGACCGTCGCGTCACTCCTCGCGAGTGGCGGCCGCGACATCACCAACAAGCATATTCTCGTGCTCGACGAAGCCGGGCAAACCGGCAACCGCCAAGCGCTGCGGCTGCTGGATATCAGCCGCCGCACAGGCGCCCGGCTGATCCTGATCGGCGACATCGCTCAGACCGGCGCGATCGAGCAGGGTAAACCATTCTGGCTTCTGCAGAAGCTGGGCATGCCGACCAGCCATCTCACGGAATCGCTGCGGCAGGATACGACGGCGATCAAGACGGCGACCCGGCTTGCCCGCGCGGGCAACTATGCCGGTTCGATCGCGGCACTGGAGCGCGTGACCGGCGGCACGACGGGCGAAGAGCTGGCCAAGAATCTCGTCGGCACATGGACAGAACTCAAGTCCGGCGAGCGGGAGAAAACCAATATTCTGGTTCTCGACAATGCGACGCGGCTGATCGTCAACAGCCAGATACGCGATGTCCTCAAATCCGAAGGCGCGGTCGCCGCCGAGGAAGCCCGGCTTCAGGTGCTCACGCCGGCCGGGATGACCGACCAGGAGAAGCAGTTCGCGCGCTTTTACTCGGCCGGTCAGGTCGTGATGTTCGCGCGCGACAATGCAGGGCTCGGGATTGCCCGCGACACGGAATACAGGGTCTCCGGCATCGGGCGGGACGGCAACGGACGCCAGGTCGTTCGTCTTGTCGACCAGAACGGCCGCGCGATCGCCTGGAACCCGCGTCTGGGCAAGCCCGGGCACATCAACGTGTTCATGGCGGAGGACCGGAACCTCTCGCAGGGCGATCGCATCCAATGGCGGCTCGTCAGCAATGACCTCGGCGTCAAGAATGCCGAACGTGGCACCGTCATCGCCCTTGAAGGCGGGCAAGCGACGATTCGCTGGGATCGGGGGCAACGCGAACAGACCGTCGACTTGGGAAAATACAAGACCTGGGATCACGGCTATTCTGAGACTGTCTATTCTGCGCAGTCCAAGACCTATCCCAATGTCTATGTGCTGGCGCCCGTCGAATCCGGGCTGGTCAACGGGCAGAATTTCTACACTGCGATCACCCGCGCTCGCTATGCCGTGAAGCTCTGGACGGAAAATGCGTCCCGGCTTGCGGAAAAGCTCGCATCGCATTCGGGGGAGAAGTCCTCCACCACCGAAGGGCTCGGTCGGCTGCAGCGCGACAGTCACCGTTTCCGAGGGGAACGGCACAAGGACCGGCTCGACAAATCCCGCGAGGACAACGCGCGGGAGCGCGAAGCGCGAAAGCTCGAACCCAAGCGCGAGCAGGAAAAGAAAAACGAGCGGGAACCGCGAGGTGTCGGCGAGATTCTCGCGGGCCGCGCCCTCGACAGCGTGATGTCGATCGAGCGCTTCCTGCGCTCGACCATTGCGCGCGACCGGGACGCAGAGGCCGACCGGCCGGGCCGCGAAACGCCCGCCGAACCCGTCCACCAGCCACAGCCATCGCATGACCACAACGGTCATGACGGCGGGCACGACCGATAGGAGAGACTATGACCTTCCTGATGACAGCGATCGCCTGCTTGTGCCTGATCGCTTTGCTGGGCCGGCACTTCCGCACCCCGTTCAGTCACCGCTGGCGACGTCGGCAGGCCCGAACGATGTGTCGGCAACTGCGCGGACCCGACCGCAATCAGCCCGCCACCTTGATCTATGCTTGGTTGAGGGCAATGGATCCCCTCGCGTTCGAGGAACTGCTGCTCGAAGCCTTCGAGCAAAGCGGGCACCGGGTCATCCGCAATCGCCGCTATACCGGTGACGGCGGGGTCGATGGCGAAGTCATCATCAACGGAGAACGGTTCCTAGTCCAGGCCAAGCGCTACCGGGAGACGATACGGCCGGAGCATGTCGGCGACTTCGTTGCACTCTGTTCGTCGCGAAGCTGTCGCGGCTTCTTCATCCACACGGGCCGGACCGGCGGGGCGAGCCGGGACGCGCTGGCCGACATATCCTGCGTCGAGATCATCTCGGGCAAGCCGCTCCTTGCCTTGTTGACGGGTGGGTCCTTTCCGCTGCCTGCCATGCGGTTGTCGCGTACATCGTCTCCGATCGATGCGAGGCAGATATGAGAGCCGGCGCGGTTGTCGCCGTGGCGCTGGCGAGCCTTCTTGCCTTCTCTCCGGCGGTCGCGTCCGCCAAAGGGGCGTCCGCTGCGGAAAACGAGATCGGCCGCTGCATTCGTCAGGCGGCCAAGGGCCGCGTATGGCTTGAGAAAACCTTGTGGGGCCTGCGCAGACAGGAGGCCGGATGGCTCGGAGCGGAAGTCGCCAACACCAACGGCACGCACGATCTCGGGCCGCTTCAGATCAACAGCTGGTGGGTGCCCCGCATTGCCCGTCTGGTCGAACGTCCCAAGCACCAGGTCCGGCATTGGCTGCGCTATGATGCCTGTTTCAATGCCGAAGCGGCGCGCTGGATATTCCTGTCGGGCTTGCAGGCGACAGGCGACTATTGGAAGGCCGTCGGCGTCTATCACAGTCCAACGGGCTGGCGGCAGCGAGCCTATGCGGCAAAGGTGGCGAACCACATGCGCCGGCAGTTTGGGGCTGACGCGTTTTCCCAGCGTATCAGAAGCGACAGTCGATGACCGGACCGCATGTTCGATGTAGTGGGGCAGCGCCATGACGGCCTGAATCACTATGTTGAAAGGGTGCGCGCTTGCTCGAACCTGCGCCAGTATTGCTGCGACGCGATCCAACCGGGCTGCTTCGTGCAGATTTGCGCGAGATGCTCCGCGTCTTGATGGACGCGGCCGGCAGCAATATGATCGAGCCGGTCGCGGTTATACCTGATCCTTCGCCCGCCGACGCATTCGGGGACGTGGTGGCCGCAGCACGATCGTTCGAGCTGGCGCCCGGCGTGTTGCTTGCGGATCATTTTTGGGATCATGCGGGCGACTATCGGCGCGGTGCCGTGGCCGAACGCCTTCGGGCGACCGCCGAAGGGCGGGGCAAGCATCTTCCGGGCTTCCTTGCGGTCTATGCGACCAGTGTTCGATCTCCCTTGGTCTATGGACCGAAGCGAATGCCGCTTCGTGTTGTCGAGGATATCGAAGTCCCTGCGGGGATCGGGGGACCCTATCTGGTTCTCGTGTCCTGTCGGCTGTTGCCGGACCACAAGGCTGAAGCGGTGTGCGCCTTTGCTCAGCCGATTCTGAGTGGCCGCCGGTTCGTGCCGGTTTTCTCGGACCTGGAACGGGATATCTTCGAAGGATTGATAGGGCTTCAGGTGGCCCTTGATGCGCATGGCCTGGACTGCGCGATCACGCGCGGGCTGCCTGTCACCTCGTCGACGGTCGGGCACGACATCCATGTCGCGATCGAACGGGGTAGCGTGGTGGTGCGGGAGTTGCGGATCGCGGTCAGGGCCGAGGATGCTCTCGGTCGTGACGATGTCGATGGCGACGCTTCCGTCTATGTCATCAGAACCGAAAACTGGGCGAGCGGCGATTTCCTCAAATGGCTGGAGCGCGAGATCATCGGCTAGCCATTACCGCGCGGCGTGGCGAACAGGACACAGAGCGGGTATTGCTGCACGCTAGGGTTAGAATCTCCAGAAGATGACAGTCGCATCTATCAGGAATTTATGTGGTTTCTGTCTGATTTGTGGTATCCTTTCGATAGAAAGGACAGTCCAGATGCTTTCCCCGAATGCTTGGCATTTGAACGATGCACTTCCAGTCGCATCACGCCGTTCGGCGTCTGAATGGCTGTGGCGTCCCTGGTATGCCAAGCTTTGGTGGAGCGCCATTCCGGTCTGGTGGATCGGGATGGCGGCAGCGAGCGTAAATGAGCCGCTGGCGCGCTTCTACGACAGCGCGGCGGCGGGCGTCCTCAATGTCTTGTTCTTTCCGATGACCGCCTTGCTTGTTTTGGGCGTGGGTTTCGTCCGGCACTGGATCGATGGGTATGTAGAGAGCGGTCCCGGCAAGCCTTCTGAGGTCGGAGGGTTTGAGGTCAGACACGCAAACGATTTTGCTCGACTGGATCCGTCCATCGATATCTTCGATCCGCGGTCCGGAACACTTTATGTCGGAAATCCGGAGAACCAGACGCACGATTAGCGCTTCTTGAAGCTGCTATCGCCGTCGCCCGGACTTCCGTCGACATCCGTTGAGAACCTGCCAGACTTGAGCACGGACGATTGCTCAATCGACGTAAGCGGCCCCGTTACGTCGAACGTGGCGCGACCAGAATCGGCATCGCCGAGATAGCGATTGCGGAGGCCATCGGAGCCGAGGACGCGGTTCGACAGTTCGCGCGCAAAGGCTTCCTCCGGTCGTGACGATCCGGCTGCGGCACGCTCTGACGCCGCAATAGCCTCACGCACATCGTAGTTGACGATATCGAGCGACGATTGGGCGCGCTCGCTGCTGATCCCGACATCACTACTATTGAACCCAAGTTGGCCACCAACGCGACCCGACGTAGCCTTGGACGATTGCGGGCCTTGCCGTCCGCGACCTGTTCCGCCCGACGCTTCAGTTTCGGAAGAGCTGACGGAGCCACCAATGTTGGCTCCCACACTGGTGCCCATCGTGACCTGATCCTGGGCGGAGCGAGAAAGGGAACGCTGCCACCCGGTCTGCGCCATGATCGACTGGACATCGCGCTGAAGTGTATCGGCGACCTGCGGCTTCAGCCGCCAGTTTCCATTCCGATCCATTTCGAATCCGCCGCGCAGCCAGTTCTGCATCATCGCCTGACCTTCGGCGCCGCCACCCATGAAATGCTCAATCGTATCCGGGCCGGCCTGTTTTCCGGCCTCGAACCGGGTGCTGGTGTCGCTGCGGCCAGACTGCTGGAACCCGACCGAACTCGAGACCAACACGTCATTCTCGGCAAAACTGAACCGGGCGCGTCCGCCATTGGCGATAGCGCCCAGCTGGCTTTCGTTGAGCAGCCCGCCGCGCCACATCTGTGCCGCCGTCTCGGGCGTCAGGTTGAGGCTGAGATCGCCATTCTGCGCCATCGCGATTTCGCGCTTCGACATGGTGACGCCGTGATCGGCGAGAAGGCCCTGCATGCGGGTGAGCCGCTCATTCTCGACGATCCGGCCCAGGCGTTCGTTGCGCGCCCGGTCCGCGATCCCTGCCGCGCCGCCTTCGGCCATATCGGTCTGGTTGCCGACGCCCTGGCTCAACGTGCGCACGAAGCTGTCGAGCCGGGCCGCCTGGCGCACCGACATGCCGGCCGCCGCCGCGCCCTCGGCAAAGCCCGCATTGTCGGCCTGGCGGCGCTGCTCGCCGATCCGGGCGGCAGAGCGCGTGCCGTCGTGACCGACTTCGCGCTGCGCGTCGAGCTTGCCCGACCGTTCGGCGAAGTCATAGCCGGCCGCCTCGCGCGTGCGGCCATAGACGCTGGTGCCCTCGCGGCCCGCTTCGGCCGTCGCGCCATCGGCGGTGCCGACCTGCACAGCGGCATTGTAGGTCTCCAGCGCCCGAAGAACCTGGGCCTCATTGCGGCCGGTGGCGCGGGAGAGCTGCGAGATCGCCGTCGAGCGGGCCTCGCCCGAGAGGCTGTTGATGAAGGAGGTGCGCCGCGCCATCTCCTGGACCGGCAGACCGAGCATGGCCGCGGCGTCGCGCTGGCCTTCGGTGTTGCCGGTGCGATGCGCCTGTTCGGTCGCGACATTGCCGCGCTCGATCCCGGCGACATTGTCGCCCGCAAAATCGCGCCGGCCTTCCATCGCGCCAACCTGGACCTGCGCGCCGGTCAGATCGTTGCGCAGCATCTGCTCCTGGTCATAGGCATTGGCGATCAGCTTGGCGAAGGTCGGATCCGCCGATGCCTGGCCGATGACCGTCGAGGCCTTGAGTGCGGCATCTTTCGCGTCATAGCCATTGCGCTCGAAGTGCCGCTGCGCGCCGGTCTGCATCATGTCGTAGGCGCGCTGGTCACCGAACGCGCGCCACTGCACCATGCGCTGCGCGAATGCGGCAAAGGCCCGCTCGCCCGACTGGCCTTCGCCGAAGTAGCCAGTGCCCAGCGCCCGCAGTGCGTCCTTCTCGGCAAAATTGTGGATCGCGGAGGTGGTGGCGTTGTCGCGGACCGCGCGCACGGTAGCGGGATCGGACAGGCTACGCCCGGTGAGCGCGGGCGAAAGGCCGCCCATCTCCCGTGCAGCGTCGAGGCCGCCGAGCGAGAACGCGGCCGTTCCCGCCGCGCCGCCGCCTTGCTCGCCGATGACGCGGCTTGCCGCGCCGAACGCCCGGTTCTGCCCGAACGTCGAGCGCTCGCCAAAATCGCCGAAGCTCGACGAGCCTCTGGCGCGGGCCATCGTGCCGGAGGCGGAGGACTGCGCTTCGAGCGCGCCGGCATAGCCCTCGCGGGTGCCGAGGGGCGCGGCCGCCGCCGTGCCCTGGCCCTGGACGCCAAGCGCGCCGCTGGTGAAGGCGGTGAACACATTGCCGCTGAACCTGAAAACCGTGAACACGAACGCGCCGGCGAGGCCGGCGGCGGCCGTGCGGAAGCTGCCGAAGATGGCCAGCGCCTTCATCGCCGCCGATGGTGCCAACATCCAGGCGTTCGCCGCGACATTGTTCGAGCGCATCTCGGCGAGCACGTCGGTCGCACGGCCCAGGGTGAGCTGATAGATCCCTGCATCGATCACGCCCCAAAGCGCGACGAACACGAACAGGCCAAGCGCGAAGCTCGCGACGCGCAGGTTGATCGGGGTCAGGATGAACAGCAGCGCGACCGGCATCATGAACAGCATGATGCCGAAGACCGTCGCGCGGATCGTCGGCATCCATTCATTGGCGGTCGACATAGTGGCGAGGCCACTGGAGATGACGGCGCGATTGGCCATGACGCGTGCCGCCGTCGCCGGGCTATCCTCGAACAGCACGTCGCCGACCGTATTGCCGAGCAGGACGTTAGTGAGGAACTGCTGGAGTGTCAGCGGCGCATCCATCATCATCTGGCCCATCTCGCCGATGTTGGCGCGGCATCGCTGAAGCTGCGCGGCATTGCCGATGTCATAACCGGTGCGCGTGCAGACCTGCGCGACATAGGTGTCGAACAGGCCCGGCTCCGACAGTCGGGTCGAGATATGCTCCCAGGCCTCGTCGCAGCTAGCCGTGGTTCCCGCCTTGTCTGCCGAGGTGAACACCGTGCTGAACGTCGCGGGGCCGGCCATCGCGGCGAAGGCGGCCGGCAGATCGGTCGTGGTCCGGAAGAGCTGATCATCATCGACGCCATAGGCCGGCGACACGCGCGCGACCGGATAGCATTGCCGGACATAGTCCTTGATCGTGGAATCGAGGAACACGTCGGTCATCGGACCGCGCGGGCTTGCGGCATTGAGGAACAGGTCGAACGAATGTCCGCCCGCGCCGAATTCCAGCTTGGCATTGGGATCGGTGGTGTTGTCGTCGATCACCTCGACCAGCGCGCGTTCCATCATGTTGGTCATGCCGGCAACCAGCACGATGAGGTTGGGCACGTCGCCGACCGGCTGATAGGCGTTGCGCACGCGGTCATAGACATGGACCGTGCCGGTGGTCGCGACCATGCCAACGAACAGCCCGACCCCGATCAGCATCTGGAACCCGAAGGCAACGAGCCCCATGCCTTGCCCCCGTACGCTGGCGAGCAGGACTCCAAGGGCGATGCCGACAACCGCGACGATCAACACCAACGTCTCGTAGCGCGGATCGCCGAAGATCATCGAGACGAGGCGGAATGCGTCCACGGTCTCGGCGAAGCCGTCATAGGTGTGGAAGCTCGTATCGATTGCCAGCGCGGGCGTCGCCGCGAAGACAGCGAACAGGGCAAAGAGACTGCGAAGCAAACGGGGCATCGGCTCGGCTCCGGGTCAGCGGTTGCGGTTAGCGGCGGCGCCGGCGGCATCGCGCGCGTCGCGGTCGCGCTGGCGGACGACGCCGGCATAGTTTGCCGAGAGGTTGGCCTGACTGAGCGCGGCCATGTAGGACTGGCGCATCTGCGCGCGCTGGCGCAGCACCTCGTCGCGCAGGCCACTGAGCTGCTCGATCCCCTTGGCGAGGATGCGGGTCTGACAGGCCTTGGCATTGCCGGCATCGCCGGCGCCGGCGGCGGTCACACCGCGTTCGGCGTTGGACACGGCAAAATCGATGCTGCGCGTCAGATCGTTGAGCATCTGATAGGCGAGCGTCAGCGCGACGAGTTCGTCGGTGTCGCCAATAACACTGTCGACGACGCCCTGGCGCACGCCCCATTCGAGCAGGCGATAGACCGGCAGCGTGCGTACATTGGCGACGAACTGCTTTTCCTCGGGCGTGAGCGCGGAGCGCGTGCGGATTTTGAGCGCGATCGAGTCCATCCGCGCGCGCGCCAGCACCAGCGCGCCCTTGCCGGTGCCGTCGACCGCACAGTCGGCGGCGGTGGGCGGCACGGCGATCGCGCGCTTCTGGACCTTGCCGGTCAGGAAATCGTCGACGCTCTCGGTATCCTGCCGGGCGCAGGCCGGGATCGCGGTGAACAGCGGCACCTTGTCGGCGGGGTCCCAGCGCATATAGACGTCGCCCACGCGGGCGCGCATGACGCCGGCCCAATCGGACGCGCCGACCCGCGCGGCGGCATGGGCGAGCAGCGAGCCGGTCTTGAAGATCTCCGTGACCTCGGCCGGGCAGTTCTCCAGCGCGTCGCGCAGATCCTCGGTCGGATTGCCCTGGTTCGCCTGGATCTTCTCGCGGCTGTGCTGATAGCTTTTCGAGAAGCCCTCGCGCACCGACTTGTAGCCGGTCATCTCCTCGATGATCCCCGACATATTGTCGTCGCCCTTGGCGATCTGCACCATGCGGTTGGCAAGGCGGCAATCATTGACCTGGATCGAGTTCAGGAAGTTGGTCGCCGCTTCCATCTTCGAGATGATGTTGCCCATCTTCTCGTCGAGGGTTTCGAGCAGATACTGGAAGGCCACGGCGGGCGCGGCTTGCAGGATGCTCTCCAGTTTCTGGACGAGGTAATCGGGATCGAGGAACGACATTCCGCCTAGGAACATGTCGATGCCGCCACAGCCGGCGCGCACCTTGGGCAGGGTCACGCTCATCAGATAGTCGTTATGGACATCGACCCGGCCCGACATGCCGCCCGCGGTGACATAGCCGCGGGTCTGGTCCTCGAAGCTGCCGGGGCTGGTGTAAGTTACATTGTCGAACCAGCTCTCCGCCCAGCTTTGCGCGGAGGCGGGTGTCGCAGTGGCGGCGATGGCGAGCGAACTGGCGAGCAGGGTCAGGCGCGTGGAGAGGTTCGCCATGGCGGGCTTCCTTTTCGAGGAGGGATGAGGAACTGGCCCGCCATGCTCAGTTGCCTCGCCGGTTGGACGGGGGACGCGCGGGCGTGCCCACGATCCCGGTGAACTTGGACATGCCGCGCACCCCGACCGCGGGCTTCACGCCCGTCAGCATTTTCGCGGCGAGATAGAGATTGCGCGCGACATTGGGCGCATGGTCGGCGCCGATCGCGACCGGAATGATCCGGTTCGGATCGGAGACCGGGCGCACCCAGGCGACCGGATGGCCGACCCAGGGTAGCCCCAGACGCCCCGAGCGCAGCATCGCCTCCTGCGCGGAGATCGTGCGGACCTGCCAGCCATAACGGCGGCCAAGACCGCCGAGTTTCGTCCAGAGATCGGCGCAGGGAATGCAGCCGGGCGCGGTGCTCATCTCGACCAGATAGGCGGGCGCGTGACCCTTCATTGTCTCGGCAAAATCGGGCGGCCAGTCGCGTGTCACGGGAACGCGGCCGAGCCATTCGCGCAGTTCGGCCTCGCTCGCGACCGGGTGAATTGCCGCGCGCATCGCCTGTTCACGCGTCACCGGTTGCGCTGAAACGCCGCCGGCAAGGGCGATGCCGATGATGAGCGCAAGGGCGCCTGAGGCTCTCACCGCTGCGGCTCCAGGCTGGCGCCGACAAGATCGCCGCCGAGCACGCGGGGATCGGTCGCGGAGACCGGGCCATTGGCGAGCGCGTCGAAGAAGCCATCCTCTTCGCCCGCGCCGGTCATGAACTGCTCGGGGCGAATGTCGCCGGCCAGCAGCCGCACCGCCTGGTAGGCCATCTGGATGAGATTGGGATAGGCCTCGACGCCGCTCGCGATCACCATGCGCTGCTGGCTGTTCCGCCGGATGATCATGGTGGTGGGCGTGACCTCGACCCCGAAGCGCTGCGCCAGCTCGGGCCGGCGATCGATGTCCATCAACGTCACCTGCCAGCCCATTTCCTCCTGGAAACGCTGGACGATCGGCCATTGCACGCGGCAATAGCCGCAGGTCGAGCGCGAGAACATGACGAGCGCATATTCATTCGCCCGGCCGCGCAGATACTGGCGGCGGACCTGATCCTTTTGCGCCGAGAGCTGATCGCGTGCCTCGCCGACCATCGGGTTGGCCGACTTAGCGTTGAGTTCGGGATGCTGGAGCATGGCGATCTGCGTGACGCCGGCGAAGGCGCGCGCCTTCCTCCGGGCAAAATCCTGCAACCGCCAGAAATCCGCGACCGCATCGATCGTCAGCACGGTCGCGGCATAGTCGCGCTGCTGCTCGATCAGCTTGCGGATTTTGGGCGGCGTCCAGGTCGCCAGCTCTGCCATCGGCGGGATCGCCGGCTTGGCGAGCGCATCAGGATCCTCCCTTTCCTCGGCGGGCTTCGGCGGCGCCTGATACCACCAGTAGCCGGTTCGCGCTTCGTCGCGCGCTTGCGCTTGCGCGGCGGCTGGGCCGAGCAGCAGCGCGGCGCCGATGAGGGCACGCGCGATCACAGCAGTTTCGCCATGCGGCGGAGGCGGTCGATCTCGACGGGACCATAATAGCGGCTGTCGAAGCCACTGGCGTGAGACGAGCCGACATAGATAGTGCCGGGGAGGATCAGGCCATTCTCGGGCTGCCAATGGTCGAGCCGCTGGCCGTTATGTCCGTAGGGCTTGCTCACGCCGAGCAGTTTGCCTTCGCAATAATACCACCCATCCCATTCGCCCGAGGTCATCGATGGCTTCTCGATCATCGAAATCCGTTCGCCGGGCAGGCAGAGCGCATATTTAGTGACCGTCACCGGCTTGGGTCCGGCGAGCGGGTGCGAGAGCGTGAACGACACGAGATCATTGTGGGCGATCGGTCCCGGCGCCTTGCGGATCAGATAGGCATCGACCGAAGGGCTCATCACGATCGTCGCCTGGGGCAAAGCCCAGAAGGTCAGGAGGCCGATCGGCAGGACAATGCCGTAGGCTTTCCAAAGCTGTCCGGGGCGCGGCGGCTGGCCGAGGCCAGCGCTGCCCAGCGCCACCGCCGCCCGGATCGGCAGCATCTTGAGTTCAGCCCAGCCGGATCTAGCGGCCCAGTAAGCGAGCTTGAGCATCGCGCACCTCCTCCTTGCCGCCGAGGCGGGCATATTCTTCGAGCAAACCGGACAGCGCGGCATCGCCATAGATGACGTGCACGGCACGCGGACTGTCATCTTCCCGCTCGCAGTAGGGCAGCGCCGGATCGCCGGGCACCATCGCCAGCGCGGGAACGCGGGCGACGCCGTGCTGGCGGAAGATCAGCGGATCGACGATGAGCTGCACGTCGCGCATGGCGCAGGCCGGACCCTCGCAGCCGGGATCGAGCCGCAGGATCTCGGCCGACAGCTTCGCCATCGGTTCCACCTTCGTCAGACCGCCCGGCATGCCGCGGAAAGCGAGGATGCCGCCCGCCTTTTCGAGCTGCGCCGCATAGGTGCGCAGCGTCGTGACCGGCATCGAGGAGGAGACGAACATCACCGGCACCCAGGCTTTGGTCTTGGGCGCGACGACGCCGGCGACCGTATCCATATCCGGGGTTTCAAGGCCCAGCGCCTGGCCGAGCCGCCGCGCCATGGCCTCGCGCTCAGTGGCCATCGCTTCCTTGCCCTGGTCGAGCGCCGCGCGAGCGCGCTTCTCTATCTCGGGGTCGGACGAGCGACCGCGCAGCCCTTCGAAGGCACGGCGGCGCATGGGTTCCGAAGGTGTCGGGAGCGCGGTCGGTCCCTTCGCGTCGGCCTGTTTCTGGCGTGCCGCGGTCGCATCGCGCATCCGTGCCATCGCGTCTTCGCCTTGCGCGGACGCCGTGTCACGGGCACCCGGCGACGATGGGGACTCCTGCGCCGATGTCGTTGATGCGGCGAGCATCAGAGCGGCCAGGGCGAGCGAGGGAAAGGCTAGCGGCGAGCGCACGTTACTTCCCGATGACCTGCATATAGGCATCGATCTTGTCCTTCATGTCGATCTGGATGTCGGCCTGAGCACGGGCTTCGATCTCGGAATAGTATTCGGAGAGGTCCATCTTGCTGAAATCCAGCGCCTGGAACTCTTCCGGCGTGAACCCGCGGCAATAGGGCTGCTTGGGCGTGCCCCAGCCAAGGCCGTTGAAGCTCTTGAGCTGCGGGCGGCCCTGTTCCTGGATGATGCGGCCAAGCTTGGTGTTGAAGCAGCAATGGCCGCGCGCCTTCTGGACGCAGATGCCGAGGATCTTCGATGAGCAGTAGCTGCCGACCTCGTGGCACATGCCCGAGCCGCGCAGCATGCCGACTTCCATATCCTGACTGTCACAGCCCGAGAGCAGGAAATCGATCATGAAGTTGATCGCGAGGCTGATCGCGATCGAGGTCGGATCGATCCCGACGACGATGGCGTTGGCGCCGGCGCTCGCGGCCTGGCCCGCGGTCGCGCCCACCTTGAACGCCCCATAGGCCGCCTTCATGCCGGTGAACACGCCCTTGGCGACGGCGATCTTGGTGCCGACCGACGAGATCGACCCGCCCATGCCGTCCTTGACGATCTTGCCCTTGTCCTTGCAGCAATTGGAGAAGGTGGTGCGCAGGCCCGCCGGGCGGCACCGCGCGGCGCGTCCGGAGAAAATCTCGATATTGCCAAGGCAGGCGCCATCGGCATCGACCGCGCCATCGGCAGGCACACCGGGATCGTCGGGAGCAGGTTCGTCCTCGATCGGGGTCACCGCAAGATCGGCGCACTGGTTGGGCGAACAGGCGGGACCGCCATCCTGAGGCAGGCAACCGAACTGCTCTCCGAGCGGACAGCTATAGGCGCCGTCCTGCTGCTGGACGCAGGAGACCTTCTGCAGGGGGCATTGATATTGGCCGAGCTGGGTGATCTCGCAGGCTGCGGTCTCGCCCGGATCGTCGGCATCGCCATTGCCGTTGAGGTCGGCGGCGCAAATCTGCGTGGCCTGCGCCAAGGCGGGCGAAGCTGGCAACACACCCGCGAAGGCTACAAACAATCCGGTTATCAGGGAGAGAAAGGTTCGGCGCATCAGCGGGACTCCGAGGTGCAGATCATGTCCGCGCCGCCAAGCCGAACGGTCTGCATCATCACGATCGCTTCAGGAAAATCGTCGAGACAGCCGCAGTCCGAGACCAGTTCCTCGCCATCGCCGATCGGGCAGGACGCGGCGCCGGCGCTTGTCGTCTTGCAGGCGTGATAGAAAGTGTCCCAGCCTGACGGTATGTTCTGCCGGGATCCGACCACGCCGTCCGGCGCGACCCCGGTGTTGGCCTTGGGCGCGCGGGTCTTGCAGATCGGCTCGCAGGCGGCGACCGAACCGCGATCGGGCAGAGCGAATGCGCGCGACGACGTCGCATAGCCGCCGTCACCGGTCTTGATCCGGTCGGCCAGAAGGGTCTCGGTCGAATGGTCGATGATGTAGGCGCCGCGACTCAAATCAGGTTGCGGCAGGACGCCGGTGTCGATCGTGCAGCGATAGCGGCGATCGCGATCGAACCAGGCGCGAACGAGGCTGAGCGAGCAGGCGCCGCTTTCGAACAGGCGGGTCTGCGGCAGCGGCGTCAGGCCCGTGCCGACCCCGTTGCGGAAGGTCTGGACGCCGTCGACCGTCTCATCATGGAGCTGACAATTGGCGTCGGCGGCATAGCCGGCGCACAGGTCGACGAGTTGCTCGGTCGGATTGCAGGAGAGATCGAGCGTGGCGTCGATCCGCGCGGACACTTCGCCTTCGCCGCCGACCGCTACCCGGACCCAGATTTCGTGGGCGCCTTTGGTCAGATAGGGCTTCAGGTCGAGGTTGGGATAGCCATACCAGGTCTTGCCGCGCTCGCATTTGCCCGGCGGCAGCCCGGTGCCGGTCCATCCTCCCGGATCGGCGAGCACCAGCGCGCCATCGACGCGGATCTGGACCCAGTCGTCGAACAGATATTGCGAGAGCCTGGCCGAGACGAGGCGATCGGGATCGCCCACGTTCAGCGTCATCCGAAAATCATAGATGCGGCAGCTTCCGCCACTCAGGCTGTCGTCGGACGGCGATCCCATGAGAAAGGTTCGCGTGTCAGGCGTGTAGGCGTAAGTGGCATAGCCGCCAGCCGTTCGTGTGATGATGTCGTCGGGCTTCACGGCGTCCAGCTTCACCTCGCGGCGGATGGTGCAGGCGCGAATCTGCTCTGCCTTGCCCATGCCGGCCGGCGAGCCCTTGAGCGCCTGGAACACACTGTTGCCCGCCGCGAGCGAGGCGGCATCGCCCTGAATCTGCGCGGGGTTGGCGCGGTAGACGGTCTGGGCGAGCGACGGACTGGCGGTGCAGGCGGTCGACTGCGCGCCGATATAGCGGATGACCGGGCCGTCGATCGCCGCCTGCGCGACGCCGATACGCGGATCGGCGGAGGTCAGCGCGCCGACGACACCGCCGCCGATGTCCTTCAGCGCCCCGGCCATATTGCCCCAGACGAGATTGCTGCCGCAGCTGTTGTTGACGCAATAGCAACCGGCGAGCGCGGTCAGGTCGACCTCGGTGAGTTTAAGATCGCCCGCCGGTGCGACATCCCATTTGTAGCTGCGACACTGATTCCATGTGCCGGGCTGGCAGGAGATCACGCCATTGGCGCAGATGCCCGATACCGGCATCGGCAGGGTCAGCGTCTGGTCGAACGAGCCATTGAGATCCTTGTCGCGCGAGATGCGCAAGGCAGCGATGTCGCCCGTTGATCCCGGCTGCGCGAGGATTTCGAGCAGGGTCGCTGTCGTCTGGCAGGCAAGGTTCGGGGTAAAGCTCTTCGTGCCGTCGACAGTCGAGATGGATTGTCCGGCAAGGCCCGGCGTCAGATAATTTTGCTGGATGGCCTCGCTGTCGGCGCTTTTCTCGCGCGCCGCTTCGGCGGCGGCGCGGGCGCGTTCCTCGACCGTCTGGGCCTGGGCGATTATCGGCAGCGCAAGCGCGGTGGCCAGCAGAGTGATGGTTCGCGCCTTCATATCGGACGCTCCACCGCAGCCCGCGAACCGTAGCGGAAGCGCAGCAGGTCTCCCGCCCGGAACGAGGGCGATCCGGGCGAGAGTATGCGAAAGACAGCCTGGCCCTCGAAAATGGTCAGCACGGCCGCGACCGGGGCGGCGGTGAGAGGGGAGCCCGCCGGTCCGGCCTGGGGGAGACTGCCCAACAGGAGACTGGCGGCCGTGCTGACCGAGGGTGGAGCGGCGGCGCAGGGGGCTACCACCGCCGCTCCGGCTACGCGCGCGACCGCCTTCGCAGACGGCCCATGGCGGGCGGACCGGCTGGTGGAAGGGCTGCGCGCGCAGCTTGGGGGAAGCGATCGGCTCATGGGGTGGAGACCCCGGCGCAGCAGATCGCCTTTTCGAAGAGCATGAACTGGGCGTTGTCTTTACCCGGCGCATGTTTGCCGGAGGTCCAGAGCGCGCCGGGGCGTCCGATGTTGACGCACTTGCCGCCTTTGACCGGCTCCATGATCTGGAGTTTGTATCGGCTTTTGGTCCAGATCGGCTGGGGTTTGAGCGAACAGCCGTCCTCGCTATGGATGGTGAGCGCGCCGAGGCGCCCCATCATGAAGGTGGTGCGCGCGGCAAGCCCGGCCCAGGCCTCGACCCGGTCGCCCATATGGATGTCGCCGGCGATCGGATAGGTCGAGCCCCACGATCCCATGCACCAGAACAATGGATCGATGACCTTGCCGGCGGCGGCCGCGGCGCTGTCGGCCATACAAGCGAGACCCGCCGCTGGATTGCCGAACAATATGCCTTCGGGCTGGATGATCGCGCCCAAGGTGCCCGACTGCCAGGTCGGGAGCACCTCGGTGATCATCGCGACGTCGAAGCCCTCATCCTCGATGCAGGGCAGGTCGGTGAACATGTCGAGCATCTTCCAGACCGGCGAGATGTAATAATGCGCCTGCGCGAACAGCTTGGTCGTGTTGGTGCCGTCGGAAATGCTGGACTGGCTGCCCTGGAGCTTGCCGCCGGTCGGCAGCAGGTCGACGCCCAGCGCCATCATGCAGCCCGGCTCGGTCACGACATCGACCATGCGGTTGGGCGACCAGAAGCTGACCTTGACCCCGAACCAGAAAGTCGCGCCCTTGCGGCAGGCGCAGAGCGGCTTCGAGGCCGACTGCGCGTCGAGCGCCTTGTCGAGCTTGTCGAAGCTGCCAACCCGAACGCCGCCGATGGTGATCGGGAAGATGCAGTTCCAGCGCACCTTGGTGATCGGATTGAACACCGTGCCAGCCGGGCATTTGGACGCATGCGCCGGAGACGCAGGAGCAAGCAGCGCCAGCGCGAGTCCGGCGGCGCCCGCGCGCAGGGCAGATGACAGCCAAGTCATTGGATGCGGCCTCCCTTGCGATCGAGATGGACTTCGGTGAGTTCGAGACGTGGTCCGCTCTGGCGGACGATGACCGGCGCGACGGTGAGGCCGAGCCGCTCTTTCACCCGCTCTTCCAGGATGAAGAGGGGGCGGCCATGCTTCTCGCCGAGCGACAGCGCGTCATCCTCGGTGCCGCCACCGCCGGTCAGCAGGATCCAGTCGGTGAGCGCGGCGGTCTTCAGCGCCCAGCCGAGATCACGGGGGTGGACGATGACAAGCCGCGCGGGCAGCGACACATAGGTCAGCGGGTTGAAGGTGAAGCCCTTGGGGTAGAGGATCTTGCCGTCCGGCAGGCGGATCTCCTGGTCGAGCGTGTAGAAGGGAGCGACGCTGCGCACGCGGCTCTTCTCGGTGGTGCCGAGCATGGCGCCCTTGAGCGCGCTCCAGCCCGAGCGCGGCCCGAACTTCGGGGCCATGCTCGCCGGCTGCCGCGCGACCGCGGCCTCGATCTCGGCCATCGCGTCGGGTTCCGCGATCGGCCAGGTGCGGCCGATATTGGAGGTCTCGGCCTTCGCCGAACCGGCGAGGATGAATGCGCCGACGATCATCGCGCCGATGAGCGCGGACTGGATGGCGACGACATGCCAGCCTTGCGAGTAGCCACTATCGTCCACGGCGACGCTCCCTCCAGCTCGGCGGCGGATTGCGGCTCTCGCCCCAGACAGCGCAGCACAGGCCGGTGGTGCCGACGAGCAGCGCGAGCCAGATCAGCGGGCGGGTCCCGTCGAGATCGAAGCCCGACCAGATCAACAGGAACGCCTGGACCAGGAGCATCAGATGGGTTCCGACCAGCAGGCGGATCGACGACTGGCAGGGCGCGGCGGAGAAGATGCCGTTCATGGCCGCCGCTCGATCGAGCGCAGCACGCGGCGCGACCGGTGCGCGAGGAGCCAGCCCGAGAGTTTTGGGCCGATTGCCGCGACGGCGCGCACGAACGGTCCGCCGGTGATGCCGGCCACCGCGACCACCCCGGCGATAAATTCGACCCGCGCGAAGTCGGTGATGCCGGCACGGGCGAGGCCGACATAGGCGGCCGCGCCGAACAGCGGACCGGCGAACGACAGGACAAGCTTGTCCATCCGCCAGTTGGCGCGCTCGCTGGCCTGGACATAGTCCGCCTCATCGCGCGCCCGTGCGAGCATCCTGACCCTGCGGGTCAGGGTCCGGTTGGCGCGAACCAGATAGTCGTGCAGGCTTTCGTCGGGCTCGCGCTGCACCTCAGTCAGATGCGTGTCCGAATTATAGGTGAACGGCTCCAGGCTCATGATTTCCTCCTGAGCTTTGCAAGAAGGCGGCTTGCCGCGCCGGTGAGCCCGATCAGCATCAGGCCGGTGAGGAAGCAGCCGACGCCAACGGTGGCGGCGCCGGTCAGCGTCTTCGACAGTGGCAGGTCGAGCGCGATGCCGGCAGCGAGCACCAGCGAGGCGATCATCACCGTCTCGATGATGACGAGGCGGAAGCGCCACTGGATCGCCTGAACCTCGGCGCGCTCCGCGACGCGGGCTTCGATGATCCGCTCGAGTTCATCGTCCGGGTTCAGATCGAGCGTCATCTGGCCGGTGTCGGGCTTGGAGGTCCGCATCACAGCCTCCCGCCCCCGCCGCCAGGCGTCAGGATGTCGGCGGGATCGACCCCGGCCAGTTCGCATACCGCTTCGAGCGGTGAGCGGCCCGCGCGCACCAGCGCCTCGAAGGCGGCGACTTCATCGGGTGCCGAGGTGTTGATCCAGTAAGAAAATGGATCGACGACAAGCCGGGCGATGCCGAGCCCAAGCGGGGAGTCGATGAAGACTTCCGAATAGTTCGGCTTGTTGTTGCGGACCGATTTCAGGAGGTCGAGGACGAACCCGGAATAGTCGAGGATCTTGTTGTCGACCGCCTTGTCGTAGGTCGAACCCTGCAAGAGGAAGCGCGTGGCGGCGTTTTCGAGGATGACCTGGCCGGTCCCGCCGAACAGTAGCAGGTCATTCATGCTCTGGAGAATGATGCCGAAGCTGCCGCGATATTTTCGCGCGCGGCGATAGCCCTGACTGATCGCTTCGGCGAGGCGAGACAGATCCTGACCTTCGTTACGGGTCATGAATTGTGCTGCCTCGTCGCAGAGCACGAAGCGAGGCCGATCACGGGCTGACAGGTAGAGTTCCTGCGTCACTGCATTGATCACGACCATGACCACGACATTGAACAGGTCGGGCATCGCCTTCAGCCGCTCGAGTTCGAGCACCACGAACTCGTCAGATGAGATGTCGAAGGTCGACGGCCCATTGAAATAATGGCCGTAAGCGCCGTCCGACCCGAAATCTCTGAGGTTGAAGGCGAGTTCGCGCGCCGTCGGCACCAGATGGTCAACCCGGTCGAGATCGGAGGCGGCGTTGGCGGGATAGGCGCCAAGCCACTCGCGCACCGCGTCGATCCCGGCTTCCGCGCGCCCGCTGTCGATCGCCCATTGCACCGCGGACTTGAGCAAGTTCCACTCGCTCGTGGTGACCGGCTTGCGCGTCGCGGCATTGGCCATCTCCGCGACGATGGCGACGGCCATCGAGATCGCGGATTCGCGGTCATCGCCGTCCATCGCTAAGCCAAGGTCGAAAGGATTGAGGACCAGATGCTCTTCGCCCAGATCGATATAGCGCCCCGAGCAGAGCGTGCAGAGCTTGCGGTAAGAACCGCCGATATCGATGATACGGATGAGCGCGTTCTGCGCGAAATATTGCTGGCACAGGTTGTTGAGCAGGAAGCTCTTGCCCGCGCCGCTCTCGGCCGAGACGATGAAGTTATAGTTGTTGATGCGCGGATCGAAGAGGTCGAGCGTGACGAGCTGGCCCTTGCGCCCGGCATAGAGCAAAGCCGGACGCCCGCCGCCGCGAAAATCGGTCTGGATCGGCGACATCAGCACGGCGGCGCGCGCCGGCACCCGGAAATCGCGCTGGAGCATCTTGATCGTGCGCTTGTCGGGATAGAGGCCGAACGGCAGGCTCGCCGAGAGCAGGATCGGGTTCAGGTAGCTTTCCTCCTGCACCATCCAGGGCAGCGGCTCGGATTCCCAGAGGCGCTTGGCGCGCGCCGCCATCTCGCGGGTCTGGCTGCGCGTCTGGCCGAACACCCACATCGTCGGGATCACCGAGACGAAGCGGCTGTTGCCGATCTCGTCGAGCACCCAGCCGATCTCCTCGATCTGCTTACCGACCTCGACCGCGAAGCTGCCCGCCGCCTTCTGCGCGGAGAGGATTTGCGCGCGCTTGTGGATCTCGAACGCCGACTGGTCGAACAGGACGTTCAAGGTGAACAGGAACGGCCCGCCGATCTGGTCGCTATCCTCGGCCGATCCACGCATGCCGCCGGTCAGGCGATTGGCGCGCTCGGCCGTGATCCGGCGCGGCGGCGACTTGGGGGTGAGGCAACGCGCCACCTGGTTGCCGAGGAACACCTCCGGGCCTTCGAAGGCGAACGATGGCCCGGCGTCGATGATCTGCTTGCGGATCGGAACGGCGCGGGTCTCGTCGCCTTGCGAGAAGACGCCGGGGGCGGGATCGAACACGCCGTTGAAGATGCGCCGATAAAAGGAGACCAGTTCCTGGGGCGCGAGGCGGCGGATGCCGAGCTTTGCCAGTTGTTCCTCGATCTGGCGCTTGAGGTCATTGTCCATCGGCGCGCGGGTCTTGACCGATAGGAAGGTCCGGAAATCGCGGATCGGAATGCCGTGCAGCGCCTTCAGACCTGCCGTGCCGGCACGCAGATATTCGAAGGTGCGCCGCGCTGAGGCCTGGATCAGCGGGTCGGGCCGGGTCTTGAGATCGAGATAGTCATCGAGCGCATCGTCGATCAGCGGATCGGCGAAGCTGTGAATCTGAAGCACCGTGCCTTCGGGAAAATGCACGTTGAGCAGGCCGAGCAACGCTTCATGGACATGCGCGAACAGATAAGCGGACGGAATCAGCTCCCACGCGTAACCCCAGCCATCGTCGATGCAGAGGAAGGCTTCCTCTTCCTCCACCCAGGCGACGAGCGGCAGGAAATCCGAGAAGCTGTCGCGCGAGACGCTCTGGCGTAGCCGCGCCAGCGTCATGCCGCCCTGCTGGTCGACGAGGGCGCTCATGGCTGTTCGCCTTCGCCCGCGGCGCGCTCACGCACCTGTTCGAGGATCGGCACGCGCAGAGATGAGGATTGCGGGGTGACCAGATAGTCGCCGACCACCCATTGCGGGCGTTCGAGGATCGAGAAGACATAGCGCTGCATGTAAAGCCGGTCGGGCCGGTGCTGATCCGCATAGGGCAGGATCAGGGTGCGGATCGTGCGCGCCGGTCGCAGCATCGGCGTCGTCGGCTGGTCGATCAGTCCCTGGAGTTCGCGATAGACGCTTGTCCTGTAATCAACATAACCCGCAGGCTCGCTGCGGCCGCCACGTCGGTTGCCCTTGCTGCCGTCCGCGCGATCCCGAAGCATCGCCTTGTCACGCGTGACCGCGGGATCGGACTTCGACGTCGCGCCGGCCACCGCGTCGGCATAGGCCTTGTCCGGATGGATGCACTGGCCATGATCGTCATTCTTGCAACTGAATTTCTCGCTGTAAGGCGACATGACCGACCCCAGCGTCGCGCAGCCACCGAGGATGGCCAGCGCGGGGAGAAGGAGGATGCGGGCGGCGGCGCGCGCGGGGCGCGGTGGCGGCATGTGCTGCATGGGGGATGCTCCCTGGGAGTGAGGTCGCGCGCGCATCAGAACTTGGCGCCCGCGGTGGGTTTGATTTCGAGGGACACGCCCTCCTGGATCACGACGACGACATCCTTGGCCGCGCCGACCTCGACGATCGGGCCTGCCTGGCGTGCGAGGTCGAGATAGAAATCGGTGAGCTTCTCCGAGGATCGCGAGAGCCCGCTGGCGATGCCCGCCTTGGCGGCATCGCCAGCATCGAAGCTGCGGACGGACCCCAATGCCGAGGTGGAAACCTCGCCCACGGTATTCTCGACGGTATCGGCGATCCCGGTGATCGTGCCGGCGATGAAAGCGCGGGCGAGCGCCGCACCAGCGCGGGTCACCACCTTGCCTGACAGGCCTTTCTTGCCGTCGGTATCGACGAAGAAGCCCTTGATCGGCTGGTCGACGACCGAGCGTTCGTCGAAATCGACGCAGGAAATCGAGACGAGCTGGACTTCGACCCGCTCCTTGGCGAGGCTGCCGGTCGCGTTTCCGATGACGAAGCAGCCGGCGAGATTGGCTTTGACGTCATTGGGGAGCACGGCGGGCGCCTGGACGCGGGCGATCAGCGGCTCGGGATTGCTGGTCGCGTCCCGGCTCGCCAGCGCGTCGATCCCGGTCAGCAGCCTGGCCTTCATGAAACCAGGCGGCAAATAGATCGTCCGGCTCTTTTTTTTAGCGCCCGCTGCCCCGTCGGCGCCCGCGACCGGGCTGGTCGCCGCGCCGATCGCGCCGACCGTCTTCTCGACCGGCGGCGCCGGCGGCGCAGGCGGTGCCGAGGGAATGGCTGGGGGCGCCGTCATCGACGGATCGAGATCGCTCGTGTTGGGCGGCTCCGGAAAGGTCGGAGCGTCTCCGCCGAGCGCGGGCGGCAGATCGGCGCCCGGCTCTGCCGCGGCGCCGGGTCCGATGCGGCCTTCCTCGATTGCGGTCACGCGGTCGCCGAGCAGCGATTGGCCGTCGAGGATCTTCTTCAGGTCCCCGCTCAGTTTGATCTCGAGGCTATCGCCACGCAGACCTGCACCCATGTCGAGTTTGGAAGCGGCGGGCGCATCGGCGTCCCGCGGCGCATTGCCGCTCGCCATATAGAGTCCGGCACCAAGCAGGCCGACGATGCCGGCGACGCCCAGTTGCTTGAGGCGGAGCTGCTGCCGGGAATTGAACGACGCCCAGCGCGCGCGCATGTCGAGCAAGGCTGGACCGCGCTCGGGCGCTTGCGCGTCGCCCCGTGCCTGCGCGGCGAGATGATCACGGTAGCTGGTCGGCGCGCCGGTATCGGCGGGGCCTGTGGGTTCGTCGGCGGGGCTCATTGGGCGGCTCCCCGGCGAATGACGATCAGCCGTGCGGCCTCGCCAGGCGGGAGAACGGTGCGATCGAGCGTGACTGCGAAGATGTTCGCGCCCAGCTCAGGTGCCAGAAAACTGCGTTCGTCGAGCGTGACCTCGGCCGATGCCGTCACGAGATACTCGGAAGCGGAGAGGCCCGATCCCTCGATCTCGACGCGGCGGCGTTCGTCGATCTGCGCGCCCGGCAGGTTTGCGAGGCGCAGGCGATCGGAATGCGGGGCGACCGCGGTGAAGCTCGCCGGAACCCGGTCCTGGAGCATGGAAAGCGTGATCGAGACCGCGCGCTCTTCCTCGACCAGCGGTCCCAGCAGTTCCTCGTTCGCCCGCGAGCGCTGCGCGGTGCCGGCCTGAAGCATCACCGTCTGCGCCGGGATGTCGGACGGCTCGGCATAGAGCGCATAGACCGCCCCGTTGCAGGTGATGAAGAACTCCGACGGCAGGGTGACGAAGGTGCGGGTCACCGCGCCGGCATCGTCGACCTCGCGAACGAGGAACTTGATCCAGGCGTTGGAGCCGGCGCGTTCGACGGCGATGGCCTTCTCAGCCGAAAATTTGATGTCCTCCATCTCGCCGCCAGCACAGATGACATGGTTGATGTCGCGGTTGGACAAGCGGATCGTGCTGGTCTGATCGGGCAGCGCGACGATCGTCTGCGCCAGTGCCGGCAGCGGCAGCAAGAGGCCGAGCGCCAGCAACACGTTTCTTGCTGTCGGGATTCCCGAGCCAGCGGGTGATGCCACCCGCTTTGGAATCCCTCTAACGGGGGTTCGCATCGAAATTCTCCTCGGAAAGGGCGACCAGCCAGAAGCGGCCATTGTCAATCGCGTATCGGATCCGCAGATTGCCCCGGAACTTGCGGATCACGCCGCCGATCACCCGGACCTTCTCGACCGGAACGAGGATCTCCTGGGTGGTCCAGGTCACGGGCTGGTCGGGACGGATGTAGGTCGCGATCGAGAGCGTGGGATTGTCGGCCATCTCGTCGAGCAGCCGGTTGAGGCTGTCGCGCAGGCTGTTGTAGGCCGACGGATGGGTGATGCTCAGCAGCTCCTGGAACTGCCGGTCGGCCGAGTAAGCCGAATAGGTGCCTGACAGCGATACCAGGTTGCGCGTGATCGTGCGCATATATGCCTCGGACGGCGCGGAGCCGGTCACATAGAGATCGCCACCCGCACCGAACGGGACGACGACCGTGCGCGTGTTCTGGTTCGAGGTGTAGATGAGCGTGCCGAGCACCGCGGAGATGCCGAACAGCCCCGCGACCGCGACTTTGAGCAGCCGGTTCTCCTCGAACAGGTTGCTCGATCCCTGGAGATAGCGGTGGATGCCGTAGCTCGCCGGCTTGCCGGCCAGCAGATCATCGGGCGCGCGTCTGGAGCGGCGGAACATCGGCCACCTCACTCGAAGAACCGGGTCTGCGTCGGACCCGGATAGTTGCGGAAGCCCACGAGGCCCCAGCGCCACGCCAGATGCGGGATGAACCCGCGCGGCTTGGTGCGCAGCCACGGCACGAAAAGAAGAAGGCCCGCGATGAGCGCCCAACCGAGCATCCCGCCGACGATGACGGCGACGAAGATGATCGTGATCACCAGCACGAATTCGTCGGACCCAAACCACAGGATCTGGACCGGCTTGTGCAGATATTGGGGCAGTCGCTCATCCACGAGCCTTCTCCTCTTGCTTCACAACCGTCCTGCGGAAGCGGGTTAAACTTCGCGGGATGGTTCTCCCGAGCGCCTGTGCGCCCTGGTTCGGGGGTGTCCGCGCGCGCCCGTTCCGGCGCGCGCGGACGGGGGCATCAGATCACCATTCCGAAGGACTGGAGGATGGTGTCGGACTTGATGAGGCAGACCGCGGCAACGATGGTGGGGATGCCCACCATCACGTTGCTGAACAGGCGCGACACGCCGAACAGGAACGCGGCGACACCGCCGACGAACCCAAGCGGTCCCTTCACGCCCTTGTTCACGACGATATCGTAGATGTCGTAGCCAAGGTCGCCGGTCGTCGGGGCGGTGAACGCGTGGGCGCCACCGCTGACAAGGGCAAAGGCAGCCAAAGGGATGCCGACATTGGCGACCGAGACGACCCGGTTGCCGATCTTTCTGATCATGGACTTGCTCCGTGCAATATGGGCCGTCCTGGTGACTGCCTGCCGGCATCGATCGGGATCGCTGTCGGCCGGCGGCATGGCTGGACGGCCCGATTGGGCCATGGCCACCGGCATTCCGGTCCGCGGCGTCCCGCCAGCTGCCTGGGGCAGAGGCGACGGACGGCACGCAGCCGCCATGAAGAGAAGGTGCGTGGCCTCAGCGCGCTGCATTGGCCTGCGCCTTGTGACTGGACAGGAACTCCTCCAGCTCAGCCTGCTGGAAGCCGGAGATCAGCTTGCCGTCAGCGATGATCGTGGGCGTCCCGCTCACGCCAATCTTGCTGACGATGTCCGCGTCGGCTTTGACCCTTGCCGCGCCCTCAGGACAGGTCCGCAGCACAGCGGGCGCCGCGCCGGCATAGATCGCCTTGAACGCGGTCTCCTTGTCGGCGGAACAATGAATATGCTCGGCCTTCGCCGCCGCTTCGGGATGAATACCGCTGACGAAGAAGATCAGACGGCGGACCAGCTTGCCTTCGGCGGCCTTGGCCGCCCAGAACCGGTCGAGCGCTCGGCAATAAGGGCAATCGGGATCGGTGAACTCGATCACGCTTGGCGCATCGGTCGGGCCCAGCGCCAGTGCCTTGCTGGTGTCGATCCCGGCGAGCTTCCGGCGGGCCGTTGCATCCTGCGCCAGTGCGGTCAAGTTGAGGCCGTTGCGGTCATAGACGGCCGCGAACAGGAGGTGCTCGCTTTCCGGCGCATAGTAGATGATGCGGCCGCCCGCGCTCGCTTGGTAGATCGGACCCTTCACCGGGGACGGACCGAAATCCTCAAAGCTGAGGTTGGTGAAAGTCTGCTGGAGCTGCTGCTGGGCTTCGTCGAGCGCATTCGCCAGCGACGGGTTGGCATCGGCCTGCGCGAAGGCGGGAGTCGTGATACCAATCAGCAGGGTAGCGCAAAGCCGCGCGAACTTATTGCGACGCATCGCCGCTCTCCTTTTCATGGTGTGCGGGCGCCGCGATCTGGGCGTCGATGTGGATGTTCGATCCCAGGCGAATGGCCGCGATTTCGCGGGCCGTCGTCTGGACCGGTTGCGGCGCACGCGCCCGGATGACGAACCCGGCAGGCGTCTCCGCAATTTGGCTCGTCTGGCGCGGTGCGGGCGCCGGTTGCGCGGCTTTTTCAAGCGCGGGCGTCATTCCCGCGCAGAGCGCCAGGGCAGCAGCCATCGCGCTGGTAATCGGCTTCATCATGCACGACTCCCCGTTCGGCGCCTGGAGCGCCGGTGCTGGTGTTGGATGCCGGGGCTAATTGCGAATCTCGCCAGTCACCGCGGACAGTCAGTGGATGAAAGCGTTTCGAAATACGTGCAATAGCGACAGGAAGTGATCTGCCAATATGTGGCAACAAACTGACCTGGATATCAAACTAGTTTCTTATGTCGGATTTTTATGTTCGAGGTTTCGTTTTCAACGATTTGGGAATATCAATGCCGATTGCAAGATTATGTGGATTTATGTGCACAATATTACCGCCAATTTCTGAAACTATTTCCTGTTGTGGCGATGCTGCTTTCCAATCTATTCGTAGAGACTGAAGCGTGGTGGCGGAGCGCATTCTCCAACGGGAGAACAGGATGTCACAGGTCGAAGAGCTGATCGCAGCCGATTTTACCGGCTTCCGGCTGGTCAAGAAGATATCGGGCGAGCGCATCAAGGAAGAGCGCAGGCGCAGAAACATAAAGCAGTCGGAACTCGCCGGGGCCATCGGCGTGAGCTTGCGCTGGTTGCGGGAGATCGAGGCGGGAAATCAAGGCGCGAGGCTCGACGACCATCTGGTCGCGACGATCCGCCTCGGCCTCCCGGCCAGCAATATCGTGTTTCCGGTGTTGTTCATGGCACAGCGCATGCCCGTGCCCCGGTTGCTGCTTCATACTGATCTGGCGGAGGTAGAGCGCGCCTGCATTGACCTGGTAGCGCAGACCGCGATCAAATCGATGACGGATGAACTGCAGCCGAGCTGGTGGGAAGGCGCCTGACATGGCTGATAACAGATCCGGGTCGGAAGAGGAGGGTTTGAGCGAGCGCGCAGCGGAGACGGTGCTGCTGATGTTTTCTGACCTTGCCCACAAAGGTATTCCGTTCTCACGACAGCACGTGGCTCGCCTGATCAAGCAGGGCCGTTTCCCCGCGCCGATCAAATTGGGGGTAGGCACGAACCGCTGGATTTCATCTGAAATCGATGACTGGCTCGCCCAGCGCAAGGCCGATAGGGATGCCGTCCTGGCATCGCGGCAGGCGAGTAGTTAGCTCCCAAAAGGTTCGCGAATTCGCTCCTAGCAGCGGAACGCGTCTGGCGGACAATGGCGCGCTCGAATCGGATTGGCGTTGCCGATTATGCTGCGAAGGGGCGTGAGCGATGCGTCGCTGGCGGGAACATTCCGAAACACTCTGGAGCTTCGCATCACCGCCAAACTGCTGCACAGTTTGCTGCACACTTTGAAGAAAGGGCCGTATCGGCCGCTCTTTCTGCCTTCTAAGGCATTGATCTCATTGGATTTTTTGGTGGACGCACTTGGGCTCGAACCAAGGACCCGCTGATTAAGAGTCAGCTGCTCTACCAACTGAGCTATGCGTCCACATGCCGGTTTGCGGCGTTCTTCATCAGTGGCTCTGGGAGCCTTGCGCTGCGAAGAGAGCGGCCCGCTATCATGGTGCTCAGCGCATGGCAATGCCCTTCTTCGATATTTTTTCAGCCGAAGCCAAGCTGCGGCGAAACGCGGCGGCCATCTACAAGAATTCGGGTCCTTGTTCGACGAGGCGCGAGGTGCGGGCAACATGATCCTGGTTGAAGCGCATCACACTAACCTTCTTCTCCTGGCAGCATCACAATATGTTTCCTGCGGCAAGGTCCGGCTTCGACGAGTGTCGTTCCGGGGCGTCCGTTTGCATCGCGTCGGTCGGGCCGAGCACCGCTTTCCGTTTTAGCTATGGCAGGAACGTTGGCGGTTCTCGTCAGTCATTTTCCGTTTTGATTGCAAGGTGTCGGAGGGGTGGTAATCGACAGATACGGCCTTGCCTTCACCGGAAATCGCTTCGATGTCGCAGGCAGGTGCTGATGGGAGATGGATATTGCCCTTGAGCAAGGATCGCTCGCTTGGCGTCAAGGTCATGCGCGTGTCGCGCCTGCTCAGGCGGCGGTTTGACCGGCGCGCGCGTGATATGGGGCTGAGCCGGGCGCAATGGCAGACGATCGCCTGCGTGCGCCGGTCGCCGGGTGCAACCCAGCGCCGGATTGCCGAACTGCTCGAGATCGGCGAGGTCGCCGTGGGGCGGTCGATCGATCGCCTTGTCGACGCGGGCTGGCTCGAACGGAAGGCCGATCCGGGCGACCGGCGTGTCTATCGCATCTATCTGACGCGGGCGATCGAGCCCGTGCTGGACGAACTCGCGCGCATGTCGGACGAGGAGGATGCCGTCGCTTTCCAGGGCTTCGACGAGGCCGAACGCGCGCTGTTCGCCGACATGCTCGACAGGATGGCGCGCAATATCGAGGACGATATCGAGGAAGCCGGCTGCGCGGACCTCCGCTAGCGACCCGCGACCCATGGAAGCGCCGCGGGTCGATAGCCTTATTTCTGCTGAAGCGCCTCGCCCTTGGTGAGTGTCGTGGTCAGCTTGTCGCCGTTGAAGCTGAGCGTGCTGGCGGGGAGGGGCACGACGCGTCCGCCGACGATCACCAGCGTCGTCCCATCGGGCTGGACCTTGTGAACACGGCCGAGAACGCGGGCCTTGCTGTCGCGAACAACCTCTCCCACGCGCGGCGCGCGTGTTTCGGTCGCGGCGCCGTCCTGGGCGTGGACGGCGATGCTCGACAGGCAAAGGGCGAAAGCGGAAATGAGAAGAATCGAACGCATCGGAAAACCCCCGGGAGATGAATTAATAAGCTAGGATATTATGATCTAGTTTAGTGTGTGCCGCAACAGAAACTGCCCGAATGCGGGTCGCCGTCGCTAGAAATCGGTTCCGCCATCGATGTTGATCGTTGCACCGGAAAGGTAAGAGGCTTCGCCCGACAGGAGAAAGGCGATCAGTTCGCCGACTTCGTGCGGTTCGCCGATGCGGTCGAGGCCGGCCTTCATGCCATAGGTTTCACGCATGTGGCGCCAGCGGTCGGCGTCCGCCACACCCGTGATCGAGCGCGTCGCGATCGCGCCCGGCGCGACGCAGTTGGCGCGGATACCTTGCGCGCCATAGGTTTTGGCGATCGATTTGGTCACGATCGGAATCGCCGCTTTCATGGAGGTATAATGGGCAAGCTCTGCCTTGGGCGCGCGGATCGAATAAGCGGCGGTCGCGACGAAGGCCCCGCCGCCTTGCGCGATCATCGCCGGAATCGCGGCGCGGGCCGAGCGCACGACCGTCATCAGCTGTGTCTCGAAGCTTTCCTGCCACGCGTCATCGGGCAGCGTGAGCAGGTCGCCGCGCACGGCAATAGGTCCGGCGGTGCAGGCAATGCCATCGAGTCCGCCAAGCGCCGCGATGGCGCGCACCACCGCGTTTTCAAGGCCGCCGTCTTCGGCGCCTTCGCCGATTGCAAGGGGTGATAGCGCGAGTGCAGTTTCGCGCGCCCGCGCGCCGTCGCGGCCGATGAGCGCCACGCGGGCGCCGCGTGCCGCGAGGATTTCGGCCGCTGCCCACCCGATTCCCGAGGTGCCGCCGACGATGATATGGCGGCGCGGCTCGGGAATCTGCATGGGACTGTCTCGCCTAGATGCGTTCGATGATGATCGCGGGCGCCATGCCGCCCGCAGCGCACATGGTGACGAGGCCGTAGCGGCCGCCCGAGCGTTCGAGTTCGTCGAGCGCGGTGCCGATCAGAATCGAGCCGGTGGCACCGATCGGGTGGCCGAGCGCCATCGCGCCGCCGTTGATGTTCACCTTCTCGCGATCGAGATCGAGGTCGCGGATGAACTTCTCGGCGACGACCGAAAAGGCCTCGTTGATTTCCCAGACGTCGATGTCCTCTTTCTTGAGGCCGGCCTTCTCCAGCACCTTCTTCGCCGCGGGAACCGGGGCATTGAGCATCAGCGTCGGATCGTCGCCGATGTTCGCATAGGCGACGATGCGGGCGCGGGGTTTCAGGCCGTGCTTGTCGGCATAATCCTTCGACGTCAGCAGGATCGCCGCCGCGCCGTCGACGACTCCCGACGAGTTGCCGGCATGATGCACGCCCTTGAATTCGAGCCCCGGATAACGGCGTTGAATCTGCTTGCGGAAGGTCACCCCGTTGCCGAGGTCGAAGTCTGCGATCGCATCGAAGCTGGGCCTGAGCGAAGCGAGACCTTCGGCGGTGGTTTCGGGGCGCGGAAATTCCTCATGGTCGAGCGCGACGCTGCCGTCGGGATTGTGGACGGGGACGACCGACTTGTCGAAGCGGTCTTCCTTGATCGCCTTGTCGGCGCGCTGCTGGCTGACGAGCGCGAGCGCGTCGACGGCCTCTCGGCTGATGCCTTCCATGGCGGCGATAGCATCGCCGCACACACCTTGATGCGATTGCGGATGCAATTCGTTGAGAGCTTCGTGACCCGCACCCATGCCGAGCGGCTTGATCCCGGCATTGGCTTCGTCGGCGGCGAGCTGTGCCGTGTAGCTCATCATCTCGGTCCCGCCCGCGACGACACAATCCTCCATCCCGCTCATCACGCTCGCCGCGGCGAGGTTCACCGAACTGATGCCGCCGCCGCAGAAGCGGTCCAGCGTCACCCCCGACACCCTGATGTCATAGCCCGCCGATAGCGCCGCCATGCGGCCGAGGTCGGTCCCTTGCTTGCCGCGCTGGGTCGAGGTCGACCAGACCACATCATCGACGGTCGCGGTATCGAGGTTGTTGCGGTCGCGGATCGCGGCGAGCACCGTTGCGGCGAGATGCTGCGGGTGAAGGTGCGACAGCGCGCCCTTGCCGGGCTTGCCGATTCCGCGCGGCGTGCGGACGGCGTCGATGATATAGGCTTCGGCCATGTCTTGTTCCTTGTGGTCAGGCGGGAATCTGGTTGAAGGGGACGCCCTTGTCTGGGCGATGATCCTGCGGCAGGCCGAGAATCTTTTCGGCGATCGTGTTGAGCAACATTTCGTCGGCGCCGCCCGCGATGCGGCCGGTCGGCGCGTTGATCCAGCTGGCGCCCCAATCCTGCTTGACCGGCGCGTGGGCGTCGAAGTGCAGCCCCGCCGCGCCCTGCAGGTCGATTGCGAGTTCGGATAGCTTTTGGCGCGAGCGCACCGAGACGAGCTTGTTGAGCGAGCCCTCGGGGCCGGGTTCCATTCCCGCCTGCATCATCTTCATCGCGCGCGCGGTGATCGCGTCGAGCGAATTGCGCATCGCATGGTTGCGTGCGATCTGCTGGCGGATGCGCCCGTCCTCGATCGCGGGACGGCCATTGATCTCAGCTTCTTCCGCCAGCGCGACGAACAGGTCGAGATGCGGCCCGAAACCTGCGCTGTCGGTCGCGACATAGCGCTCGATCATCAGCGTCGCCATCGCGACCGCGAAGCCGCCGCCGACCGGCGACATGCGATGATCGTCGCCGACCTTCACATCGTCGAAGAAGACCTCGTTGACGTGGCTGTCGCCGCCCGCGAGCTTGATCGGGCGCACGGTGACCCCGGGCGCCTTCATGTCGACCCAGAAGTAAGTGAGGCCCTTGTGCTTGGCGACGGTCGGATCGGTGCGGACGACGATGACGCCATAGTCGCTATATTGCGCCCAGCTCGTCCAGACCTTTTGGCCGTTGATCTTCCACCCGTTTCCGTCGGTCTCGGCGCGGGTGCGCAGGCCCGCGAGATCGGAGCCGCCTGCGGGCTCCGAAAAGAGCTGGCACCAGATTTCTTCGCCCTGCAGCGCCTTGAGCACTCGCTCCTTCACCCACGCCTTGTCCTCGCAAAAGCGCATGATGATCGGCACCGGCATCCCGAGCGAGATGCTGAAATAGGCGGTCGGCATGCCGAACTGCATCTCTTCGGTTTCGAAAGCGACCTTCTCGATATGGCCGAGGCCCTGGCCGCCGAACTCGATCGGCCAGTTGATCCCCGCATAACCAGCCGCGAAGCGTTCCTTGAGATAGGCGCGACCAAGTGCAAGATCTTCTTCCTCGCTGAGCTCCGCGCGCGCCGCGCGGCCGAAGCGCGGCGCGACCGATTCGAGCCAGGTGCGCGCTTTCCGGCGATAGGTGTCGATATCGCTCACGCCGCTTTCTCCCGCAGGCGGTCGACGAGGACATCCTCCCAGAAAAAGAGGTTGCCCTGCTCGATCGCGAGGCTGCGCGCGCGGCGCATGTGAAGATGGAGGCCCGCTTCCCAGGTCACGCCGATGCCGCCATGGACCTGAACGCAGTCGCGCGCCGCCGTGTCGTAGCTGTCGGTCGCCTGGATGCGCGCGGCGGCGGCGGCGGCGATGAAATCCTCCTGTCCCTCGCGCGACGCGGCATGGACCGCGCCCGCGCGCGCCAGCTCGACGAGCGCATAGATTTCGGCGATGCGATGCTTGACCGACTGGAAGGCGCCGATCGGCTGACCGAAAGCGCGCCGCGTCAGCGCATAGTCGCGCGCGGTTTCGAGCAGCTTTTCGGCGCCGCCGGTCTGCTCGTGCGCGGTGATCACCGCTTGCAGCGCGAGGATATGGAGCGCCGCCTCCTCGGCAGCCGGGCCTCGCGCCAGCACGATCGCGGGCGTGTCGGCGAAAATCAGGTCGGCGGCGCAACGGCTGTTGTCGAAGCTATCGATCGCCTGGCGCTCGACGCCCGTGAGCTCGGCGACCGCGAGGATCGGTTCCTTCCCGTCGCTGGCGGTCACGACGGCGACGTCGGCGCGGGTGCCGCCGGTTACCGCGGGCTTGGTTCCGCCGAGCTTGCCGTCCTTGAACGCGAGGCTGCGCCCGATGACCTGTTGCCCTTCAGCGAAGGCGATGGCGCCGATCGCGTCGCCTGTCGCCAGCTTCGGCAACCAATGTTGTTTCAACGCCTCGTCGCCATGGTCCAGAATCGCCCGCGCGGCGCCGAAGCTCGGGGTCAGGAAAGGCGCGCCCGACAGGCTGCGCCCTGCCTGCAATGCGACGAGACCCAGCTCGATCAATCCCAGTCCGAGCCCGCCATAGGCCTCGGGAAGCGCGACCGCGGTCCAGCCCTGCTCCTTCGCGATGGACCAGAAAGGTTCGAAGATCGCATCCTGCGTTTCAAGCAGCGGCAGCAGCGCCTCGGTCGTGACATGCGCCTCGAGGATGCGGCGCGATTCGCTCGCGATCGCCTGCTGTCCTTCGTCATATAGGATCGACATGCGGCCCGTTCCTCTTCAGCGGATCGTGAATTTCTTGGCCTTGTCGGCCATCAGCGCGGCGCGATTCACCTGCGGTACCCCGACCGGATTGCCGATCTGGCAATATTTGAGGCCCTGTTGCAGCGCGACGCTGCGGGGCAGGTCGAGCGACTCCCAGATCGCCTTGACCGATCCGGCCGTCGCTGCAGGCGGTTTGGCGGCGATCGTCGCGGCCAGTTCCTCTGCGCGCGGCCACAACTCGTCCAGCGTCGTGATCTCGCTGACAAGCCCGATGCGGAGCGCGGTGCCCGCGCCGATCCGCTCGTCATTGCCGAGCAGAACCATCCGCAGCACGTCGTGAAGCGGCATGTGATAGGTCATGCCGATCGGCTCGAGCGCGCTCGTCATCCCATAGGTGACATGAGGGTCGAAGAAGGTCGCGTCCTCCGAACAGATGATGATGTCGCTTTCGTTGAGCCAATAGAAGGCGCCGCCCGCCGCCATGCCGTGGACGGCGGCGATGACGGGCTTCCAGCACTTCATCGATTTTGGGCCGAGATAATTGCCCGGATCCTCACAATGCCAGATGTTCGCGAGATCGACGACCGACTGGCCGGGCTTCTGCGATTCCTTGACGTCGACGCCGGTGCACCAGGCCTTTCCCGGCGCGGCGCGCAGCACGCAGCAATGGATATCCTCCTCTTGTCCGACCCACTTCCACAGATGGGCGAATTCCTCCATCATTTGCCGCGTGAAGCTGTTCATCGCTTCGGGCCGGTTGAGCGTGATCGTCGCGACATGGTCCGCGACATCGACGAGGATGGTTTGATATTGCATGGCGGACGACTCCTCCCCGTAGTTTGTCATGGTTGACCTAGTTATACAACTCGCTATGACATGGATCGCAACAGAAGGGCAAGAGCTGCGATGAATTTCGACCTGAGCGATGAACAGAAAATGCTTGGCGAGCAAGCCCGCGCGCTGCTTGCCGACCTGACGCCGTTCGACCGGTTGCGCGCCCTGATCGATTCGGACAGCGAATGGGACGAACCCTTGTGGCACGCCCTGGCCGAGATGGGCTTCCTCGGCGTCACCATCCCCGAGGAGCATGGCGGGCTGGGGCTCGGCGCGCTCGACCTTGGCGTTATCATGGAAGCGCTCGGGGGCGCGAATGCAGCGGTTCCGTTCATGAGCTCGATCGTGCTGGGCGCCGAAGCCATCCGCCTTGCGGGCAGCGAGATGCAGAAGGCGGCGTGGCTGCCGAAGCTTGCCTCGGGCGACGCGATCGCGACCTTCGCGCACGCGGCGGGGCCAGGTCCGGCCTTCGCAGGCGGCGCAGCGCTGGAAGGCGGCCGGCTCAGCGGCAGCAAATCGCCGGTGGCCGACGCCGGGATCGCTCACGTCGCAGTCGTGCTGGTTGAGGGCAGCGGGCTCGCGCTGGTCGATCTGGATCAGACAGGCGTCACCCGCACGAGGCTGGGCAGCTTCGATCAGCTTCGCCCCCACTATCGGCTCGATTTCGACGGCGCGGCGGCCGAAGTGATGCCGGGCGGTAAGGCCGCGATCGAGCGACTGATCGACCAGGGCGCGGTGCAAGCGGCGTTCGAGGCGGTCGGTGCAGCCGAGGCCTGCCTGCACATGGCGCGCGACTATGCGATGGAGCGGCAGATTTTCGGGCGGTCGCTCGCAGGCTATCAGGCGATCAAGCACAAGCTCGCCGACATTGCGGTTATGACCGAACTTGCGCGATCCAACGCTTATTATGGCGGCTGGGCGGCCGAATCGGCCCCCGACGAGTTGCCCGACGCGGCCGCCGCGGCGCGGCTTTCGGCGATCAAGGCCTTTGAGATGGCGGCGCGCGAAAATCTGCAGGTCCACGGCGGCATCGGCTATACGTTCGAGGCCAATTGTCATTTTTATTACCGGCGCGAGCGCCTGCTGGCCGTCCATCTGGGCGGGCGTGGTTATTGGGCCGACCGGCTGCTCAAGGCGCAGCCAGGCAGCCAGGCAAAGGCGGCATAAGATGGACTTCAACGACACTCCCCAGGAAGCCGCCTTCCGCGCCGAGGCCAGGGCATGGCTCGCCGCGCACGCCCCGGCGCACGAACTGCCGGCGGGCGCGGCGCTGCCCGACACCGAGGAGGCCGACCGCGGCCGCGCCTGGATGCGCGCGCTTTATGCGGGCGGTTGGTCGGGGCTGACCTTTCCCAAGGCACTCGGCGGTCGCGGGCTATCGGGCGCCGAGGCGGTGATCTTCGCCGAGGAGGAAGGGCGCTATCATCTTCCCAAGGGACCGTTCACCTCGATCGGCACCGGCATGGCGCTGCCTGTCATCGCGCGGCATGGCAATGACGAACAGAAAGCGCGCTTCATCGATGCGACGCTGAGGGGCGACCTTACCTGGTGCCAGCTTTTCTCCGAACCAGCCGCGGGTTCGGACCTTGCCGCGCTGCGCACCAAGGCGGTGCGCGCCGATGACGGCTCGGGCGACTGGATCGTCAATGGGCAGAAGGTCTGGTCGAGTTGGGCGCATCTGACCGACTGGGCCATCCTCGTCGTGCGGACCGACCCGACGGTGCCCAAGCATAAGGGGCTGACCTTCTTCGTCGTCGACATGAAGACCCCCGGCATCGAGACGCGCCCGATCCGCCAGATTTCGGGTGCATGCGAGTTCAATGAGACCTTTCTGACCGACGTCCGCATTCCCGACGCCAACCGCATCGGCGCCGAGGGCGAGGGATGGGCCTGCTGCATGACGGTGCTGATGGGCGAGCGGCTCGGGTCGGGTGCACATCGCAGCGGGATCGAACCGCTGCTTGCCTATGCCGCGGCGACTCCCGATGGGCATGGCGGCACGATGCTCGACGATGCGGCGGTGCGTCAGCAACTGGCCGAGGCGCTCGCGGATGAGCAGGGCGAGCGCTTCTTCCAGGCGCGGCTCCGGACGATGGTGTCGAAGGGTGAGAATCCGGGCGCGCTCGCGGGAATGGTCAAGCTCGCTTATGCAAGCCGCTATCAGAAGACGAACGGGCTGGCGCTCGAACTGCGCGGTCTTGCGGGCATCGCGCCCGAGGCCGGAGACACGGCCACCGGTGAGGTCCAGTACGACTATATCTATTCGACGGTGATGCGGATCGCGGGCGGCGCCGACGAAGTTCTGCGCAACCAGATCGCCGAGCGTGTGCTCGGAATGCCCGGCGAGGTCCGCATGGACAAGGATGTGCCGTTCGAGAAGTTGAAGGGCTGATCGTCTTCTCTGCGCAACTTGGTGAGTTTTCCTCGCCCGTCATGACCTTCTGCGCCGGTGGTCTCTGATCTAGCCTCTCCGAAAAGAACCGGAGACTGCATCATGACCACCGACATCGTCCGCCCGCGCGAGGAAAGCGCCGCCGATCGCTGGGCTCGCTTCAGGCCGATCCGCACCGGCGACGATTATGTCGAATCGCTGCGCGGTCGCGGCGTCGAGGTCTGGCTGTTCGGCGAACAGGTTGAGGAGCCCGTCGACCATCCGATCATCCGCCCGTCGATCAACGCGCTGAAGATGACCTACGATCTGGCGATCGACGACCCCGAACTGGCGACCGCGCACAGCGAATTGATCGACGCACCGGTCAACGGCTTCCTCCATATCGTCGGCTCGCCGCAGGCGCAGCACATTCAGATCCTGCGCGGGATGGAGGTCGAGACGAAGAAGGGCCTCGCGCGCGACCTTGCGGGGATCGCCGAGGAATTACAGCTTCGGTGAAGACTGGCGGGAGAGAAGTCCGATGACGATACCGGTGATCGCGATCTGCGGCATCGCAACCGACGCGGCGAGCTGGCGGGACATGCCGGTCACACGCATCTTCGTGCCGCGCGGGCGCACGATCGCGGCGATGGCCGAGGCGATCCTCGCCGACCTTCCCGAACGCTTCGCGCTCTGCGGCCATTCGATGGGCGGCTATGTCGCGCTCGAGATCGCACAGCGGGCGGGCGGGCGGATGTCGGGGCTGGCGCTGATCGGCAGTTCGGCGGCGGCCGATACGCCCGAACAGCAGGCGGCGCGCGAACGGGTGATGGTGCAGGCGCGGCAGGATTTCGCCGCAGTCGCCGAAAAACTTGCCCCCGCGATGCTGTCGCGCGCCAGCCGCGCCGTTCCGGGGCTGCTCGCCGATACCCATGCGATGCTGGTCCGCTGTGGCGCCGCGCTCTTCGCCGAACAGCAGGGGGCGGCCGCGACGCGATCCGACTATCGCGCTTCGCTTGCCGCCGTCGCGGTTCCGACGCTGATCGTCGCGGGCGAGGAGGATCGCATCGTCGATCCCGACCGCTCGCGGGAATTGGCGTCGGCGATCGCGCACGCCGATCTCAGACTCGCTCCCGCGTGCGGCCATGTGCCGCAGCGCGAGGCGCCCGACTTCACGGCTGCCGCGCTGCGGCAATGGGCCGAAAAGGCCCGCTAGAGGAGAGGCATGATGACGATCAAGGCAGACGATATTCGCGCCAGCGACGAATGGCGGAAAGCGGTCGACTATGCGATCCGCGACGCGGACATCGAGCGGCAGCGCGAACTGCTGGGTTTCGACGAAGCGCAGAAGATGCGCGAATATATCCAGGCCGCGACGATCGACACGATCCGCAACTTCGCGCACGGCCGCGGCAACGACAATCCGCTGGGACTGGTATCGGCCGATCTATCCCGGCGATACCATCTACAGCTTCCGCGGTCACGAAAGCGTCGAAGCCAAGCAGTCTGAATTCGCGGGTCGTTCGGTGATCCGTGTCATGCGCGACGTGAAGATCAGTCAGCGCGCCGAAATCGTTGCCGTCTATCGCATCCTTCAGGTGATGACCGAGCGCAAGACGGCGGCGAAGAAAGGCAAATATTCGGCGATCGAGCCCGCAAGATACACCGATGAGCAGATGCAGGCGATCGAGGACGTCTATGCCGCCTCCGCGCGTGCAGCGCATGGGCGTCCATCACGATCCGCCGCGTGCCGCCGCCGAAACGGTGGCGGCACGGGAAGAGATATTTGAACTCCTCGAAATAGGCGTCCGGGCGCGGGTAGTCGAATTCGGCCTCGATCAGCGAAATCGTTTCGCCCGCAAGCCAGCAGGCAAGGCGGTGCCAGATGATCATCCAGAACTCGCTGAAATAATGGTCGGGGTCGCGGTCCGGTTCGGCGAAGCGCCCTTCGACCGTCAGCCCCCGGTCGGATGCCGTCAGATGCGTTTCGATCCCTGCGCCGAGCAGATTATAGAAACGCGCCGCCCGCCGGAGGCCGTCGGCGACGTCGCGACCCTCCAACGCCAGTTCGGCGACGGCGCGGCCTCGCTGCTCGGCGCCCTTCGTGCATATGCCGAAATAATATCCGTCGATCGTCGCCATGCCTTGCCCATTGCCTCGTCGGCCGAGCGCGCCGGTCGCGCGACGGAGCGGATCAGGCCGCCCGCCGTCGCGCTTCCGCCGCTTTCGCCAGCGGTTCGGCGAGTTCCTTTTTCAATATCTTGCCATTGGGGTTGAGCGGCATGGTGTCGAGGATCACCAGCGTGCGTGGTACCTTGTTGTCGGCGAGATGCTCGCGGCAGAAGATGAGGATGTCGTCGGGGGTCGCGCTCGCATCCGGGCGCAGCGTCACCGCCGCGGCGATGTCCTCGCCCAGCACCTCGTGCGGAACTCCGACCACGGCGGCCTGCTGGACGGCGGGATGAAGGTGCAGCGCCGTTTCGATCTCCAGCGGCGTGATGTTGTAGCCGCCGCGGATGATGAGTTCCTTCGAGCGGCCGGCCAGGATCAGGTCGCCGTCGGCGTCGATATAGCCAAGATCGCCGGTTTTGGTCCATCCGCCCGCAAAGCTCGCCCGTGTCGCTTCGTCGTCGTTCCAGTAGCGGCGCGAATGCTTTTGCCAGCCATAGATTTCGCCGACGATGCCGGGGGTGGTGACGACCTCGCCCGCTTCGTCGCGAATCTGCATATGCTTGGGCAGCTTGCCGACGCAGCCGGGCTTCATCACCTGATCCTGGCTGCTGGTGCCGACGCCCACGCCACCTTCGGACATGCCATAGCTGTTACGGATGCGCAGGTGCGGCCACAGTGCCGCGGCCCGCTTCACCGAATCGTGAGGAAGGGGCGCGGTGCCCGTCATCAGATATTTGACCCCGGCGAGATCATAGTTCGCCGCCTCCGGATGGTCGAGCACGAGCCGCAGCATCGAGGGCACGAGATAGACGAGGTTCGGGCGTTTCTCCTTCGCAAGCTCGAGAAAATCCTTGGGATCGAATTTGGGCTGGGTGATCGCGGTGGCGCCGCCGCGCGCGGGCAGCATCACGATGCCGAGATTGCCGCCCGAACCGGTCAGCGGCAGGGCATGGAGCGTCGAACGCGAACGGTCCATATTATGCCCGGTAACACCGGTCATCAGGTCGGGATGCGAGACGACGACGCCCTTGATCTTGCCGGTCGTGCCCGAGGTGCCGAGTATCTCCGCATCGGCGGCCGGGTCGAGGCTCGTCTGGTCGGGCAGCGCGCGGATGTCGCGCGGCATGGCATCGACGTGCCAGCATCCGGCAAGGTCCAGGTCGGCGACGAGATCCGGTGCGTCGGTCAGGCAGAAGCGCGGCTCGCACAGCGCGGCATAATCCGCGATTTCCCTGGGGTTCAGGCGCGTGTTGATCGGGCAGGCGATGCCGCCGGCGCGAAAGACGGCGAATACCGCGATTGCCATCTCGACCGCATGGGCATTGCTGATGGGCAGGAAGACGCGGTCGCCCGGGATCAGGCCCGCAGCAGCCAGTCCCCCCCCCACTTCGTCGGCCTCGCGATCCCATTCGGCAAAGGTGATCGCCCGCCGCGTGTCGTCATGCGCGATCTGGTCGGCCTGATGCGACGCGCGCACCTTCAAGGCATCGCTGATGCGGCGAACATCCATTGCTTCACTATCCCCTTGCTTCGTCATAGGGGATGTATTACCTAGTTATATAACTCGTGACAAGGGAGATGTGAGATGGCGGACGCCAAAAGCGATATCAAGCAAAGCGAAGAATGGCAGAAGGCGGTCGCCTACGAAATCACCGACGCGGACATCGAGCGCCAGCGGGCGCTGCTGGGCTTCGACCAGGCCGCGAAGACGCGCGAATATTTCCAGACCGCGACCGAGGATAATATCCGCAATTTCGCGCACGGCATGGGCGACGACAAACCGCTCTATTGCGACCCGCACTACGCGCGGAAGACGCGCTGGGGCAGCGTGATCGCGCCGGGGATGATGGCGGGCATCCTCAACCGGCCGATGCTCGGCGACCCTGTGCCCGACGAGATCAAGGCACTGCGCAAGAGCCTGTTCAAGGGCATCCACGTCTTCGTGTCGGGATCGCAATGGGATTTCTATCGTCCCATCTATCCTGGCGACACCATCTACAGCTTCAACGGCGACGAGAGCTGCGAGGTCAAGCAGTCCGAATTCGCGGGCCGTTCGGTGATCACCGTGCGCCGCGACGTCAAGCTCAACCAGCGCGGCGAGGTCGTCGCGGTCTATCGCATCCTGCGCGTGCTGACCGAGCGCAAGACGGCGGCGAAAAAGGGCAAATATTCGGCGATCGAGCCCGCAAGCTATACCGATGAGGAGATGCAGGCGGTTGAGGATATCTATGCGAAGGAGGCGGTGCAGGGCGGCGCCAGGCGCTGGTTCGAGGATGTCGAGAAGGGCGATTCGCTGGGCCTGCAGGCGAAGGGGCCGCTGACCGTCACCGACGTCATCTGTTTCCACGCGGGCGGCTATGGCTTCGTGCCCTATGCGCCGACTGCGAACCGGCTCGCGCACAAGAACCGCCAGCGCATTCCGGCCTTCTATGTGAAGAATGAGCATGGCATCCCTGACGTCGCCCAGCGGCTGCACTGGGATCCGACCTGGGCCCAGGCGATCGGCAATCCGATGGCCTATGACTATGGTGTGATGCGCGAGAATTTCCTGTGGCAATATCTCAGCGACTGGGCGGGCGACGATGCGATCATCACGCATGTTCATGATGAGATCCGCAAGTTCAACTATATGGGCGACGTTCAGCGCGTGACCGGCGAGGTGCTCGCCAAGCGGCAGGACGGCAAGCAGAGCCTGGTCGACGTCGCGGTCAAGTTCACCAACCAGCGCGACGAGGAAACGGTGCGCGCCACCGCGACGATCGCGCTGCCGAACAAGGAACGGCCGCTGCCGCTCTATCCTGAAGTGCCCGAGGAGCTGGCCGAAAAGGCTGTGCGGATGCTGGCGCGCCATCGCGAACTCGGCGGGGATTGATTCGCCTGTCATTCGCTTTGACAAGAGGGACAGGGGAGGCTTTGCCATGTCCGAAATCCTGATCGACGACGATGCGGGCGTCCGCACCATCACGCTCAACCGGCCCGACCGCCTCAATGCGCTCACCGGCTCGATCATGGCGCCGCTGGCCGACGCCTGTGCCGACGCCGCGCGCGACGCGTCGGTCGGCTGCGTGGTCGTGACGGGAGCGGGCCGGGGCTTTTGCGCCGGCGGCGACCTCAAGGAAGGGAGCGCGGACAAGGCGATCGTGCCGCCCGGACCCGATGTCGGCAGCCGCACCGAACAGAGCTTCGCGCGGCTGCGTGGCTTCATGGAGACCTCGCGGCTGCTGCATGAAATGCCCAAGCCGACGATCGCGATGGTCAACGGTCCCGTCGCCGGTGCGGGTATCGGCATCGCCGGCGCCTGCGACCTGCGCTTCGCGGGGCGGAGCGCAAGTTTCCTGACCGCCTTCGACCGCATCGGCGCGGGCGGCGATTTCGGATCGACCTGGTTCTGGACCAAGATCGTCGGAACCGGCGTCGCGCGCGAACTGTTCCTGCTCGGCGAGAAGTTGTCGGCCGAGGAGGCCTTCGCGAAGGGGCTTTATACGCGCCTGTTCGACGATGAGGCGTTGGCGATCGAAACGAAGAAGGCGGCACGCCGCCTCGCCGACGGGCCGCGGATGGGCTATCGCTATATGAAGACCAACCTCAACAATGCCGAGGATTGGGCTTTCGAGGCGGCGCTCGACGCCGAGGCCCTCAACATGGGACTGGCGACCAGCGCCACCGCGCTGATCTGGCGCGAAAAGAAGAAACGGGAAGAGCAAGGTGGCGGCTGATTTCGACCATATCCGCATCGATCGGCACGAGGACGGGATTGCGGCGGTCGTCGTCGCGCGCGCCGATATCGGCAACGCCTCCTCGCCCGAAATGCTCGGCGAAATTCGCGAGGCCTTCGCTGCGCTCTCCGCCGAGCGCGAGGTGCGCGCGATCCTCTTCGCGGCCGAAGGCAAGCATTTCTCGGTCGGCGCCGATTTCGCCTTTCTCCAGCGCCTGACCGGCATGGCGGCGAGCGAGATCAAGGACACCGTCTACGCCAATTTCCAGGGGGCGGCGCGCGCCATTTATCGCTGCCCCAAGCCGACGCTGGCGCTGGTGCAGGGCGCGGCGGTGACGGTCGGGTGCGAACTCGCGCTTGCCTGCGACTTCCGCGTCGTCGCCGACAATGCGATGTTCCAGGAAAGCTGGATCAAACTGGGGATTATGCCGCCGCTCGGCGGGACGTTCCTGTTGCCCCGGATCGTCGGTCTTGGCCGGGCGATGGAGATGTGCCTGCGCGGCAAGCAGGTGCGTGCCGAGGAAGCGCTGAGCATCGGGCTGGCGAGCGAAGTGGTCCCGCGGGACGATCTTGCCGCGCGCGGCATGGCGTTGGCTCGCGAACTCGCGGCGTCGGCGCCGCTTGGGTACGCGACGGTCAAGCAGTCGATCCAGCGCGCCCTCGAAAGCAGCATGGAGGGCGAATGGCAGGCGAACCTGCCCAATCAGGCCCTGCTGCTGGGCAGCGAGGATCATCGTGAGGGACTGGCGGCCGTGACCGAAAAGCGCGCGCCGCGCTTCCAGGGGCGTTAGCTCCGCTCGAGTTTCTGCCCGGCCGCGACGAAAATCGTCTGCGTTCCTTTGGCATAAACCCCTTCGGCGTCGGCGAAGACCGACTGCGCGACCGCATGGCCGTTGCCCGCGCCTTCGGTATGCGCGTCGAGCAGCAGCCAGTCGCCGCGTGGCATCCGCAGGAACTGGATGGAGATGTCGAGGTTGGCGTAGCTCCATTCGTGCGCGAAGGTCGCGCTGCCCACGCCATTGCCGAAATCGGCGAACAGGCACGCCTTGACGAAGGGCGAAGCCCGCACGCCGAGCACCACTTCGCCGTCCATCCGCATCCACGACACGCCGCGCCCGGGCTCGCGCACCCGGCCCATGACCGGACGCGTCCGGATCGCCCCCGCCATGCTGGCACCGACGAGGAAGTCGTTTTCGGGCACCTCCTCGGGCGCGGGATGCGACTGCGGGGCCGGAAATTCGGGTGTATCGAGATGGCGTGCGAGCAGGACATGCGCCTGCGCGACGCACTGGCCCTCCGCGAGCAGTTCGACCCGGTGGAACTGTGCCTGCCGTCCCTGTCGCACCGGGGTGATCCGCGGAACCAGTCGTGCGCGCGGCACGATCCCCAATATGTCGATCGTCAGCCGGCAGATTTCAAAGCGACCGTCGAAACCCGCCGCCTCGACGATATGGCCGATCAGCGCCGCGATCGGCCCGCCCGCGACCGCGTTGGCGAACCAGGGATTGCGCGCGAGGCCCGAGGGGACGAAACCCTCGTCGTCGGTGGTGAAATAATGGGGAATGGTCGTGGCTTTGTCGGTCATCGCCTTCGCCTCTACCATGCTGGCCCTCCAGCACAACATGTTTGACGTAGTTATATAAGTCAGGCATAGGATTCGGGAGGACGGCAAGGGAGAGAAAGCGATGGACCTGAGCTATGGCGAGGCGGCGGAAGCCTATCGCGCCGAGGTGCGTGGCTTCCTGTCGTCGCATTGGCCGCCGCCATCCGACCTGCGCGGCGCCGACCTCAAGGCGTTCGTCCGCGCCTTTCGTGCGCTCGCGATCGGACAGGGCTATCTCTATCGCGCCATTCCGAAGCGTTTTGGCGGGTCGGAGCAGCCCGTCGACGTCATCCGTGCCCAGGTGATCCGCGAGGAGTTCGCCCGCGTCCGCGCGCCGATGGAGGTTGGCGGCAACGGCATGAACATGACCGTGCCGACCCTGCTCGAAAAAGGGACGGAAGAGCAGAAGGAGCTGTTCATCCGGGGGACGCTGGAGGGCGATTATATCTGGGGGCAGGGCTATTCCGAGCCCGGCGCCGGATCGGATCTCGCGAGCGTGCGGACGAAGGGCGAGCTGTCGGCCGACGGCAGCAAATGGATCATCAACGGGCAGAAGATCTGGACCTCGCAGGGGATGCAGGCGACGCACATGTTCATGCTCGTGCGTACCGAGCCCGATGCCCCCAAGCACGACGGCATCACCTATCTGCTGATCGACCTCGACCAGCCGGGGGTCACGCGCCGCCCGATCCGCCAGATGACCGGCGAGGAGGGCGATCACACGTTCTGCGAATTTTTCTTCGACAATGCCCAGACTCCGGTAACGTGGCAGGTCGGCGAACGCGGGCAGGGCTGGTATGTCAGCCGCACGACGCTGAAGCACGAGCGCGCGAGCATCGGCGGTGCCGACGGGCTCGGCCGCCAGTTCGCGAAGCTGGTCGAGTTGGCGAAGGAGGTCGGGCGCATCGACGATCCGCTGGTGCGCGACAAGCTGGCGCAGATCGAGGGCTTCGTCCTGTCGCACCGCTATTCGAGCTATCGCATCTTCAGCTGCGCGGCGGCGGGTGAGGATCCCGGCACGGTGTCGCTGATGATGAAGCTGTTGCTGACCGAAATCGGGCACGAAATGGCGCTGCTCGCACAGGAACTGATCGGCGAGCATGGCTTCCTCGAGCCCGCCGGGGCGGGCGGGCGCGGCAATCGTGGGCCGCGCGGCCCCGAAAAATGGCTCGATCAGATCATGGGCAGCCTCGGCAATTCGATCGCGGGCGGCGCATCGAACATCCAGCGCAACATCATCGGCGAGCGCGGCCTTGGCCTGCCGCGCGACCTTGCCATGAGCGGGGAGCGCTGAGCCATGCATTTTCATCTGACCGAAGAACAGACGGCGATTCAGGACGCGGTCCGCGGCACGCTCGCCGATTGTTGGCCGATCGAGCGCCTCCACGTGTTCGCCGATGGCGGGACGGATTTCGACCGCGAGAGCTGGAACGCGCTGATGGCGCTCGGCCTCGCCGGCATATTGACGCCGGACAGCGGCATGGGGCTGCTCGAAGCTGCGCTTGCGTGCGAGGTGGCGGGCGAGGTCGCGGCGGCGGGACCGCTGATCGGCCAGATGCTCGCGGTCGCGGCGGTGGCGGTGCACGGCGGCGATCAACTCGGCGCGCTGACGCGCGGCGAAAAGGTCGCGACTTTGGTGCATGGCGGCGGCGCATTCGTCCCTTGCGCGCGCGCCGCCGACGTCTTCCTGATCGTCGATCGCGATGCCGGCGTCAGGCTGGTGCCGGCGGGCGAGAGCGTCGAAATCGAAGCGGTGCGGGCGACCGACCGTAGCCGGCCGGTTTCGCGGGTCGCGATCGCAGCGGATGCGGGCAAGACGCTGTTCGGCCCCCGCGATCCGATGACCGCCCGGCTCGCCGACGCGGCGCTGATCCTCGTCGCGGCCGATGCGCTCGGCGGCGCGCAGAGGGTAACCGACATGAGCGTCGCTTATGCCAAGGAACGCGAACAGTTCGGCCAGCCGATCGGCCGCTTTCAGGGGTTGAAGCACCAGCTCGCCCATATGGCGCTCGACGTAGAGCCCGCGCGGGCGCTGGTCTGGTATGCGGCCTATGCATGGGATGCGGCGCTGCCCGACGCGCCGCGCGCCGCGGCGATGGCGAAGGCGCATCTGTGCGACGTCTATGTTCGTGCGACGCGCGCTGCGGTCGCGGCCCATGGCGGCATCGGCTATACGTGGGAATATGGTCTTCACTACTGGTTCCGCCGCGCGATGTTCGACCGCGCCTGGCTCGGCAGTCCCGTCGAGCATCGTGCGCGGGCTGCGGCGCTTGCGGGCTGGTAGGCGATGAGCGGGCCGGGCGATCATCTGCAACTTGCGCCGGGGGTGCGGCGGCTCCGGCCCGACGATCATTTCATGATCCTGTCCGAAACCGACGCCTCGCCGATGCACGTCGGCGCGCTGCTCCTGCTCGACGTCCCCGCCGACCAGCAAACCGGCTTCGCTGCGGCGATCCGCCGTCAGTTCGCCGAGCGGCTTCCCGCGACGCCGCTGCTCGTACGGTTGCATCAGTCGCCGGAGGGTTATGACAGCGACGTCTGGGCCGACATCGCCCGCGCTGACCTCGAAACGCTCGTCGCCGTCGAACCGCACGATGGCGCGTGGGAGGAGGCCGATCTTTACGAAGCGATCTCTGCGCTGAACATGCGGCGCCTGGATCTCTCGGGCCCAGCTTTTGCCGCCCATCTGTTCGAGCGGCTCGCGGAGGGCGGCAGCGCCATCTATCTCAAGATGCACCACAGCGTCGCCGACGGTATCGGTTTCCAGACCGTGCTGGGGCTGCTCAGCGACGCCGCGCCGCGCGCGACCGCACGATTTGCCGATGCGCGCCTGCCCGAACCTGAAAAATGGCAGCAGAAGGCCGAAGCGCGCTTCGCCGCCGAAGAAAGCCTGCGCGCCGAACAGTCGGCGCGCCGCAAGCAAGCGCTGGCCGCGCTCGAAGCCTGTAACGACGATCGCGCGCCGACACCGCAGCTCAAAATGTCCGGGCCGACGTCGGACAAGCGCCGCTACGCCACGATCAGCCTGCCCCTCGCGCGCGTGAAGGCGGTGGGGAAGAGGCTCGATGCGACGGTCAACGATATCTTCCTGACTCTCGCCAGTTCCGCGCTTCGCGCCTATCTGACCGAGGTCGGCGATCTTCCCGAAACGCCGCTCGTCGTCAATTCGGCACGCTCCTATCGCCGCGCCGAGCATGGAGCGTTCGGCAACCGCATCGTCGCGCTGCATCCGCATCTCGCGACGCATCTCGCCGATCCGATCGAACGGCTCCGTGCGATCCAGACGTCGATGGCGGCCGAGATGCGGCGCACGCATTACGATGAGGCTTTGCTCGATGCCGCCGAAAAACCCCATGGCGCGCGCGACCGGCGCGCCGCCTTCGCCGAACGCATGGCAGGCGGGAAAAGGCTGCTTCCCGGCAATCTGACCCTGTCGAACGTCCCGGGCCCGGCCGAGGCGCGCAGCTATGCGGGCTTTCGCCAGCGTCATAATTATCCGGTGCCGATCATCGGATCGGGTCGTTTCCTCAACATCACTTCGCGGCGCAGCGGCGACCATCTGGACATGGGCGTGATCGTCGATGCCGAAAAGATCGCCGATCCGCGCCGCATCGCGGCCTTGTTCGTGGCCGCGCTCGACGAACTGGAGGCAATCGCATGACCGAAGACCTGGCGTTCCGGCAGGAGGACGACCGCTATCACCAGCTATCCGACGACCCCTATGAGACCGAGACCAACTGGTGGTCGTTCAATATTCCGGAGCGCAAGATCGGCTGCTGGATCCACGCGCCCTATTATCCCAACCGCAAAAGCGTGACCTGGCGTATCTTCGCCTGGGACGACGAAGGCTATGATCCGGCGCGCATGGCCTATTACCGCAAGGTCGAGGAAGCGGCGATGCCCGACCGTCCCGACCTCACGGACATCAGCTTTCCCGGCGATAAATATGGGGCGGGATACAGCCTCAAGATGATCGAACCCGGGATGAAATATCGTCTGCAATATGACGATCCGGCCCGGGGCTTCGCGCTCGACTTCACGCACACGGGTCTCCACCCGCCGCATCGCTTTCCGCCCGGAAAGCCGCCGTTCATGGCGACGCCGCACTATGATCAGCTCGGCCATGTCGAGGGCTGGATGACCTTGCGCGGCGAGCGCATCCGCATCGACGGCATCGGCGTGCGCGACCGCACCTGGGGTCCGCGCGGCGGGCCTTATGCGGCAAGCCCGAAGACCTATGCGAGCGATCATGATCGCGTGAAGCACCCCGGCGGAGCGCGCTGGCGCGAGATCGAGCGCGAACGCGGCCGGGGGCGCATCCAGTATATCTTCGGCCATCGCCGCGACGGCACCGGCTTTCTGGGCTTCGTCCGCGTGGCCGAGGGCGACGCCGACGGCTGGGCGCCGATGAATGCGGGCTGGATTCGCCGCGACGACCGCTTCGGCAGCCTCGATCCGGCACGCTCGCGGATGCGCGCTTTCCGCAGCCCGAAGACCGGCTGGAGCACGCATATGCAGGTCGAACTCGTCGACGAGCATGGCCGTGCGATGACGAGCGAGGGCTTCGTCGTCAGCACGATGAGCGAAGCGGGCTATGGCGTGAACCAGCTCATGCGCTGGGACATCGATGGCGGCATCGGCTGGGGCGAGGATCAGGATGTGTGGAATCCGGCGCATTTCGTGCGGATGCTCGATGCGCTGAAGGCGACGGGCTGACCATGTTCGCCAAATTGTCGCTACCGTTGATGTGCGCGCCGATGAGTATAGCCTCCTCGGTGCCGCTCGCGGTCGCCTGCTGCCGCGCCGGGGTGGTCGGCGGCTGGCAGGGCGGGACTTTCACGCCGTTCGAGCATTTCGAGGGCTATCTGGCCGCGCTTGCGCAGGTCGAGGGGGCACCGCCGATCGTCAATCTGCCCGCGCGCTGGGGCCACGATCCCGCCGGGGCGGCGCGGCTCGATCTGCTCGAACGCTACCGCGTGCCGCTCATCCTTTCGAGCCTTGGCGATCCCTCGGCACTGGTGGCGCGCGTCCACGGTTGGGGCGGGCGCGTCGTCCATGACGTGACGACGATGCGACACGCCGAAAAGGCGATCGCCGCGGGCGCTGATGGGCTGATGCTGACCTGCGCAGGGGCCGGAGGGCATACGGGTTTCCTGACGCCGATGAGCTTCGTTCCGGCGGTGCGGCGGCTGTTCGACGGGCTGCTGGTCGTTGCGGGGGGCATCGCCGATGCGCATGGCATCGCGGCGGTGCTGGCGCTCGGCGGTGATATCGCCTGCATGGGCACCCGTTTCATCGCAACGCCCGAGAGCGGCGTCGTGGAGGGGCATCGCGCGATGATCGCCGAAGCCGGCGCGGACGACATCATCGTCTCGGCGGCAATGAACGGCGTGCCGGCGCACTGGCTGCGCCAGTCGGTCGAGGCAGTGGGGCTCGATCCCGGGTCGTTGCCGGCAGTACGATCGGAGATGCCGGACGGCGCGCGGCCATGGCGCGACATCTGGAGCGCGGGACAGAGCGTCGGCATGATCGATACGGTCGAGCCAGTGCCCGCGCTGGTCGCACGGCTGCACCGGGATTTCGAGGCCTTGCCGGCCGCCGCCGCCTGGCGCGAGCGGCTGGCGGCAGTGGCCGAAAGCTGGGCCTAGTCCATCGTCAGCACGATGCGGCCCGCGCTTCGTCCCGCCGCGGCATCCTCCATCGCCGCACGGAAATCCTCGAGCGGATAGGTGCGCGCGATCGCGGGCCGGAGCTTTCCCTCTGCCGCGAGGGCGAAGATCGTGTCGCGATTGGTCTCGCTTTTCGCGGGTTCGAAGATGCCGAACTGGCGCACGTCGACCCCGATCAGGCTGGCGCCCTTGAGCAGCGGCAGGTTGGTGCGCAGCGCCGCGATGCCGGCAGGAAAGCCGATGACGAGATGCCGTCCGTTCCATGCGAGCGAGCGAAAGGCAGGGTCGGTCGCCTCGCCGCCGATGGGGTCGAAGACGACATCGACGCCGCGCTCGCCGTTTGCCGCCTTGACCGCCGCGCGCCAGTCGGCGCCGCGGGCGTCGATTGCGGCGTCGGCTCCCCCCGCCGTCGCGAGTGCGCGTTTCGCTTCGCTCGACGCCGAGGCGATGACGCGCGCGCCCAGATGTCTGCCGATCTGCACCGCGGCATAGCCGGTCGCGCCGCCCGCGCCGAGGACGAGCAGGGTTTCGCCCGCCTGCAGCTTTGCCCGGTCGACGAGTGCGTGCCACGCCGTCGCATAGCTGACCGGGAAGACGGCTGCTTCCTCGAACGACAGCGCTTCGGGCATGGCGCGGACCGTCCGCGCGGGCAGGTTGGCGACGTCGGCGAACAGCCCGCCCCAGCCGCTCGCAACGACCTTGTCGCCGACCGCGATCCCCGTCACCTCGGCGCCGACCGCCTCGACGATGCCCGCGCATTCGCTGCCCGGGACAAAAGGGGTCGGCGGCTTGACCTGATAGCCGCCCGTCGCGGTCAGCACGTCGACGAAACTGATCCCGGCCGCCCTGATCGCAATCCGCACCTGCGTAGGCGAAGGCGGTCCCGGATCATGTGCGGCGAGCCGATAATGATCGGGTGGGCCGAGCTCCTCCGCTATCGCGGCGCGCGGTCCGGCTGGCTTGTCGTCGGGCATGGCTTCCTCTTGTCAGCTTGTTCTAAGAAGTATAACTAAGTTATATATCAATTGAAGGGGACAGGCGATGGCTTTCAAAACGCGGATTACCGAAATGCTGGGGATCGAGCACCCGATCGTCCAGGGCGGAATGCAGGCGGTGGGCACCGCCGATATGGCGAGCGCGGTGTCGAACGCCGGCGGCCTCGGCATCATCACCGCGCTGACGCAACCGACGCCAAAGGCCCTGCGCGATGAAATCGAGCGTTGCCGGTCGATGACCGACAGGCCGTTCGGGGTGAATCTGACGGTCTTTCCGACGATCAACGCGCCGGACTATAATGCCTATGCCGACGCGGTAATCGAAAGCGGCGTCAAGGTGATGGAGACGGCGGGAACCCCCGCGGTGCGCGAAATCTGGGCGCGGGTGAAGCCGTATGGCGTCACCATCCTCCACAAATGCACTGCGGTGCGTCATGCGCTGTCGGCGGAGAAGGCTGGATGCGACATCATCTCGATCGACGGCTTCGAATGCGCCGGCCATCCGGGCGAGGACGACGTTCCGGGGTTGATCCTGATTCCAGCGGCGGCGGATCGGGTGAAGATTCCGATGCTCGCCTCGGGCGGCTTCGGCGACGGGCGCGGGCTTGTCGCCGCGCTGACCCTCGGCGCCGAGGGGATCAACATGGGCACGCGCTTCTGCGCGACGGTCGAGGCGCC
>Ga0182745_1000147_pt1 | contig 97471 bp, 76 predicted proteins | sample eDN3rd30CKraftBY_FD_128523 | JGI IMG/M metagenome (GOLD analysis project Ga0182745, IMG submission 128523) | Enriched backyard soil microbial communities from Emeryville, California, USA - eDNA 3rd pass 30_C Kraft BY (version 2) (version 2) | ecosystem: Environmental > Terrestrial > Soil >...
CCGCTTTCAAGCAGGCCCTTTTGCCCACCTCTCCAGCTTCTCGGTCCGCCTCAGTTTCCCCTTTCAGGTCAACCGTTTCGGCCCCTCTCCGCCCCGCGCCGTCTCAGCGGCACAACTGTTAGTCTCTCAGGTTCGGCGGGGCTTGGCAAGCATCAAACCAACAATTTCTCGAGAATAATTTAACAAAGGCCCCGGGGCTTTCTCGACCAAAGGCGACAGAGCAAATTCCACGCCGAAACCTACCCTGTCGCGACTCAAACACCAACCGCTCATTAGAGCTTCCGGAAAGAAGTTTTGTTGCGGTTTTATGAAGAAATCTGAAGCGTGGCAAGGCCACGGAAAACGCCAACTACTCCAACTTGCCCAACCGCATGCGAATACCACCACGGAAGGTACGACCATAGTCCGGCCGATCGAAGGAGGGCGAGGCATAGGACAGCTTGCCATCCCGGCTGTCGTTCAAGTTATCCACCGATACGAAGAGTTGCGTGCGCGCGCCCATGGATTTCGAAGCATAGGCATCCCAGATCTGATAGCCCAGCCCCCGTGTGCCAGTAGCCGCGTTTAGGAAAAAGCCGCTGTAGAAAGCGCCACGGATATTCGTACTCAAGCCAAGCTTCGGAATGATGTAATCCGCTCTCACGAAGCTGTTGTGGCGATGTCGTTGTGTCAGTTCCAGTCCCGAAATGCGGTCCTTGGGCTGCAGGAATGTGTAGGCGCCGGATACGCGCAAGTTACGGTGGATGGCGTACTCACCGTCCACCTCGAAACCTTGTGTGTAGATGCGAGCCTGGTTCAGGTAAATGAAAGTCTGCCGTCCCACGAAGGGTTGAAAGTTCATCGGGATACCGTACTGCGCCATCAACACTTCGAGCTGCGGCAAGCTAGTGGGAGTCCCCACGTTGATGCTGTCGATCAAGTCGCGTATGTTGTGCCGATATAGAGTCAGTCCCAACCGATAGTTCGCACGGCGGAATACGACGCCGGCCTGGTAGCTATTGCTATGTTCGGGCTTCAGAGTGGGGTTGCCGATCACCTGATAGAAGCTGGCGGGATTGGCAAAGCGGAAGTACAACTGGCCCAGATCCGGCGCGCGGAATCCCATTCCCCAGGAACCGCGCAACATCCACGAATCGGACAGACGATAGATCAGACCCACCTTGGGTACTGCGGCATTGCCGAACAAAGAGTGCTCGGTGATGCGCCCCCCGATGTGCGCGGTGAGACGCGATGTCATGGTCCACTTATCCTGAACCCAATAGTCCGCTGTGGTCACCTGCTGGCCTGCGTTGTCCCCCACGATGCGGTTAGCGCCTTTGTAAAGGTTCTGCGCCCATTCCACGCCGCCAGAAATCAGATGCTTTGAACCAGCCTGGTGAGAAATGGTGGCATCGAGACGCTTTAGACGCTCATTCAAGTTGCTGAGCGCTGGCGTCTGCGCGGTGTTCAGAATGGTGGTGCGTCCATTTTCGTCATAACGCGCGGAATAACCGCGAGCTTGCAGAATGGTCGATGGGCTGATCGTCCAGTCCGCCACCACGGCATAGGTCTGCACCGAATCGTTGGCAAGGCCCTCTGTTAGGCCGGATGCCTGCAAAGTACGCCCGGTCTCTTTGTTGTGATAGACGTTGGCGGTAAAGCCCAGCGCAAACTGCGGCGTGAAGTGATATCGCGTTTTGAACAATCCGTCATTGCGTCGGATATCCGGACCGACAGTGTTTGGGCTTGACGGAATCAGCCCGTAGGAATCCATCCGGTTCGTGCCGACGTTCAAAAAATACATCAGGTTCTTCACCCTGCCGCCGATATCGCCCCGCAGATCCATGGTTCCCAGGCTTCCGCCGGAAAGCATCACGTTGCTTTCAAAGGTATTGACCGGTTCGCGCGTAATCATGTTGATGACGCCGCCGATGGCATCGCTACCGTAGAGTGGAGAACCGGCGCCCTTGGCTACTTCGACGCGCGCCAGGCGGTCAGAGGTTTGGCGGTTCAGGTTCAACGCGCCGGACTTGATGCCGCGGGCGCCGATCACGGGAAGACCGTCCTGCAGAACAGCAACCTGACGCGAATCGACGCCTTGAATCTGTTCGCCGCCTGTACCGGCTGTGTTTCCCCGGCGCACCAACACACCAGGAATCTCTGACAGAACATCGGACACACGTTCATAACCGGTGCTCTGCATTTGTTCACGCGTGACAGCTTCCACCTTCACCACGGACTCGTCCTGCAGTTCCTCGGTGCGCGAACCGCTCACCACAGTGACGCTAGAAACGATGGCGCCGGGCTGCAAACGCAGGCTCATCGTTCCACGAGAGCCCGACGAAAAGAAGACCGCGGAGGCATCGGTCAATTGGTCGTACGATGCCGTTACTCGATACTCGCCTTTCAGCGGGGTAGCTAGAGAACACGCGCCGTCGGCATCCGTCTGGCACGAATTCCCTGCTCCGCTTACCTGATGTCTGGCACGAACCGTGGCTTTGGAAATCGCCAGCCCGCCCGCGTCTTTCACCTCCACCTTTAGCAAGGGGGTCTGCGCAAAGAGCACTCCACCCAAAACTCCGCCAAGGAATAACGCTCCTTGAAGCCCCAATCGCATCGTCGATTTCATTGAAGTCTCCCTAGCCGGAGTGGTAATGACAGGCGGTGTGGGTGGCGTCATCAGCCAGATTCCGGATAATCGCCTGCTCTTCCGCTTGGGATGTCTCACCAGAAACACGCCGTCCAGTCGTTCGAGCAGATCGTGCAATTCGCACAATTTGCAGTTGAATTGCATTTACAGTTATACGACTAATTTGGTCCTCATTGAAAGAGCTTTTCTGACAACACGTTTATTTTCTTAACGCTTTGACTTACCATTTCTTCTCGATCGAGACAACACTGAGGTGTCTATGCTCCTTCCTGACTACGTCTTGCATCTATATTCCAAATACGATATACCATTGACCGATCGCAAATCCGGGCCGATATCAGGGCACTGATTCTTAACGCCAAAGTCGGTTCTAGAACGGGAATGATACCGGAGAGGACCGAAACAGAGAACACCAGAGCCCGTTCTATCGGGTGAGGCCTGCAAATTTGGCCAGCCAGTTACGGGAGGAGGATCAGGAGACTCATGAAAAGATTCAGAATCGCGCTCGCGATTTCCGTCCTTGCTTTTACGCTTGGCGTTGCGTGCTCTCGTAGTGAGCAAGCGAAGCGGGATGACGCGATAGATAGAGCGGCGGAAAAAACAGAAGATACTTTGGAGGCCGCCAAGCGCAAAACCGAAGAAGCAGCCAAGGCTGTAAAAGAGGAAACCGAAGCGGCGTGGACCAGCCTGAAGGACGCAACCTGGGATCGGCGTAGTGACTTCAAGAGCACAGCCGAAAAGCGGGCTAACGAAATAGACGAAGAACTGGAAGATCTGGGCGACCAAATCAAAGACAAGAGCAAAGATGGCGCCAACGAGTTGAAAGCCCAGTGGGATCGGCTGGATGGCGAACGAAGTGCCCTTCGCAAGCAAATCGATCGACTCGGAGACTCCACTGAAAAGGGCTGGGACAAATCGCGTGATGCCGTCCGCAAGTCCTTCGACAAGCTGAAGGGTGAAGTGGAAGAACTGAAGAATAAAGTGGGCTAGGAACCGAGTACCGATCCTCCGGTGCGTACGCTGCTGCAACGCCGCTTACACCGCAGTACGCACCAGCCCCTAGAAGTCGCCCACATGCTGGTCCGAAATACCGCATGTGGGCGATTACGCGTCCATGCTGCTTCCGGCTGCAAGTCCTTCCCGATGACGCCATACCCGCGTCACGCCCAATCCTTCTGAAGCTCTGTCCTAGCGCTTTAGTGATCGATACACGTAGGGGTTGCGCAACTAAAGACGAGGGAAGTCAGTAGACTCGGATCTAGTAGACCGTCTACTGGATCCGCAATTCGCCGCCAACTGCTCCTATCTCCTAGCAATTCCCATCAATAATTTTAGGCGAGTTGCCCCCTCGATCTTTACAATCGATCATCTCAACGAAGCGCCAAGTTCCGCCTTGATCGGGAATTTGGTATCGGTACGCAATACTCCTGAACTGGCAATCGAAGGACCGATGAGTACAGAATTATAGGCATGCCCGAAACTCGCATGGAAGCAGAAAAGCGACGCCTTGCTGAGAACAGCACCAAGGCGAGTTACTGGATAAAGTGGGGACCCTACCTTTCCGAACGACAATGGGGTACGGTCCGCGAGGACTATTCGGACAACGGTGATGCCTGGTCCTACTTTCCCCACGATCACGCGCGGACCCGCGCTTACCGCTGGGGTGAAGACGGCTTGTTGGGCCTTTCCGACAATCACTGCCGCCTTTGCTTTTGCCTTGCGCTTTGGAATGAAAAAGATCCCATTCTGAAAGAACGCCTATTCGGCCTTACTGGCCGCGAAGGCAATCATGGTGAGGACGTCAAAGAGGCCTATTTCTACCTGGACTCCACACCTACCCATTCGTACATGAAGGCGCTTTACAAGTATCCCCAGACCGCCTTCCCCTACCAGCGCCTACGAGACGAAAACGCGCACCGGGGCAAGCTGGATCTGGAATATGAACTGGAAGACACTGGCGCTTTCCACGAAAACCGCTATTTTGATGTCTTCGTCGAGTATGCGAAAGCAGATATAGAAGATCTACTGCTTGTTGTCCGTGTCATCAACCGTGGACCGGATGCAGCCCCGCTGCACATCCTGCCCCAGTTGTGGTTCCGCAACACTTGGACATGGGGAGACGGATACGAAGCCAATTGGCGCAAACCACAGCTAGCTCGAATCTCCCGTCCTGATGATGCAGCCTTCCACTCGGCCCTTGCCACACATGAGGAACTGGGCCAATATGTATTCTCCGTGGAGCAGTCTGACGCCTTACAGGGGCCCGCGCTGCTTTTCACAGAAAATGAAACAAACCGCGCCGCGCTTTATCCCGGCTCTGAAAATGAGTCACCCTACGTGAAAGATGCTTTCCATCGTTACGTGGTGCATGGCGAAGTGGATGCCGTGAACCCCGATGAGACTGGCACCAAAGTGGCGGCACACAGTCGCTTTGTTATCGAGGCTGGCTCGGAGACCACCCTGCGTCTCCGCCTGCGCCATAAAGACCTGGAAAAAGGAAACCCCTTCGGACCCGAATTCACGCAAGCCGTGGAGGCGCGTCGAAACGAAGCAGATGCGTTCTACGATCAGGCTTTGGAACCGAATCTGACGCCTGCCGAGCGCAATGTCGTGCGACAAGCCCATGCTGGTCTGCAATGGACCAAACAGTTCTACTACTACGATGTGCCCCAGTGGGATCGCGGCGATGCCGGAGAGCCTCCACCACCGCCGGGCCGCGGACTGATTCGCAACGGAGAATGGCAACATCTTTTCAATCGCGACATTCTCTCTATGCCCGACAAGTGGGAGTACCCTTGGTATGCCGTCTGGGACTCCGCATTCCACATGGTCGCTTTCGCGGAAACCGACCCAGACTTCGCCAAGCGACAGCTCATTCTATTGCTGCGCGAATGGTACATGCACCCGAACGGCCAAATTCCGGCCTATGAGTGGAATTTCGCTGACGTCAATCCGCCGGTCCACGCCTGGGCCGCCTGGCGGGTCTTCCAGATTGCAGGCAAAAACGGCAAGCCAGATTACGGGTTCCTGGAACGCGTCTTCCACAAGCTATTGTTGAACTTCACTTGGTGGGTAAACCGGAAGGACATAAGCGGGAACAACATCTTTACAGGTGGCTTCCTCGGCCTCGACAACATTGGTGTTTTCGACCGTTCTAAACCAATTCCCGGTGTATCGGATCTTGCACAGGCTGATGCCACCGCGTGGATGGCATTTTATTGCTCTAGTATGCTGAGCATCTCGCTGGAATTGGCTTCGCAGAACCCCGCTTATGAGGGCGTTGCGTCTAAGTTCTTCGAACATTTCATGGGCATTGCCGATGCCATGAACAACATGGGCGGCAGAGGTCTTTGGGATGACAGCGATGGCTTTTATTACGACGAGTTGATTCTGAAAGACGGCTTCATGCCGATGAAGATCCGTTCGCTCGTTGGCCTTATCCCACTCATCGGCATGACCGTCATTCGCGAGGACATTCTGGATAAGCTGCCAGACTTCCGTCGCCGCATGGAATGGTTCCTTACGCATCGCAAAGACTTGGCAAAAGACATCAGCATGAACCGCCATTGCCCGTATGGCGGCAGGCTACAGTTGCTTGCCATGCCCACGGAGCAACGTCTACGCCGGTTGCTCAGCTACATGCTGGACGAGAACGAGTTCCTGTCCCCTTACGGCATACGTTCTCTTTCCAAATTCCATGAAGAACACCCTTTCACCATTCAGTGGGATGGTCATGCGCATACCGTGCGCTACGAGCCCGCCGAGAGCCAGACCTATCTCTTCGGTGGCAACTCCAACTGGCGCGGTCCCATCTGGATTCCCATGAACTACCTGCTGGTGGAAACCTTGGAACAGTACGCGCATTTTTATGGAGACGCGTTACAGGTGGAGTATCCCACGGGTTCTGGCACGCTCTATCCGCTGAACAAGATCGCCCAGATGATCAGCGAACGCCTCTGCACGCTCTTCGATGCGGACGAGCAGGGCCGTGCGCCTTGGCACGGTGACAGCATTCGCCCTCTGGTGGACGAAGCTTGGCGCGAGCCCCAGCTCTTCTATGAGTACTTCCACGGCGATACGGGTCGCGGGCTTGGCGCATCGCACCAGACTGGCTGGACAGCGCTGATTGCCCGGTTGATAGAAGATCGCGCGCGTCGGAGGACGTAGCACATCCTGCACGCTGACAACATGCGCTACTCTGTTCCACATGCATCGAAGAGATTGGATGGCAAAGGTGGCAGGCGCAGGCATGATGGCGGCAGGAGTGGCGACAACAGGAGCACAGCAATTGGCTTCAGGCATCGCCCCACTTTCCGCACCACAGAAAGAGGCACGGCGGAAGGATCTCTACAAACTAATGGGAGACCTTCCGCCGCGCGATCTCCCCATCCGTGTGGAATCGCACGGTTCCACCGAAACGCCGCACTACCACCTGGAACGACTGACACTGCACCTGAACGGCGAAGAGCCCGTCCCCGCGGTTTTCACACGTCCGCTTGGTCCCGTCACGCCCCGACCGGCAATCCTTTTCAACCATTCCCACGGCGGTGGGTATGACATCGGCAAGAAGGAATATCTGGAAGGCCGCAGCTATCTGGCTCCCCCACCCTACGCCGAGTCCTTGAGCAAGATCGGCTATTGCGGACTCTGCATTGACCATTGGGCCTTTGGCGAACGCAATACCCGCAAGGAGAGCATCATCTTCAAGGACATGTTGTGGAAGGGCCAGGTGATGTGGGGAATGATGGTTTACGATTCCCTGCGCGCCCTGGATTATCTGGTCACCCGCAAAGATGTCGATGCCGCGCGCATCGGTACGTTAGGGATCTCTATGGGCAGCACCATGGCCTGGTGGGTGGCAGCGCTAGAGGAGCGAGTCAAAACCTGCGTCGACATTTGCTGCCTCACGGATTTCGACGCGCTGGTAGCAGATAACGGCCTCGATCGTCACGGCGTTTACTACTACGTCCCGGCGTTGCGGAAGCACTTCACCACCGGACAGATCAACGCCCTCATCGCACCAAGACCCCACTTGGCACTGGCTGGCCTGAGGGACAAGCTCACACCCGTAGACGGCCTAGACCGCGTCGAACGCGAGTTAGACGAAGTCTACAAAGCCGAAGGAAAACCAGAAAACTGGAAGCTGTTACGATACGATGTACCCCACCAGGAAACGCCGGAAGGGCGGCAGGAAATTCTTCGTTTTCTGCAGCAGACGATCTAGAAAATCAGGTGCAAATACCATGTTTACTGAATTGCAATATTCTCTCCTCAAGCGAATAGCTCCCTATTCAAAAGATTCTCCAAATAATGGACAAGAAACACGTTGGGTTGGTGAAGCCAAAATCAAGCTTCTTCTCGGAAACCATTTCCTGAACGGCCTTCAGGGTAAAAAGGTGATTGACTTTGGGTGCGGCGAAGGGCATGAGGCTATCGCTATCGCGCGACTAACCGATTGTACAGTTACCGGTTTGGACATCAGAGAATCAGTACTCGAAACGGGACGGTCTAGCGCTCGCGAGGCCGGTGTCTCTGATCGATGTAGCTTCACCACGAGCTATGAAGGCAAGGCTGACGCTGTTATTTGCATCGACGCTTTCGAACACTTCGAAAACCCAGGAGCCATTCTCTCCACCCTATCCGATCTGCTAAAGCCAGACGGTAAGGTTTTTTTCAGCTTTGGCCCAACATGGTACCACCCGCTCGGCGGGCATCTATTTTCCGTTTTTCCCTGGTCTCATCTATTGTTCAGCGAACAGGCGCTGATCCGCTGGCGATCAGACTTCAAAAGCGATGGTGCGCGACGCTTTGGAGAAGTTGAAGGGGGACTCAATCAAATGACGATAAAGCGATTCCGGCAGTTGGTTGCGGAGAGTCCGTTGTCTTTGGAAGCAATTGACTGCGTTCCTATTGGTCGGTTGAGACCGCTGCATAACCCACTCACACAGGAGTTCTTCACCGCAATTGTAAGGGGCGTCCTTCGAAAACGTTGACAGTCTTCGCTCTGCGTTTGACAAATCGTTTAGCAGTAGACATGCGTAGAAAGGAAAAGGCCGGGACCCCGACGGGTCCCGGCCTCTTTCACAAACGAAGCGTTGCGGATCGGAAAAAAACTAGCTAGCTGGCCAGTGCTTCCTTCAGCACGCCAACACCGATTTCGATATCGGCAACCTTCTGTTCCCATTCCACGCCTTCGCGTTCGATGGCGATGGGGCCGCGATAGCCGACTTCCTTCAGCTTCGCCACGTAACGGCCGATGCCGACGTCACCGGTGCCCAGCACCTTCTCCACACCCAGGCTACCCGGGCCGCCAGCGGGCCATAGGCCATCTTTCGCGTGGCAGCTCACCACCAGGTCGCCCAGCAAGCCGAGCGCCTCAATGGGGTCACCCGAGCCGTACATGATCATGTTGGCGGGGTCGAAGTTCACCTTCAGGTTCGGACGATCGACGTCGGCGATGAAAGCGCGCAGAGCAGCGGCAGATTCCTGGCCTGTTTCCAGAGCGAAGGTCTGGCCGTGACTGGCGGCATAATCGGCAATCTCGCGGGTGACTTCGCGCACCGCAATGTAGAGCGGATCGCTGGTGTCATGCGGCACGCAGCCGATATGCAGTCCAAGGGACTTCACACCCAGCGCAGCAGCGATGTCGCTGATCTCGCGAGTGCGCACCAGGCGCTCGGCGCGGAACTTCTCCGGCAGCAAGCCCACGGTGGCTTCCACGGTCGGGATATCGGCATAGTCTTCGCCGGTGTAAGCAGCAAAGCAGGTGATGATCGGGAAGTCTTCGGCTTCCAGAGCTTCTTTCCAGGATGCGGCGAATTCCGGAGTCAGAGGCGCACTGCCTTCAAAACCCAACTGTCCGCAGGTCACGCCTGCCTTCTTCAACGCCTGCAGGGTTTCACGCGGATTTCCCGCCGCCCAAAACATGGCGCCAAGTTCTAGTTCATTCACTGCTCTCATTAGAATCTCTCTCCGTTCTTCGCCCGAGCTTCCTTCAGTTTGTCGGCCAGCTTAATGCCTGCGGCAGACTCGGTCGGCGGGCAGAAATCCGGGCTCTTGCCCGACTTAATGCACTCCGAGAAATAGGTAATTTCAGATTGGTAGCCATCCACCGCTTCCAGTTCCAGCGGCGCGCTGCTGCCATCCACGTTGTAGCGTGTGGGGACTGTGCCCGTGGCGGACGAGAACTCGAAGGTCGCTTCGTCGCAAACCACGTTGTAATCCATCGAGAAGGGGAAGGCCTTCGGGTGATACCAGCCACCCTGAATCACCACGGTCAGGTTATCGGGATAGTAGAGGTTGGCCGTGATGGTATCGGCGCCGCGTACATAGTCTTCGACGCCGACTGCCGAAACAGATTCGGGCTCGCCGAAGGTGTGAAGTACAAAATCGATGTCGTGAATCAGCAGATCGATGATGGCGCCGCCGCTCTTGGTGGGGTCGTTCATCCACTGGCTCCAGAACGGGGCAGCGCAACGGCGGCGGAAGGTGGCCATACGCGGTTTACCAACCGAGCCGGACTGAATCACTTCACGCAGGGCCTTGTATTCCGGAATGAAGCGCAGCACCTGGGCCACCATCAGCGTCTTTCCGCTCTTGGCTGCCTCTTCCAGAATCAGTTCCGTATCCGCGCCACGAATGGCCATCGGCTTTTCGACCAGCACATGCTTCCCGGCGCGCAATGCTTCCACCACGTTGTCAACGTGTGCAAACGTGGGCGTACAGAAATCCACCGCTTCCACATTCTCGTCGCGCAGCAGGTCACGCCAGTCGGCGTAGGTACCGATCTGGGAGAAGTCATACTTCTCACCAGGCCCGCCCAAATTCCCCTGGATGCCGGAAAGGTCGCCATCCAGCAGTTTCGTGTTGGGATCGGAAACCGCGACTAATTCCACACCCGGAACTTGCTTAAAGGCCTTTAGGTGGGTGCTACCCATGAAGCCCAGACCGACAATGCCGATTTTCATAACTCTCTAGATCGTAGCATCGTGGCTAACGCGTGTAGCGTCCGCCTGCCGTTGCCAAAGCACAATTTCCCGTGGGACTTTCGTCCCAATAAACTCTCGTGCGTCAGGAATGCATCACCTGGCCGCCATCCACATTCACACACTGGCCCGTCACCTGCCTGGCGCGTTCTGAAGACAGAAACACCACCATATCTGCAATGTCCTCCACCATTTGCCAGCGACCCAACGGAGCCACCACTCGCACTTTATCGCCAGCCCACTCATCGTAGGTCCTCCGCTGTTCCGGAAGTTGGCGGTCGTGCCAAGCCTGCCACACACTGCGATTCAGCGGCGTCTGCACCATGCCCGGGCTTACCACGTTAACGCGAACCCCATGCTTCGCCAGGTCCTTTGCCATACACTGCGCGAAATTCACGTTGGCTGCCTTGCTGGCGCTGTAAGGCGGATCTGTAGGCGACCCGATCTGCGCTGCCACTGAGGCAATCAGCACAATGCTCCCTCGCTGCCGCTCCACCATCCCCGGGGCCACGGCATGCGCCACATGGGTAGTGCCCATGATATTCACTTCAAGGACGCGCCGCCAGTCAGATGGTTCCAGGTTCGTAAAGGGAAAGCCGAACTTGCCAGACCCAATCGCCGCTGCATGCGCCACATGATCAATAGAACCCAGGCCCGCTTCCGTCTCCTGCACGGCCCGACGCACGGCATCGTAATCGGTAATATCCACACGAAGACCTAGAACATCTATAGCTTTGGAAAACTCGTCACGCAACAGGTGCGTCACCTTTTCCACCTCAGCCGACGTATCCCAAATCGCCACGCGGCAACCCTCGCATAGAAACTGACGAACACAGGCTAAACCAATGCCGCTAGCTCCTCCAGTCACCACGGCTACCGAACCATCCATCTCGAGTTTCATAGAACCCTTCCCTTCTTCTGACTGATACGACCCGCCTCTCCGATTTCGCACGCACCACGACAATTCCACGGCATGATCTGGGCACACCAACACCGCTAATCAGCGCATCCAGCGAACTTGGCCTGCAGACAAGACGCCGCCACCCGAACCGGACAGATTCTCATGCATTGCCAGTGTACTCGCTGGCCCAAACCCCAGCAAAACATTACTGTTTTGTATAGATTATGGACTTTCAGCCCGCTTGCCACAACACACACAACGCGATACACTCCGGCCTCAAGGTACGGCATCCGAGGTAGAAAGTAATGATGTTTCGCCACATGTATCGGGACACCTCGCAGGAACAGAACGAGTTCCCACAGGGGAGTGCTTAAATACATTAGCCTGCCTCGGAATGCCCGTCGCCTTGGCGCATGCATTGGCCCTAGCCGGACGCTGCCAAACAAATGGCGTCGCATCGGACCAGCACTATTGGGGGTATCACATGAAGATTCGCTATTATCTGCTGTGCTCTCGGTTTGAGGCCTTGGTTGCCTCGCACCTGGAACCAGAAGAATTCGGAACCTACATGGCTGTAGGCACGCGAAAGCTGTCCAGCGGCCGCGTCCTATTCTTCGAACTGGATCCAGATCTGCCCGCGAAAACCACGGACTTCCCGTTGCACGATATTGAGACTCGCTGTGTTCCACACGAAGATGGCAGCCCAAAACGAAGCAAGTACGTCAGCGTGTATCGCGTCATGGAACGCCTGCCATTGCCTCTGTATCGCAACCTATACCTCACCACCAAAGACGGCCGCGTGCTCACGCTACAGGAATCCGCGGCCCATCCCGCGGCTGCCGACGAACCCGGTTCGCATCTCTATCAGGAACTGTGCCCACTCTCACCACTCGTGGTTTCCACACTCGCGCCAGCTGCCTTCGGCAAGTTACTGACCAACCCGGAGAATCCCGTGCACGCGCCACGACTGTTCTTTGCGGATCTGCGTATCGACCGCGATGCCGATGGGAATCTGGCGCCCTTCCTTCCGTACGCGGAACCGCAACACATTGTCGATTGCATTCAGGAAGTGCAAGCAAGCCCTGGCGGCAAGGTCATGAAGACGGTAAATCGCACACCGAGCCTGGACGGTTTTTACCGCACCATTCGCAAGGGGTTCTTCATCGGAGATCAGACAGGACTGAAGTTCTACCCCTATCCCAGCACGGAAGAACTAGACGCCCAATATCATCTTTGGTGGCGCTCAGCTTCCGCGCAATAAACGCTTCATGCATGTGCCACCACGGCATGCTCTCCTCCATCGGATGCTAAGGGGAGAGCCCTTGCGGAGTTCCTGCGTCATGCGTTTCCACATCGGAAACCGGCGCAGGACTCCGCAGCGCTAGCGACAAGATCTGGCTCACCACCTCGGCCACCGTCGCGATTTCGTGTGCGTCGTGGCTAATGGGCGAAGCCGCTGGCAATGCCAAAGGTATCCGGCAAGTTACCATCCTCATCGAAACGACATGGCCGCGTCTCCACAATTTCCAGTTGCGGATTTGCCTCGACCTCGGCACGCAAGTTCGCGCTGATTTCCAGCAATCCCAGGCTCATGGTGTTGCGAATGCGCGCGATGGTCAGCTCTCTGTTGTCGAAGATCCCCACTGAAAGGCTCAGCTTCTCCAGACATTCCCGATCCGTCGCAAAGTGGATGGGTGTGCGAATGGCGGTAATCGAGTTCGATGTCAATGAATTGATTTGGGTAATATTCCAGTCGATGGATTGCACCAGTTTGTCGGTCGCGACGTCTGCCAGACCGATACCCACGGCGTTTCCATAACTCATCGCGGTCAATGACCGAGCGAAGACACGCCTCACCAATGGCAGGTCTGGAAAACAATTCGTTTCGCCCCAAATACTACGGTTGATCACCTTGGTGTCCATGCCCGCGCCGCTGATGTTCTTGCCCATCTCATCGACAATCAGCACGTCCACTTCCTTCAAGGGCACCCGAGCCTTCCAGGAAGACACCAATCGCAGCAGTTCTTCTTCGTCGTGTTCCATGGTTTCGGCGGGCACAGCCACCACCTTGGCCGTGGCGTGGTTCGCATCTTCCAGAACGGCGAGGCCGCCCAGAATCTTTCCCGACTGCAATACCTGCCGCCCCACGCTCAGAATCACCGCGCCCAGGCCCAGCTTCCGGTAGGCGAGCGCATGGTAAGCTTTCGCGCCCGCAAACTTACCCAGGCCGATGGCCATCATCTTGAACAAGCCGCTCTCGATGTTCCCGGTGAAATCCGTGTGCCACTTCACGCGGCCCACCATCATCACGCCATCGCTTTCAAAGGCCAGACGGTCCATGAACGCTTCGATGCCTTCCGAGGACTTGCCCAGTGACACCACATCCAGTTGGCTCAGCACCGGGCAGCCCATGGTTTCGGCAGTGATGCCGTAGTGCGCCAAGACATCGGCCTGCCCTTCCGCCGTCGCCGCGCCGTGGCTGCCCATGGCCGGGAAGATGAAAGGTCTGCGGCCCACGGACTTCCAGAAGTCCACCACCGCCCGCGCGATGACATCAATGTTGGCGATGCCGCGACTGCCCAACCCCACGGCCACGCTGCCGCCTTCCGGAACTTTTGACGCAAACGAGGATGATTTCAGCTCTGCGATCACCGAACCGGGAATGTCCCGCAACGCGAGATCTGGGAAGTGCTGCCGCACCAGAAGGACATCAGGAAAAGACATACGCAGCTACGATATCACCGCCTCTCCAACTGGCGCATCAGCAACCATTTCCCCCAAGCGCCCTCTCTGGGCGCCTAGGCCGTACGGTGGTCCCACTCTTTGGATGGCAGCACTGGCGGATCCTGTCGGCAGGTCTTCAGGTACTCCTCGATGTCTTCCACCACCTTTGGGTTGGCAGCGCTCACGTCATCGCTCTCATCCGGGTCCAGGCGAAGTTCATACAACGCCAGAGGCGCTCCGGGCTTCAGCCGTACAGCTTTCCAGTCCCCCATGCGTACCGCCTGCTTCATCTTGTCGCCACTGCCATACTCCCAGTAGAAGGTCGGATGTGGCTCCGGCAATTTCGCATCACTGCCGTCAAACAGCAGCGGCGCAATCGTCACGCCATCCGTCACCGGGGTCTTGGGAATCTCCCCACCGGCCAAGTCCACAAAAGTCGGCATCAAATCCCAGAACGCCAGGGGTTCGTCGACCACGCCGCCGGCAGGCACGGTATTGGGTTGGCAGGCAATGAATGGCACGCGAATGCCTCCCTCGTAGAGGTCGCCCTTGTACCCACGCAGCGGCCCTCCACCTTCGAAGGTCTTCGTGATGGCCGGTGTATCACCGATCGATCCGTTATCGCTCGTGAAGATGATTAGCGTATCGTTCGCGATCCCCTTCCGCTCCAGAGCCTTGCGTATCTCGCCCACCTGTTCATCGAGCCGCGCCACCATGCCCGCGAAGTGCTCAGCCGGACGTGGTTGCGGCGCAAAGCCCCGGTCTTCGCGAACGAACGGAGTTTCCTCAAAACGTCCCTTGTAGGGTTCCAGCGTATGCGAGGGCGATTGGAACTCGTGGTGCGGAATGATGGATGGCATATAGAGGAAGAATGGCCCGTCCGTCTTCTGAATGTATTCCAGCGCCGCCGCTTGCAATACATCCGGCACGTATTCCTTCTGGCCGCCGTTCTGGTTACCCTGCAGTTCCACCCTCTGACCGTTTCGCCACAAATGCGTGGGGTAATAATACTGCGCGTGCACCTGATGCAGTGGCCCGAAATACTCGTCGAAGCCATGACGGTCCGGCGTGGCTTCCGTCCCTTGCGCGCCCAGACCCCATTTGCCAAACAAGGCCGTGCGATACCCCGACTTCTTCAGCACCGTCGCCAACGTGGGAACGCCCACGGGCAAGGGCTCTCCGCCACCGTTGCTGCGTAGCGGCGTGTGTCCCGTATGCAGACCAGTCATCAGCGCGCTACGCGATGGGGCACAGACGGTACAACCCGCATATGCCTGCGTAAAGCGAGCACCATCCGCCGCCAGCTTGTCAATATTCGGCGTCTTGATGATCTTCTGCCCATAGCAGCCCAAATGGCCGTAGCCTAGATCGTCCGCCATGATGAGCACGATGTTCGGCTTCTTATCCGAGGAAGTACTTGGCTTGGAAGAAGCCGCATCGGGTTGCGAGCAGGAACTCAGCAGAGAGACGCTGCCTAAAGCAGTCAGAAACAGACGGCGATTCATCCTCCAATGATAAGCGATGAAACTGGCTGTGAACCCATGAAAAGACACACAAATCGACCAAGCCGCACCCAAATACACTATCGAAAACACTAATCAATAAATCGCTTGAGGCGAATTGTCTTTTTGAACCGCTCAATATCGTTACGGAACTCGGAAACATGTATCATACGATGGCAATTAGCACAGAGGACCGCAAAATCCCTCCTAACATCTGTGCTTTTTGAAGCTCCATTCCTTGAACCCAAATCGGCCAGATGGTGAGCCTCGATATATCCTTTCCCGAGCTCTCCATAGATATCTTCGAATTAAACCCACAAGCCTGACATGTACAGCCATGCAGTTTCTTCGCGCGCTTCGCCAGATACGGTTTCCGCTCAATAAACCTGTGCATACGCCATACGTAACCACCTTCATCGCCTTGGAAACTGGCATCACCCACTAGGCCATCAGAGCTCTCCCCATAACGAAAACCTGAGCGGAAGCTTATATAGTCATCAGCGGCTAGCCAGTAACTCTCCAATAACGAAGAAAGATCAGATCTAATCTCGTCTTCTGTCGGGAATGAATCAATTGTGTACAACTTCGAGCAAATTGATCCAGATTCATACAAGCGCGGCAAGGATTGCTTTTTACACTCGTAATAGACAGATCGATCTTTCCCTTACCCCACCCGTTGGTCGGCAATCTCAAATTCCGACCCACAGCCTCCGAAACATCCCGGAGAAACCGCTCTTTAGCCGAATAACTAGCCTCCTTTATATGCGTAACTCCTTGATTTAAAGATATATAAACACCAGACATATCCCCTTTAAACAGATACACTACATACATACCATCTTGGGGTCCTTCGCTAAGATAGGGATCATACACGCACACGATTGGAACGTGTGCCCACGACCCCTTGCCCACACCTGCTACGACTTGACAGGGACTATTTGAAGGCAAACAATGAACGACTGCATCCACAAGCCTGGAAACTATAAGTTGGTAAATATCGCTGGTTTTATCAACTTCTGTCGAATTCTTACTCAAATATGACTTGAGCACTTGTAAGAAAATTGGACGCAACTCTTCGCTAGTTGAAGTCATGAAACAAATCCGCGTCTCAGTCTACCAAAACATATGTAATTTTTGTAACGTATATCGAATAACTTAGCGCCCGTACACAAACCGGCTCCGCCTGGGGTCCGCGCCACCTTCCAGCAGACCCTTGTCCAGCCGAATCACCGTGGGCGATGCACCATTCGAAAGCGGCCCTTGCACCTGCACGCGATGGCCAATCTCTCGCAGACGGTTGATGACGTTGGGACGGATGCGGTTCTCCAGATACAACCGGCCACGCTCAAATTCGTTACCCGCGAAGCTCGTGTAGTAGTGCTTGCTCTGGAAGCGCGGAGCCTCTACAGCCACCTGGGCATCCATGCCGAAAACGATGATATTCAACATCACCTGCAGCAGGCTCTGGTCCTGGTTATCCCCACCCGGCGTCGACAGCACCATCACCAGTTCCCCATTTTTCAGCACCATCGTTGGGGATAGCGTTACTCGAGGCCGCTTGCCTGCTTCGATGCGGTTGGCATGTCCCGGCGCCATCACGAAGCTCTGCAGGCGGTTGCTCAACGGAATTCCCGTGCCTTCCACAATTACCGAAGGCAACCACGCGCCGCTTGGCGTGGCTGTGAAGGCATTGCCCCACTTATCCACCACATTCACACAGGTCGTGTCGCGGTCGAAGCTCTTGCCGCGAGAGATTGGCAGCACGGGAGCCACGCCCACATCACCCGGTTGCGACTCCATGGATGCCACACCCGGTTGAATCATCGCCGCCCGTTCTTTGCCGTATTCCTTGCTCAGCAGCCGGGATTCCGGAATCTTCGAAAACTTTGGGTCGCCGTAGTAGGCATCGCGGTCCGCAAAGGCCAGCTTGAAGGCCTCGGTCAGAGTATGGACATAGGCTGCGGAATTGTGACCCATGCCCGCCAGGTCGAAGTTTTCCAGAATCGCCAGGGTCTGCAACATCACCGGACCCTGGGTATAAAAACCGGGCTTCAGAATCTCGTATTCCCCGAACTTGTAAGACCGCGGGTGGTCAAAGGTGGCCTTGAACCCGGCCATGTCGGCATAGCGCAACAGCCCGCCGTTCTTCTGCGAAAAGGCATCGATCTTCTTGGCGATGTCTCCCCGATAGAAGTAATCCCGAACGGCTTGGATCTTCTGTTCCCGCGTGCCCTGCGCTCTCGTCTCCGCAGCAACCATCTGCCGCAGGGTCTCCGCCAGTTCCGGCATGGCCACCAACTCCCCATGCTTTGGCATCTGGTTATTGGGATAGAAAAACGCCTTGGATGAGGGCCAGTGCTTCATCACCCGCCACTCCACGGGCAGCATGTAGCTGTACTCCAGACCAGCCGGGGCCTTCACTGCATACTCGATAGCCGGCTCCGCGATGTCGGCGAAACTCAACGTGCCATAGTCTTTCAGCGATAGCAGAATGCCATCCACGACACCGGGCACCGGAGCAGACGTGATGCCGTGCGCGGGAATGGGCGCCAGAATGTCCGTCTCTTCTTCATCGGTCTCCCAGCTTTCTGGTTTGCGTTTCTCAAAGAACTGCACCGTGGCCAAAGCTGGGGCTGTGCCGATGCCGCTGACGGCCACAGGAGCCCGGCCCTTCACCCGAATGATGAACGGAGCTTCTCCGCCCAGCCCGAAACGGCTTTGCTCCACCACCGCCGCCGTCAGCGTGGCGGCTACACCACCATCCACGGCATTGCCACCGCGCGCCAGCATACGCATGCCAGCTTCCACCTGCAGGTTATCCCCGGCGGCCACCATCTCATGCATCGCACGCACGGCCGGAAATAGCGTGAACTGGGCGTAGCCAATCCCGGCCACGAACAGCACAGACAACGGCACGCTCGCCGCCAGCATCAAACGGCTTCGCCAGACACGGCGCAACCCAGAGACAGGAAGTGTCGGGGATGCAGGGTTAGTCGTACGCTGCCGAGTCCAGCGAAACCAGGTAGGGGAGATACGCATCGGCAACCGTCTTTCCCTCCGCACGTAAGTGGAGATTACGATACTTCCGCAGCAGTTCGTACATGACGATACTGGCCGCTGTCGAGACGTTCAGGGAGTGTTTCAGGCCCAGCATCGGGATACGTACGCAGACGTCGGCAGCAGCCTGTAAGGTTTCCGGTAGCCCATCCACCTCATTGCCAAATAGCAGGCAGACGGGAAAGCGAGGTTTCCAATCGAAGAGATCCACGGAATGCGGCGAGGTTTCGAGCGCGGCGATTTCGTAGCCACGCGCCCTTACGGTTGTCAGCATAGACACCGGGTCCGCCACCTGTTCCCAGGCAACGGATTCCTCTGCGCCCAGCGCCGTCTTGGCGACACCGTTCTGGGTCGGCAGCGGGCAAATGCCGCTTAGGTAAATCCGTTCCACCGCCGCGCCATCCGCCGTACGGAAAATGGCGCCCACGTTGTACATGCTACGCAGGTCATGCAATAAGAGGCTGACGGGAATCTCCCGCAACCCATCGTAGTCTTCCGCACCGGTGGTGGCTTGAAACGGTAGCCGCTCCATACCTTACGGTAGCAAGGCCCCGGTAGGGAGTCGCAAGACGCCTGATCTTGGGGCAACACCACGACTGCGCAGGCAGAGGTCGTCGGAAGGCAGAGAATTGGCATGTCCTCATGCGTTCGCCAGGGTCGATCAGCGCACCAACGGCACGATTATCCCTTGCGCAAGACAGGTATCCCTTGCCCAAAACTGGCTTCGTTTCGTAATTTCGCGTACTTTCCCGCCCATTGACCCCAATCTGAAACAGCTTTCCCTGCCAAGGAACTCACATTCATTAAGATTCGAAAGCAAGGATTCTGGCATCTTAAGAACATGTCTCAAAACGACAAGCAGCGGATTGTAATCGTCGGTGGTGGCTTCGCCGGTGTCACCCTGGCGCAGAAACTGGAACGCCTTGTTCCTGACATCGCCGAGATTGTCGTCATTAGCGCGGAGAATCACATGGTGTTCACCCCCATGCTCCCGGAAGTGGCGGCGCGCACGGTGAACCCGCTGCACATTGTGGTGCCGGGCCGGGAAATGACGCGTCGCACTCGCTGGATGAAAGCTCGTGTCTCGGCGGTGGTTCCCTCGGAAAATCGTTTGATCTATGAAGACGACCTGGCGAAGTCGCATAGCCTCGAATACTCCCAACTGGTGATCGCCTGCGGAGCCCTCGTTAACCTGGACGCCATCCCCGGCATGGCTGCGCACGCCATTCCACTGAAAAGTGTCGGCGACGCGCTGCGCCTGGGCAATGCACTGATTGGTTTGTTTGAGGATGCCAGCGTGGCGCCGCCCGAAGATCGCGAAGCCCTATTGAGTATTGTCGTGGTGGGCGCCGGGTTTTCCGGAGTGGAAATCGCTGGCAACATCGAAGACTTGATGGATCGGCTGAAGCGCTACTATCCACAACTGCGCGGTCTGCGCCCTCGCATTACCCTGCTGCAGCGCGGCAAACGCGTATTGCCGGAGTTGGCCTACGAAAGCCTTTCCGAATTCGCCTACAAGAAACTGCGTGCACGGGGCGTCGATGTAATGCTGGGCACCAGCGCCAGGGAAGTGACCGCCAACCGCGTGATTCTGGGTAATGGCGAATCGATTCCCGCCGGACTGGTCGCCTGCACGATCGGCACCGCTACCAACCCGCTTATCGAAACGTTGGGCGTGCCCATTGAGCAAAAACGCCTACCCACCGAAGCCGATATGCGGGTAAAGGGCATAAGGAACATCTGGGCCATTGGCGATAGCGCCCTCGTTCCGAATGCCAAGACCGGCGAAAGTTCGCCGACCACCGCCCAGTTCGCCATTCGGCAAGCGCAGCAACTCGCTGCCAACCTGAAAGCTGAACTGCAGGGGAGACCGACCAAACCCTTCTCTTATCGTCCGCTCGGCCTGATGGCGGCCATTGGGCATCGCAACGCCGTCGCCGAAGTCATGGGGCTACGCATGTCCGGCTTCTTTGCCTGGTTCCTGTGGCGCAGTGTATACCTTTCGAAGCTCCCCAGCTTGTCTCGCCGCTTCCAGGTGGCCGTGGACTGGGCCTGGGAACTGCTCTTTCCGCCGAATTCCGTGGAGCTTACCGGTGAAAGCGAACGTCGCACGGATGGCGCCCACTTTGCCTGCGGTGATTGGATCTATCGCAAAGGCGACCCGGCCCTGCATCTGTTCCTGATGCAGAAAGGGAGCGCGGCCATTTACCGTGATGAGAACGAAGGCCCCGTCGGCACGCTGGAACCCGGAGATCATTTCGGCGAAGGGGCATTGCTGAACGCCGACGAGAACAACCGGCGCAGCGTTTCCATACGGGCCATCACGCCGGTGGATGTTGTACGCCTGGGCCGCAGTGACTTCCAGCGTCTGGCGAGTTCCATGACGGTTCTGCGCGAAAGCCTCTCCCGTGAATTCTTGCAGCGCCGTGGAGCCAGCAATGCTCTGGAAATGCTGCTGTCTCACCCCGATCTGTTCGAGTTTCAGGTGGACCGGTTCCTGCGGAGTGAAACCGCCGCAATTCCGGAATCCACAACCTTTGGCGACGTGGTGGATAAGCTGGGCTCCAATGCCGCTGGCTTTAACGTGGTGGATGCGGAAGGAGCCGTCATCGGATGGGTCAGCCGGTCTGAAGTGACTGTGGCCATGCAGCGCTATCTGCCGCTCGACACTCCGGTAACGGAATTCATGCTACAGAATCCGCCGGTGGCTACCGTGGAAGACAACGCGATCACGGCCACCTTGCAGCTATTGCGGCACGATATGGAGCTGCTTCCCGTGGTGACCGATTACAAGAGCAGAAAACTGGTCGGCACGGTTTGTCCCTTAGATGTTTTCAAGCTGATTGCGACATCCAACCCAACAGCCGCTGCAAAAATGACAGGCCAGAACTGAACCTATCCCTCGGAAGGGAATCCGGTTCATCCTGGCCTATTCGATTAGATAGCTGAGATTTGTCAGGCCCGGCCTGGGCCTCCGTCGGGTATTGGAAGGCAGGTATTTGGGAGCGGCAGCGCCGCTCCCAAATTTAGGCCCGCGCGCGGCGAGCCTGGATGAAGCTGCGCACCGCCGCCACGATGAAGATCACCAGCGTAATCGCCATCACCGCACGCGCGACAGCTGCACCTGGACGTGCAACCTCGCCGCCCGAAAGCAGAGTGAGGGTGGCAGGAATGCCCTGCACACTGCCGAAGAAGCCAAGCAATGCCAGCAGCACTGCCAGGTGCATTACCAGCTTGGTCTTCGTTGGGTCTTTCCCCAACTGTCCACATAGCGCGAGCAAAGCCCCGAACACCGATGGAATAAATGCCGTCAGGCTGGCCGCGCCCGTGGCCACGTAGGAAACAACCCCCACGAGAACCAGGAAGACTCCCGTGGCAATCGTAAAATTCTGCATGCATCATCCTTTCCTAAATAAGGATGCCATTTGCCGCCGGTCGGATGTCAAAACGTGTTCCAGTAGATCCGTTTTCACACGAACTACTCCCATGCCGAGAGCAGAGCAGCCCCCGAGGCGGAGCCCACCCTGTGGCTTCGGGCCCAAAAGTAGCATGTTTGCCCTGAACGCAAGGCGAATCCGGCTATCAGCTAGGGTTAACAAATTCTACGTACCTGAGGCCTAGGCCTCAGAAATGGAGTTGCCCTTGTTAAATTTCGTTTGCGTAAATCATCAAGCACGTGGCGTTTCGCCTTATCAATCGTCGCAACCTATAGCAAACAAAGCATTTATCGAGAACCAGGACTGTTTCGCCTCCATTTTCGCTCCCCATATGAGGGGTACCAACTTATATATTCTGCTATTGCTTTGGCTGCTCCCATGCCGTAAGTTTGAAGTCGAAACATGAAAAGGAAGGTAGTACTGGGGCTTCTTGATACGAATCAGGATGCCTCAAGAAAACAGGACCGCTGGGGATTCTGGCGGCCAACCATTGCTATTTCTCAGCACCACGACTTCGCGATCAGCCGCTACGAGCTCATTCATGAGCAACGGGATGCAGGCCTCGCAGGGGAAATCGTTGAAGATCTCCTGACAGCTTCGCCGGAGACCGAAGTGCGAACGTGGGAACTGCACAATGGCACACTGGGTGATTTCAGTTCCTCTTTGAAGGTTTTGGGTGACTTCGTTACCAGTTACCGCTTCATTGTTGAAGCGGATGACTATTTCCTTCATGTCAGCAATTTAGCCGTACCCTCACAGCTTTCCTTGGTGTTCTTGGCCAGCCACGGGCTGGCTCCCGCGCGCCTGATTCAGTCGCGCATGCCGGAAAACACCGGCGACATTCTCGGCAGCTACGAGATTATCGACGTGCGCCCCGGCGCAGCGGTCGATCGTGTTATTGGAGAGAGCACTTTGCACAGCGCAGTGGAGCGATCCCTGCGCGGTGGCGTGGAGTGCCGCAATGCGCACTTCAACGGCTGCATCCGCCGCCTTGCTTCGGTGTTGGGTCGCCACAACCTGGCGCTCATCATCACGGGAAAGCGCGGAACCGGCAAGTCTACACTCGCCCGACGCTTCTATCAGGCCAAACGGGAACGTAGCCTGCTGGATGGTCCGCTACTAGAGGTGGATTGTACTCGTCTGCAACCTGGCAATGTACCAGCGCTGCTACGGCACTTCACGGCGCTGGGCGGCACGGAATTGCCGGCAGGCTGCCACCTGACCCCCGGAGCAGGAGTTCACGGCCTTCTGATGCTACGGAACATCGAAGCGATGATTCCGGAAGATCAGATTGTTTTGGAAGAAACCATGCAGTTTGGCGCCCTCGCCCGCGAGATGCCCGGTTTGCCCTGTGACTTCCAATTGGTTGCCACCTCACGCATCGCGTTCAGCGAGTTGACCCAGCAGTACCGTTTCTTTGCCCCTCTGGCAGAGCGGCTTTCCACTTGGGAATTCAATCTGCTGCCACTTGCCGACAGAATGGAGGACTTCCCTGCCTACTTCGAGGATGAGGTAACACAGCAGTTCGTCGAGTTCTCTACGTCGTTACGGTTCCGGGGACCCGCCAAGCGGAAATACCTGGAACTGGCGATGTCGGGACAATCGAACTGGGAATTCAGCCTGGAAGACCTGCACCGTTCTCTGGGACGCCTGGCCATGGCTTCCACCGAAGAGGGCATTACCTCAGAGATGGTGAAGGCCGAATTTGAGGTACTTCACGACGAATGGGCCGCTGAAGTCTGCGAAGACCCCTTGCTGCAGATCGTGCCGCAGGAAATGCGCTACGAACTCGACCTCTTCCAAAAGACGCAACTGATGGAAGTGATTCGAATCTGCATGCGTTCCAGAAGTCTTTCGGAAGCTGGCCGACGGCTTTTCGCTTCCAGCCGCGCTCGAAAGAAGAGTGTCAACGACGCGGATCGTCTGCGAAAATACCTGCAACGTTTCGGGTTGGAATGGCGTAACATTCACGACGCCTTCCGCTAGCAGGCAGATACACGCTACAGGCAAGAACCTTACGAAGAAGAGCCCTCGACCTTACCGGGCCGAGGGCTCTTCGTTTATCGATAGTGGTGTTGCCCTACCGTGAAGCTAGAGCCACGTGCGCTAGGGACGAGCCTTCTTCTCGGTTCCCTGCTTCGCCAAGCTTACCTTGGCTCGTTCCAGCTTGCTGGCAACCGTATTCATCTGTGCTTCGTCGCGATCACTGGGAGGGTTGCGCTTCCACTCTTTCAAAGCAATTTCCCACTGCGTAACAGCCTGACGCAGGTCATCCTGCTTGAAGTAGACATCCCCCAGGTGGTCATGAATCGTGGGGTCGTTGGAATACCGCTGCAGGGCCTGCTTCAGAGCGAGTTCGGCCTCCGGCAACTTGCCCAATCGGTAGTAAACCCAGCCCAGGCTATCCAGATAAGCGGCATTGGTGGGATCAAGGTCAACAGCTTTCTTAATCAACTGAAAGGCTTCTTCCAGACGAACGTTGCGGTCAGCCAGCATGTACCCCAGGTAGTTCAACGCCGCAGCGTTATCTGCGTTCTTGCCGAGCACCTTCCGGAACTCTGCCTCAGCTGCGTCGAAATTCTTCTGGCGTTCGAACATCGCTCCCCGCAGGAAGATGACGTTTTCCCGGTCCTGGTCATTTTCGGCGCTTTGTTCCGCGCGATCCAGAGCGGCGGCCATATCCTTGAAAAGCCCGGCCTTCTCGTAGATCTGCGCCAGGGTGACAAAGTTATCGTGTTCCGGATGCGCATCCACATAGGACTGCATGTCCTTGATGGCGGCCTCGCCCTTGCCCATATCGGTCAGCAGCGAAGCACGCACCACCATTACGCCGCGGTCATCCGGATACTTAGCATAGGCTGCGTTGGCCTCTGCTTCCGCTTTCTGAAAGTCCTTCGCCATGCGGTAGGTTTCCACGACTTGCGCCATGGCCCGTCCGGCGGTATCCGGGTTCAATTCGGCCAAGCGGCGGAAGGTGGCTACCGCATCGGTAAACCGTTCTGCATTGCGCTCCAGCAAGCCTAGGCGCTCCAATAACACGGCTTGCGTGCTGCGCTCCTGGTCGGTGTAGCGAGCCTGCTCGGTGGTGGAGATCATACTCTTCACCTGGGCAATCGCTTCGTCCGTCTTGCCTTCATCCGCGAGCAGGTTCACCTCGTTATAGAGAATCTCCAGGTTGTCAGGAGCGAGGGTCTTCGCATGATTGTTGGCGGCACGCGCTTTGGTGAAGTCGCCCTGCCGATGATAGATCTGCGAAAGACGCAGGAAGGCCTCCACTTCACTCGGGGATTTCTGAGCAATCTGCTCCAGAACCGTGCGGGCCTTATCCATCTGGTCGGCCATCAGAAGCACTTGTGCGTAACGCTTCAACAGATCGAGGTTATCGGGATCTGCAGACACAGCCCGTTCGTACACCTCTGCCGCCTTGTCGAAGGCGCGAGTCTGCTCGTAGGCCGTAGCTAGTTCAACGAGCGTCTTGGCCGACGGATTCTTGGAGTTGACTGCGGTCAACATCTCAATGGCGCGATTGGTATCGCCCAGCGAGGTGTAGACCAAGGCCAGTTCCTTCATCGCCAGTTCGTTATCCGGGTCACGCTCCAATACCTTCTTGAAGGCGTCTTCCGCGTCCACGTTGCGACGATCCAGCCGGTATAGCCGACCAAGCAGCAGTTGCGAGTCCAGATCAGAGGGATCGCCTTTGGCGATGTACTCATGCTGTTCAATCGCCTTGCGTAGCATGGTCTCGTTCACGCCATCGCCGCGCATGTTGCCGCCGCCCGTGGCATTCGGATCCCCAATCAGGCGCGTGTAGATACGACCCAGAATCCGCCTCGCATCCAGATCCGTCGGATCTTGCGCGATGCGGCGTTCGGCTTCCGTCACGGCTTCGCTGACACGACCGGCCCGCATGTAAAGCTCGCTCAACTCCCCGTTCAGGAAGGAGGCATCCGGGTCGGTCTTCATGGCCTTCTGGTAATAATCGATGGCCTGGTCGATAAACTCCCGCCGGTTCCCGTACATGTTCGAAAGTTCGGTGTACAGGTGACCCATCGCGAAGTTGTAGTACGAGTCCGCTTTAGCACCCTGCTGCACAGGGGTAGCGCCGGAACCTGCCTTAGCAGTTTGTGCCGGTTGCTGGGCCAAAGCCGCGATTCCACCCAAACAAAGGTAGAGAATAGAGAGTGAAGTGCGATTCGCCATGGGTGTCCGTGACTGCTTCTTCCAGAATTTCAGACAGGTCCGTCGGGCCAAACTCGGGCCAGCGAGAGTTTTCCACATTATATGCCTTCCCGGTTTGCGACGTGGGCAAACCCGAGGCGTCGGGACTACTCCGTCGGCATCCGCCGCTATTTCCTTAGACGCATGCTTTCTACCAACGGTACCGCGAACGTGAAACAGCAGCCACGCCCCGTCCTCTGCATCGTGGGCCCCACTGGTTCAGGGAAGTCCCATTTGGCCCTGCAGTTAGCCCAACGGCTGCAAGGCGAAATCATCAACTGCGATTCTCTGCAAATTTATCGGGGCTTCGATATTGGAACCGCAAAACCAAGTGCGCTGGAACGGACCGCCGTTCCTCACCACTTGATTGACGTGGTCAATAGCAATGAGGTGTACACCGCCGGAGACTTCGCCAGGCAGGCCCGCGAAACTCTGCTTACTATTTCAGATCGCCGGAAACTCCCAATCGTTGCAGGCGGAACCGGTTTTTATTTGAAAGCTCTGGTGGATGGTTTGGTCGATGCGCCGAAGCGTGACGATGAATTACGGCAGCGTTTGGAACAGATGGAGACCCGTCGTCCGGGAATTCTCTACCGCCTTTTATTGCGGTGGGACCCCGCCAGTGCAAAGCGCATTTCCGCTCTTGACCGGCAGAAGCTGGTTCGGGCTGTCGAGTTGATGCTGCTCGAAAAGCGCCCGCTTTCGGAAATCTACCAAGATCCGCGTCGAGCCAACCTGGACTTTTCCTTCTTCCAAATCGGCGTGGACCCACCTCGTTCCCACCTCTATCAGCGCCTGAATGACCGATGTGACCGCATGCTAGAGGCTGGTTTGCTCGATGAGGTGCAGGCGCTTCTGGCATCGGGCGTTTCGCCTGACGACAAAGCCTTCGGCTCCATTGGCTACAAACAGGCCCTAGACGTCCTGCGGGGGACAATGGATGTACCCGCTGCGATGGAAGAAATGAAACGGGATACGCGCCGCTATGCCAAGCGGCAGTGGACCTGGTTTCGCAGGGATTCCAGGGTGTTCTGGATTCGTGGCTTTGGTGACAGCCCTCAATCCTGTGCCCAAGCTTTACGAGCTATACACAATCGCTTCTTTTGGTATTAAAATAATAAATGAGATCAAAAAGAATTTCTTTTTGATCTCTGGAGTAAATATGCAGATGCTCTCCTGCATCTGGAAGGAGTGCTTTCCGTGTTGAAACGAATTCTAGTTCTGTCGGCAATTTTTCTATTCTCCGTAGGCCTGTGCGCGGCCAAAACCTTCACGGTGAGACTGCACCAACCCACCGAAATCGCGGGCCAGCAATTGAAACCTGGTAACTACAAAGTGGAGCTGACCGAATCCACCGCCACTCTGACCAACGGTCGCGTCAAAGTAGAAACCGCCATTAAGCAGGAGCAGAGCGACGAACGCTTCTCCACCACATCCGTGCGTTACACGGATGACAACGGCAAGATGAAGATCCGTGAGATTAGAGTCGGCGGCACGAACACCAAAATCGTCATGAACTGAACAAGATTTCCGAACTGAATAGCGAAGGGCTCCACAATCCAGCTCCGTCTTTGTTGACGCGACTTGATGATGGAGCCCTTTTCTTTTGGCAGTCCCCAACAAAATCCGCAGCAGCGATGCGTTTGCGCGATTTAGCGTCTGCCCCAGCAGGATAGAAACTCGGCACTTTCGGTGGCCCAAAGCTGGGGGAATCCGCACGCCAGGCGGTTATAATACGATTTGGACCTGGAAAAGACCATCCTTCGGAAAGTGGGCGAGGCCGTTGCTCATTTTTCCATGATTCAAGACGGCGACCGCATCGCCGTCGGGGTATCAGGCGGCAAGGATTCACTTACCTTGCTGGAGGCTCTGCTACGGTTACAGCGGCGAGCTCCCATTTCTTTTCATGTCGAAGCATTCACTGTCGAGCAGGGTAAGTTCCTAAGCCCTATTGAGCCGATTGGCGCCTATCTAAAACAGCAGGGCATTCCCTGGACCTACGTCCGCGATGAAGCGTCGCTGAATCTTCTGGAAGAAGAACCTGACCATGGTTGCGACCAGTGCAGCCGCTTCCGCCGCCGCGCTGTCTATGAGATCGCTCGAGACTTGAAGTGCAACGTGATCGCGCTGGGGCACACCGCAGATGATTTCTGCGAGTCTTTGCTGCGCAATGCTATGTTTACTGGCAAACTGAGCGCGCTTCCCGCAGTCACGCACTCTCGTAAGGGCGAGTTCCGCTTGATTCGCCCTCTGGTCTATGTCACGGAAGATTTGACCAAGCAGTGGGTACAGGGGCGTCACACCCCCGTCATTCCTTGTGGTTGTTCCCAAAAAACCGGTACAGTGCGCCGTTCTCTCCGCGATTATTTGGCTGAGTTGGAACAGGACTACCCACACGTGAAGGAAACACTACTTTCCGCCATGGGCAACCTGGATACGGGCAGACTGCTTGACCGACGTTTTTTACCTGGCGGTGCGGCCGCTGTGGAAACAAAAGAAGAACTTTTCCCGATTGTAACTGGCCTGTAACACGGAACTGTTCCAATGATAGTTTTGAGTGGTGTCTTTGAACACGACGGGTTCCCAAAAGGAACTTCGGCTCATGTGTCCGGGGCCAGCCGCCACGAAAGGATCTGATATCTCATGTGCGCTCTTCGGTTTATCCCGCGCGAAGAGAAATTCTACGAGTACTTTCTCGATCAGGCAGGCATCCTCAAGGACGCCGCTGCTCGGTTTGCTACTGGGTTGGCTGGAGGGCCGACACAGATGTCTGCCGAAGCAGAAGCCATTGCAGCCCTGGAACGACAAGCAGACAGCATCAATCGAGACGTATTCGATAAACTCCGCAAGACCTTCATCACCCCAATCGATCCCGAAGATATCCATACCCTGACATCGCGACTGGAAGACGCCATTGACAGCGTCTATGCCGTCGCCCGCCGCACCGCCGTTTACCGTCCGGTGAGCGCACCGGAATACCTTGGAAAACTCGCGGCAAATTTGGTGCAGATCGCAGCGGAATTGAAAGGTGCGGTCGAAGGGTTGCGCGATGGCAAAGACATTCGGTCTAACTGTTTCCGTATTCGAGAATTGGAAGAAGACTCAGACCGCGTGGCGCAGGATGCCCTACTCGCCCTGTTTGCTTCGGAATCGAACCCGATTGAAGTGATCAAGTGCAAAGACCTGATCGATATGCTGGAAGAGACCATCGACATCTGCGACGATGTCGGCGATGCTTTGGCAAACGTTGTGGTGAAGAATAGCTAAGCTGCCGAGAGACACTAGCCTTTTATGCGAGGCTCACGGTCAGAGACCCCGATCTAGATCTACTGGCTCAGATCGACTGTCCCGTTTCAGGTTCCAGGGAAGAACGCAGCGGACGTCCTGCAAACGCATTGGCTTCGCGCCAATACGGCGTGCCTTGGACGTTTGCTAGTAATCCTTGACTGTCCTTAGCCACAAGTTGCCGCTTTCCAGACAGTGAACAATGAATGGCAACCCTCAAGTGAGACTCAGAACCCTCCTGCCACAATGGCGAATGCTGCGGATCTTCGCCCTCTGCCTTCTGGCTTTTGCCTCGGAAACGGGAGCCCAGAATGGAGTTGCCCCCGCTGCCGGTCCCTCTGCCGGGTCCCCCGAGCCTCTCTTCGCATTCCATGAACTCGACTATCACCTACACGCCGGACTGGAGCGCCCGGTCAGCATGCAGGAATGGCTGGACCTTTGCGTCTCGGATGGCCGTAAAGCCGTCGTGATGCTCGATCATCTGGAGCTCTATCGGAAGCTGCCGGAAGAGTATCTGCGTTGGAAGCCTCATGGTCAACCTCCCTACAAAATGGGACGCGCTGGGCACCACGAGTTCTTCCGGCAGGTAGATGCGTTGGCTTCCCAGCGCAAGGACCTGCTCATCTTCAAGGGATGGGAGATTTCAGAGACGGAACTGGACACAGGCCTGGACCTGGAGGCCATGCGTCTGGTGGATGTAATCGGCTGGCACATCAGCCCCGCTAACGGGCGCAAGGCCCCGGACGGAGAGCACCTGGTCAAACGTGCACGGCAGGTGTTGCAGGCACAAAAACGGGTGCCCGTGCCGATGATCTTGTTTCACCCCTTCACCATGCGCGTGGAAAACCTCCAGCGAAGCGCGGTGGCGCAGGGGCGCGACCCGAAGGACATCACTGCCGAAGAATACCGATTCTTCCACGGGGATGAACAGCGGCAACTAGCCGAGCTACTGCGTGGGTCTTCGGTCTACCTGGAGATATCCCGGGAAACCGAAGACTGTTTCTTCGAGGACGCCTGCCGAACCGCTATGCTGGAAGACATTCGTCCGCTTGCCGAGATGGGCGTACAGTTCACTGTGTCCACGGATGCTCACGGGGTGAGCGACCTGACAAAGACATTCCGCCCCGCAGCCTATTCCCAAGCGCTGGGCTGCACACCGGCCAATACCAATTCCCTGCTCCGCGAACTGTTGAAGATACGCACAACGAAACCCACGTCGGTTGGCCAATAACGACAATCACGAGGTCTCCGCATCGCAAGGATTGATGGCAAGAGAAGAGTTCCGCCGTGAGAGATAAGGCCCAAAGCATGGCCGGTCCGAACTGGCCGTCGGCGAGCGATCCTCAAACACCCCTAGCTCTCGATCTGCTTCAATTGCTGCACTCGGGTGCTGCGTTCCAGCAGCGTATCCGCAATGGCGCCGAAGGCCTTCAGGTGAGGGCTTTCCATGTGGGCTTGCCACACTTCGGGCGAGGTCCAAACTTCATAAAAAAAGAACTCAGCAGGATCCTGCAAATCCTGGTGTAGGTCATAGAGAACGCAACCGTTCTCCGCGCGAGTGGCTGCAACCATTTCCAACAGCGCCTTGCGGACTTCGTCAATCTTATCTGCCTTCGCGCGCATGGAAGCAATGATTACAAACTGATTGGTAGGCATGTCACTCGCATTGTATCGAGATCACCAGCCCCTGGCGTATCGCCTGGCTAGTTTGCGCTAGGAATTTTTCGTAGCCAGTTCTTCGTGCAGCATGCGCAACAGTTGATAGGAATAGATGCCCATCTTGTGGCCATCATTCCAATGAATGCTGATCGCATACTGACCCACAGGCTCCACTCGATCAATCTTCAGCCGTTCCCGGTAAACGTGCAAGGGATTGGAAAAATCCGGGGCCTGCGGCGGTGTGCCGTGCGCACCCGTGCAGTGCGCACAGGGGCACCGTTCCCGTAAGAATTCCAGCTTGAAATCGCTTTGTGCGCCGTCCGCCCAATCCACCTTGATTCCCGTACTCTTGGAAATCGCAAAGTGCTCAGGGATGAGCGCTTCGGGGGGAAGCCCATCCAGTTCGGAGTACTTAACTTCGCTCATAAACACGCTCGACATCCCGCACCCCGGAAATGCGACGAATCGCCATCGTGATGCGCTCCAACTGCTTCTTGTCGTTAATGTCGACAGTCATTTCGACCAAAGCGCCATCGATTTCGCGAGAACTATCCAGTCGCGCTTCCAGACTGCGTATGTTGCTGCTCTCCTCGTTCAGAATAGAGGTCAGCTTATTCAGAATGCCCGGCCGGTCATCGGTGAACACACAAAGGCGAACGGGAAAGGACCTGGCCCCACCATCCCATTCCACTTCAATCTTACGCTCCACCTCATAAAAGAGGCTCTGCACATTGCGGCAATTCACAGAGTGTACAGCAACGCCCTTGCCACGCGTGATGTAGCCCACGATAGGCTCACCCGGGATGGGGTTGCAACAGCCCGCGCGGTAGATCAGCACGTCGTCAATTCCACGCACCTTAATGGTGAGTTCGCCCTTGTTGGCCGCAGCGGTGTTGGGAATCGACTGGTCCGAATAGGGAGTCTTCTCAGGAAGCGGTTCGCCAAGCGCCACGCCAGATAACTTCTCCAGCAGCTTGCGTGGAGACAGCTTGCCATAACCGATTCCCGCCAGAAGATCGTCGTGCTTGGAGTATCCGTAATCCGCCGCCGCCTGCAACAGGTCGCTCTTCGTGAACTTGTTGAGGGAAATACCCAGACGGCGCGCTTCTTTGTCGAGGGTCTTCTGCCCGATCTCCATGGCCTTTACGCGCTCGTTGGCGTTGATGACGGCCTTGATCTTATTGCGCGCACGCGACGTCTGCACCACCGCAAGCCAGTCTTTGCTGGGTTGGTGACCGGGCTGCGTCAGAATCTCAACCACTTCGCCGTTTTTCAGAATGTAGCGAAGGGGAACGATGCGGCCGTTCACCTTAGAGCCAATGCAACTGTGGCCCACTTCCGTGTGAATGGCGTAGGCGAAATCGAGTGGCGTCGCGCCGCGTGGCAACGCTACCACACGCCCTTTCGGCGTAAAGGTGTAGACTTCCTCCGGATAGAGATCAATCTTCAGGGTTGAAAGAAATTCGCCCGGATCTCGCATCTCCCGCTGCCATTCCACCAACTGGCGCAGCCATGCAATGCGAGCTTCATCCAGACCGCTTCCCAGCTTCCCTTCCTTGTACTTCCAATGTGCCGCGATGCCTTCTTCAGCCAGGCGGTTCATCTCTTCCGTACGGATCTGCACCTCGAAGGGCTGCCCGCTGGGGCCAATGACAGAGGTGTGCAAACTCTGGTAAAGGTTGGGACGCGGAATGGCGATGAAGTCTTTAATGCGGCCGGGAATTGGACGCCACAGCGTGTGGATGATACCGAGCGCAGCGTAGCAGTTCTTCACCGAGTCCGTGATGATGCGCAACGCCATCAGGTCATAGACTTCATCGACTGTGATTTTCTGCCGCCGCAGCTTCTGATACACCGAGAAAGGGCGTTTGATGCGACCGAGAACACGACCGGGTATCTGTTCTTTGACCAGATTTGCCTCGATCTCTTTTCTTATCTCCGCAAGCGAATGTTCGCTCGCCTTGCGGCGCATCTCGATGAGTTCCGTGACCTGCTGGTAGCTTTCCGGATCCAAATAGCTGAGCGCTAGATCTTCCAATTCGCTACGCAATTTCCCCATGCCCAGCCGATTGGCAATGGGAGCATAAATTTCGACTGTTTCGTTCGCGATGCGTTCTTGCCGGTTACGAGGCAAGGCGCCTAACGTGCGCATGTTATGCAGACGATCTGCCAGCTTCACGATGATGACTCGAATATCGTTCACCATCGCCAGCAGCATCTTGCGCATGCTCTCTGCCTGCCGCTCTTCTTTGTTGCCAAAGTCCAGCTTGCCCAACTTCGTGACGCCATCCACCACTCGGGCTACCTGATCGCCAAAGTGCCGGGTAAGCTCGTCGGTGTTGGCATCGGTGTCTTCCACCACATCGTGTAGCAATCCGCACTGCATGGATACCAAATCCATGTGCATGTCGAAGAGAATTTCCGCCACCCCGACAGGGTGAAGGATGTAGGGCTCGCCGGAATCTCTAAGCTGATTGCGATGGTGGAAATTCGCGTAGTCGAAGGCCTTGCGCAGAGCCTCTACGTCTTCGCCGGGTCGTTCCGCAAGAACGCGATCAACTAGGCGTTGGAATGCCTGCTGCGCGACGGGGTGCAGGCTTGCAAGCTCTGCAGAATCCGTGGGGAGGGGTGTGGGGTCGGTTGCTGGAGAGTGTTCTCGTGGCACTCGGACTAGCACTCGCTCTAAAACTAAGAGTGGGGCGGAACTCCGCCCCACTCTTAGTTTAGTATGGTGACGCTTTCGATGCGGACAGATCCGTAAAGAAAGTATCAGATGGCAATCAAAGGGCCCTTACTGGGCAGGTGCGTTTACGATGCCACCGGCGCCCTTTTCAGCTTCGCGAGCTGCACGGATCTTCTTGATGTTGACGGATTTTTCAACCCAAGTGTCAGCATCCTGAATATCCTTTTCGTAGGCGGCAGTCTCATCCTGCAGATCGGCGCGTTCGCGATAGAGCAGGTTGATGTAGGCCATCGCATCGTCATACTCCGCATCAAGAGCGATCGCCTTGTCGAGGCTGGCAATGCCCTTTTCCACAGTCGCCAGGTTCTTCTCACGCAACTCTTCTCGCTTCTTCGCGTCCTTGATGGGACCCGGAGCGTCGGGCTTCATGCCCAGTTCGTTGCGCAACGCCATACGACGCGGATAGGTCTTTGCCCATGCAATGACACCCATCGTGTAGTAGGCTTCCTTCTTGTTCGGATTCAGCGCGATCAGCTTTTCGTACCACTCGGTGGCCTTGGATAGCTTCTCGATCTTGGCATCCAAACTTGCCTCGCTCTGCGCCTCGTTGTAGTAGAGGCTGGCGAGGGATTCAACGGCAACCTCATCAGCGGGGTTCGCGTTGAGAACCGTCATAAACTCGGCCTCAGCATTGCGAGCCAACTTCACGTTGTCTTCTGAAGCAGCGCCCGGAATGTATTGGCTGAAATACGACATGGCCAGATAAAGACGAGCCGTCGGAAATTCCGGATCGAGGGCGACCGCTTCCTTGAAATGCTCGACCGCATCGGCGTACTTGGCGTTCTTATAGGCTTGAACACCCTTGTTGAGCTCGTCACGCGCCCTCAACTTCTGGCACCCTGCGCTCATCAGCGAGATACCAAGCAAGGACACGGTGAGCAAGATAAGTGCGATTTTTCGCTTCATCCCAATCCTCTCCTGTCTGCAAAAAGAAACGGGGGAATCGGCTATTCGCCGGATTCCACCCCTGGGGTCATCAAGCCCACTTTATCGATACCGGCGCCTTTGGCAATATCAATTGCCTGGGCTACGTATTGATACTCGAGGTTGGGATCCCCTTTTACGAACACGACTCGCTCCGCACGCGTCTTGAAAATTTCTTCAAGACGTGGTCCCAAACGCGCGGAATCGGTGGACTCCTCGTTGATCTTCAGAGAGCCATCGGCGGCAATCTGAATCACGACGGTGCGATTCTCGCTGGGGTCCGGAGGAGGCATATCCGGCGGAGGAGGTTGGGGCACCAGGGCCTCAAGTCCGCGAGGGGGCTCGTTCGTGATGATCATGAAGATGATGAGCAACACCAGGAGCACATCAATCAGCGGGGTCATGTTAATGTCAGATTTCGGTCCACCAGCGTCGCCGCCTGCTGCCATCGACATAGGGCACTCTCCTAGATACTAAAATCTCTCGCAACTCCCCCACACCATAAGCGGTGGGATTCCAGAGTGAATTAGATGCCAGCTGGCGCCACCGGCTCGGCAGCTGCCCGCGGATCTTTCGTCTTCTCCGTCAACAGACCAACCAAGTCCACACCGGCGCCGCGAAGGTTATCCACAGCTTCAGTGACACGCTCGTAGCGCGCACGGGCATCAGACTTCACATAGACGGTCTTGTCAACACGATTGACCAGAAGGTCCTTCACTTTGGAGGGGAGCACGTCGACAGGGATGGGATCAGAGCCAAGGTAGGTCTTGCCATCGCGGGTTACCGCAACAACAATGGCATCTTCCTTGTCCGCCGCTTCCATCGTAATGGGGTTGCGCGTCGTCACCATGTCGACGGTGATGCCCTTGGAGAGCATCGGGGTGATCACCATGAAAATGATCAGCAGCACGAGCATCACGTCCACCATCGGTGTGACGTTAATGTCCGACACTGCGGCCATTACTTCCTTTTTCCTTGCCATCTCTCTAGTCTCCTTGCATCGTCTGCTATCAGCTACCGAAGTTCGGTCCTAGAACGGGGAGAGCCGAGGCCCTCCCCGTCGACGATTTCCGACTTACCGGAGCCGCGAACCAGTCCGACGGACTTGGTTCCTTAGCCCTTCGCAGCAACGCTCTTCTGAGTGCGCTTAATGAAGTAGTCGATCAACTCGGAGCTCGAGTTGGCCATTTCTACGTCGAAGGATTCCACGCTGGCCGTGAACAGGTTGTACATCCAGACCGCAGGGATAGCCACGAACAAACCGATAGCGGTCGCCACCAAGGCTTCCGAAATACCACCGGCCACCGCGCCGAGACCAGTTGCCTTCTCAGTCGAAATGCCCTGGAAGGCGTTGATGATACCAACCACCGTACCGAACAGACCCACGAACGGAGCGGAAGAACCGATCGTCGCGAGCGAAGGAATACCACGCTTCAGTTCTGCGTGCACGATCGCTTCGGCACGTTCCAGAGCGCGCTTGGATGCTTCGATGTCATCGCCGGAGAGTTCACCGCTCAACTGATGAGCGCGGAATTCCTGAAGGCCGGCAACCACAACTTTGGCCAAGTGGCTCTTCTTGTAACGGTCAGCGATCTTGATCGCTTCATCCAGCTTTCCTTCACGCAGCGCGCCAGCAACAGCGGGAGCAAAAGCTCGGGACTGCTTCTTCGCGGCGGCGAAGGCCAAGTACCGATCAATCATCACACCAATGGAATAGGCGGACATGATGAACAGAATGATAACGACGGCTTTGGCCAGAAAGCCCATCTGTTCCCACATGGAGCGGAGGTCAAATTGGACCGCGCCGCCCTCTGCCATCAAGAGAAAAGCCCAAACTTGCAATTGCAAAAGCATTTTACGTCAGTCTCCTGCGAGTTGAAATCGTCAGATCTTTGTTGGTTTCGGTTATCGTCAAGTTACCGCAGCGTGAAGTTCACGTCGATCACGGTAACCACTTCCACCGGCTCACCGTTGAGCAGTGTGGGAGAGTAGCGCCACTGGCGCACTGCCTGTAGAGCGGCCTGCACGAGCAGCGGGTGTCCGCTAACTACCTGCAAGTCCTGAATGGAGCCGTCGCGCGAAATCACGGCGTTCAAACGAACCGTACCCGACACGCGAGCCTGTTTGGCCAGCGGAGGATAGGTGGGTTGCACACGATTCACGATCTTTGCTTCGGCAACGTTACCGCCCACACGGATGCGCGAGGGCGTAGCGGGTTTCGGCTTCTCGGCCGGAGGCGGTGGTGGTGGCGCTGCGGACGGCACACCGCCCACGATGCCACCAAGAACTCCACCCATGCTTCCGCCCGGTACACCACCGGCGACACCACCCTGCACGCCCGCGAAAGCTCCCGGAGGCGGCATTTCATCTTCTTTGATGATCGCCACTTCTTTGGGAATTTCTTTGGGTGCAGTGAGCACGCCCATGTCGAATTGCCGCTTAATCACTTTGACAGGCTTTACTTCCGGCATTGCTTGCGGAGGAGGCGGAGGAGGGGGTGGCGGCGGTGGCGCCACCAGGAAACTGGTGAGCTGCGTCTTAGGCAGAGTGTCCGTGAACACCAGCGGGATGATAATCGCCACGATGATCAGGACGATCTGCAAGAAAAACGAAATGAAGACCGTTACCGGCTTCTTTGTTTTTGCGTCACCGACAAAGGTTTGGTCAAACATGCTGTACTCCCCAGTCGTATTGCCGGCCAGACTGTTTGGATCCTTGGATCTTTACAGCCCGCTGTCCTTGCCGGCTTAGCGAGTTCTGAAAACTGGGTGCGTTCATGAAGCAACCGGGGATGCGATTACTTCACTTCGGCGCCTAGCCTGCGCTGGAATTTCTTCCAGCGACTTTGCTCGTTCTTACTTCTGCCTCAGTCGAAGACTGCAACGTCCGATAAGAACGAAGGAGCTCATTTTCGTCTCAGCAAAACCAGGAGGCGAGGCCTTTGCTGCGGAACTTGCCGCAACCTTTCACCTTGTACGCCGTCCTTATACTGAGATCACTGAACGAAAGCTTTTTATAGCACCACCCAAAAACCAAATTGCCTGCAACTCAGCGGGTGGTTGACGAATCTGTTGATAGTATCAGGATTTTGTTCACCGCGGGAGACTTTCCGAGCCTTCGGAATGCATCTGTAAAATCCTGGAACCAGGATTTTAGGATGGATGCGTCTTCCACCTCTTTCCATCGCCCCGTACTGCAGTGAACATTGCTGATTTCAAAGATCTTCCAGTGTGCGGCGGCGCACTCGGCGCCACCGATCTCACTGCGTGAACTTACAGCGATTCACTCCTACCGCCGTTGACGTTCACCCTAGCTAAAAGGCTAGCCCTAACACTCAAGAGCAGATCCGATTCGCTCGTGCTCTCTGCCCTTACAACTCCTTTTGACACCACCAATCCAGGAAAGTTCCGAAACGAAGCAAGAGAAAGTTGAAATCTCGAAACAAAAGCAGGATTCATGTAGCGGATCAAACCAGCGGATCACGATCGCCGATGCGCTTGGCGCTGCCAGGGCTGGATATTCCGGGTTTGGACCTCGATTAGGAGCGCACCTCATCCGACAGCGCTGCAGCGATCGCGGAACGTGCAATCTGCAGTTTCACTCCGTCGGGCTTCACACGCAGAACCACGGTGTCTGCGTCCAATGAGACAATCGTTCCCACCAATCCGCCTGAAGTTTGCACCTGTTGTCCGCTGCGCAGTTCTTGAAGCATCGCTTGGTGCTTCTTACGCTGGCGTTGCATTGGCAGAACGAGCAAAAAGTAAAAGATAGCAAAAATCAGCACCATCGGGAGCAGTGTTAGAAAGCTTCCACCACTCGGGGCTGATTGCAGAAGAAAAAAGAATAGGTTCATGTTGATCTCTAGGTTCAGGCCGCTCCAGCAATCTAGTGCCAAAGGCGCCGCAAGAAACAGGGCTCATGGGCCCCCAGGCAGTAGAAGGCCGACTGCCAAGTTGCCGTTCCTACGTTTCTACGGAAGAGGATTCCGCGACTATCGCGCGTAAGGTTTCCGGGAAATGGCCTTGCAGGATACTCTCCCGAATCCGCCGCATGATGTCAAGGTAGTAGTGCAGATTGTGAATGGTAGCGAGCGTGCAAAAAAGCGTTTCGTTCGCCATAAACAGGTGACGCAGATAGGCCCTGGTGAAGGTGCTGCACGTGTAGCAGCGACACTGCTCATCCACCGGTAACGGGTCTTCGCGATACTGGGCCTGCTTGATGATTACCTTACCCTTGCTCGTAAAGAGGCACCCGTTACGGGCGTTGCGGCTGGGCATTACGCAATCCATCATGTCCACACCGTGGGAGACATACTGCGGCAATTCTTCCGGCATTCCCACGCCCATCACATAGCGCGGTCGATCCGCCGGCAGTAACGGAACCGTCACAGAAGTCATCGCCATGCTGACGTCGCGCGGTTCGCCCACCGAGAGTCCGCCTACGGCATAGCCCTCCGCATCCAGTTCCAACAATCGCTGCAAACATTCCCGCCGCAGGTCCTCGTACATACCGCCCTGCACAATCGGGAACAAGGCCTGGGGAACCCGCTGCTCGTCGGGAATCGAACGGAAATGGTGGAATGCCCGCTGCGCCCAGGCAATCGTGCGGTCCATGCTCTTCTTGGCTTTACGCCACTCGAAGGGATAGGGTGGACATTCATCCAGCACCATGGCGATATCGCTGCCCAGTGCCTGCTGCACGTCCACCACGGATTCCGGAGTGAACAGATGTTTGTCACCATTCAAGTGAGAGCGGAAGGTGACGCCTTCATCCGTAATTTTGCGCAGTCCGGTCAGACTAAAAACCTGAAAACCGCCGGAATCAGTGAGGATCGCGCGATCCCACTTCATGAAGCCATGCAAGCCGCCAAATTTTCGAATCAGTTCATGCCCCGGGCGCAAATACAGGTGATACGTGTTCCCTAGAATGATGCGCGCATCCAGGTCTTCAGCAATGTGCCGAGGCGTCAGGCTTTTCACTGTTGCCTGGGTGCCTACCGGCATAAAGACGGGAGTTTCCACCGGGCCGTGTGGCGTCTGCATGATGCCAGCCCGGGCTCCCGTGTGCGGACATACCGCTTGGACTTCGAATTTAAGTGCTGGTGCCAACCGTCTAGTATCGCGCACCCACACCGGTCCCCGGTTAGTTGCACGTGTTGAACACGTGGAAGTCCCCAAATGAACAAGGGGCCGGATGCCCTGTCGGCAACCCGGCCCCTTCTTCATGATTTCACCTTGCTGGTGACTTGTTATTCCACGTAAGAATCGAAGACACGGACGCTCGCCCAGCTGTCCTTGTTCTCCGCAATGAACTTCAAGTGTTCCGGATGGACCTGATAGTCGTCGTGGAACTTCTTGTTCTCAAAAACCACGTGGAGCGCAACTTGGAAGTCCCGCTGGTTCACTTCACGCTGAAACTCGCTCGCCAGCGTGCCTGCTCCGAAATACACCACGCCGGGATGGTTCTTCAGATATTTGTAGCATGCCGCTACCATGTGTTCCTGCGCCGCCGGGCTGGCGTCCTTCAGTTGGAAATAAACGATATGTGCAAGTTTCACGCGTTTCTCCGCTGCTCTGGCAGTCAGTGCCGGAAGCATAGTCAAAATCAGAAGAACGAATAACAATTGGACCGCAGTTTGCGACCGGAAATATCGAGTCATGTGGCCTCCATGCCCCAGGTTCTTCCCCCCATGATGACACAGGGACCCAAGCAACCCAGGGAGCCAATCCCTAGCCAAATCAGGGAGTAGCGGCATACCCAGTAGCGTTCATCGAATTTTGTTGTAGCCAAGGCTCATCTATTTTTGTTGCCTCAGGCAACCATTCCTGTTACGCTTCGGCCATAGTGACCGCGATAAGCTCCGCTCCCCGATCCATGCCGGAACCGATTGATGTCACAACCGTAAGAGAATTTAATCGTCTCTACACAACACGACTTGGGCTGCTACGCCAGCGACATCTGAATACAGCATTCTCATTGACCGAAGCGCGCATCCTCTATGAGATTTCGCGCCAACCAGGATGTACGGCTTCAAGCCTTCGCAAGATACTCGCTCTCGATGCTGGTTATGTCAGCAGATTACTGTCGTCGCTCACAAAGAGAGAGATCTTGGAACAATTAACCTCGCCCCAAGATGGGCGGGAAAAGCATTTGCATCTGACGCCGCAAGGGCGCTCCGCGTTCGCCCAAATCAACCAGCGCGCGGCAGAGCAGGTTCAAGCCATGCTGGCATCGTTCAGCCCGAAAGATCGCAAGACTTTTGTGGCCTCCATCGACAAGGCGCACCAGATCTTGTCGCGTCGCAACGCCGTCCAGCCTCGCATCGAACGTGTCACTGCATTCAGCCAGGATGTAGAATCGCTACTGCACGAATACTACGAGTCGATTCAGGTGGTGAAGCGGGATTCCAACGCAACGGTCCGCAAACTACTCCGTGACCCCGATTCCGCCATGTGGATTGCCTACGTCGACGAGACGCCTCTGGGTTGTGTCATTCTACGTCCTCTGCCCCAGATCCCTCTCTCCAGTGAATGCAAACGGCTATACGTGCGCCCAGAGGCAAGAGGGCTAGGACTGGCGAATGCGCTGATGCTGAAGTTGGAACACCATGCCCGCGATCAAGGTCTGGCCTGGGTTTACCTCGACACCAAAAGTGATCTGGTGGCCGCCATCAAGCTGTATCGCAAATTGGGTTACAGAGCCTGTCCGCGCTACAACGACAACCCACAGGCAACCATCTTTCTGCGAAAACGGCTGTAGACGGAACATGTCGGCGCCGTCGGCTACGTCCACAGCAGTAGCTGGGCGAACTAACCCTACCGTCATATTCAGGAACAAAATTCAGGAGCAGCCATGTCCGCGACACCGCCCACTGAACAAACATTTATCCACGAATCCATGGCGATTCTGGAACGAACCCCCGTCGTGCTGGATAGCCTGTTGCGGGATCTACCAGAAACCTGGGTGAACGCCGATGAAGGACCAGATACCTGGAGCCCTATCGTTGTGCTGGCGCACCTGATCCAAAGTGAGACGCACGATTGGATGCCCCGCGTGGAAACCATTCTGCGGTACGGCACAGACAAGCCCTTTGACCCGGTGGACCGTCAGGCTCATCTGCGAGCAGTGAAAGGGCAATCTATTGGAGGTCTGCTGATGGAATTCGCAACCCTTCGTAAGGCCAGCCTACTCCGCTGGCAACAGTTACAGATCGGGCCTGACCAACTCTCCAAGCAGGGGCAGCATCAAGTGTTGGGTACCGTGACGCTACACCAACTGCTGGCTACCTGGACCACACACGACATGGCACACCTGCTACAGATCAGTCGTGTGATGGCAAAGCGCTATCGCGAAGATGTCGGCCCCTGGGCCAGCTATCTCTCTGTGCTGCGCTAGTTAACCCGGACATCATAAGAAAATGGGGAAGTGGGTCTACACCCAACTTCCCCATTTTCTTTCTAACGAAGTACTGCAACCAGTCGTGGAGCGACAGCAAACGTCACGGACGGCCGTCTTTGTTCTTGTCTCCACGCGAAAGAATATTTGGGGCAAATTCACTGACGGCATTGGCCGTCATGCGACCCAGAAACCCAAACGCAGTACGCGTCAACGCTGCGCCTACTGTGGCGTCACTATCCACACGCCAAGTGTTAGCAAGGAAATTATTCCCCGGCTGTGCAATGTAGCGGGCATAAGCGGGCACCGTGTCGCCATTCCGGTTCTTGGCCGTAAACGTGGAAACCACCACGTTCTTCACCTTGGCCTTCATGTTGCCCTTCATTGGCATATTCGTTCGGAAGTAACGCGGGTCTTCCCCCCACAGGGCCCCGAGTCCCGCTTCCATGGCATTGCCTGTGACAACACCCGCCAAGCTCATGCGATACCGGCGACCGAAACCCTCCCATGTATTGGGGTACTCTTCCGGGCGACCCAACGCCGTGCCCCAAGCCGCACTAAACACCGAACCACCTACCGCGCCGCGCAGCGTGCTAACAGCAAACCATTTGGCCCGTTCTTTACCGGTAATCGGGTTATAGTCCTGTACACCCAAACGCGACGAACCAGTTGGCGATGTAGACGTCTGGGCATTGCCGCCCAACGTCGCCACGCCGATACACAGGCCGACGGCTGCGGACATAAGCCACTTTCGCGGCAACGCAACATGGGTTCCAGCGACAGAGAACCGTTGCACGAAGGAAGAGTAGTTTTTCAGAAGCACCACAATCTCAAGTATGCACGAATCATGACAAAAAAAGACATACCGTGGAACTTGTTAACTCTTGTCAGGTAAGCAATTTAGCGGGTTCCCTATCGAGTTTTACGTGAACCCCTGCTCCCGTCGGTTTGCCCTCCACCTCGTTTCCTTCCCTTCTTCGGCTTCGGTTTATTCTTGGCCACGGTTCGTGTCTTGCCACCCACCAATTGCTTGCCGCCCACGCGCCGCTCAATACCCGCCGGACCAACCAGAGAAAACTGCATGGTCTTCTCGATCTCGTCCACTTGATCAAGGCGGGCCGTCACGCGATCCCCCACTTTGAACACCATGCGGCTGCGCTGCCCGACAATCAGGCGTGTCGTCTCTTCGAAGTGGAAACGATCTCCACCGAGCGCGCTCAGTGGCACCAGCCCTTCCACGAACAAATCTTCGAGTTCGATGAACAGGCCGAAGCGTGTGGTGCTAACAATCAACGCCGGGAATTCATCGCCGAGTTTCTCGGCCATGAATTTCACTTTCTTCCACTCGATCAAGTCGCGCTCGGCTTCCGCCGCCTGCCGTTCGGTGAAAGAGCAATCGTCGGCAAGAATGCGCAACTCTTCCACCCGTGCCGTATCTGGCCGTGGTGTCACACCATCCGAGCCATAGAAGCCCGGCATCCCATCCTGCAACCAGGTGCGCAGGACGCGGTGCACCTCCAAATCAGGGTACCGGCGTATGGGCGACGTGAAGTGTGTATAGCTCTTCGCGGCCAATGCAAAGTGGCCCTGATTTTCAGAAGCGTACCGAGCCTGCCGCAATGAACGCAGCAACTGATAACTCAGCACACGCTCTTCAGCCTTGCCTTCGATTTGTTTGATTACCTTCTGATAGGTCTGGCTAGTGATGGTGTCGTTGCCTTCGTAGACCGTGACTTCCTTGCGGACCTTCCTACCGTCACGCTTTCGTTCATAACGGGCAAAGGTCTTTGCCGCCAGACCCACGCCAACACGCACCCCGAAGCTCTCAGCCAGTTCCGCGAACTCCATCACCTTCTTCGGGTCCGGACGTTCGTGAATGCGATAGATAGAGGCAACACCGTGGGCTTCCAAAGTCCCGGCCACAGCCTCGTTGGCGGCCAGCATGAACTCTTCAATGATGCGGTGCGCCATCAACCGTGGCGTCCGCCCGATGCCCGTCATCTCGCCCAACTCATCGAAGGTAAAGGACGCTTCCGGTAGATCGAAATCAATGGAGCCACGGCGGACTCGTTTGCGGTTCAGAACCAGCGCAAACTCCTCCATGGTCTTGAACCGATCCACAAGGCTCGCATAACGTTCCCGTTGTTCGCCATCACCATCCAGAATCTTCTGGACGTTGGTATAGGTCATGCGCTCGGCGCTACGAATTACACCCTCACTGAAACGCTGGGCAACCAGGTCTCCCTTGGGGTCAAATTCCATGATGGCTGACAGCACCAGACGGTCTTCGTGGGGAACCAGAGAGCAAAGGTTTGTGGATAGCTGCGCGGGCAACATGGGCACGGCGCGATCCGGGAAGTACACGCTGGTCCCGCGCAATTGCGCTTCCTGGTCGATAGCGGTATCGCGCTGCACGTAGTGGCTGACATCGGCGATGTGCACCTGCAACTGCCAGTTGCCATTGTCCAGACGTTCCACCAGCACCGCATCATCAAAGTCGCGAGCCGTCTCACCGTCAATCGTCACAATCGGCAGTGCCCGGAAGTCTTCTCGCCGCGCGATTTCGTCTTCGGGTATCGCTGCGGGAATCGCCTCTGCCTCGGCCAGCACCGTGCGGGGAAAAAGATGATGCAGGTGATGTTTACGGATGATGATCTCGACATCCACGCCAAAATCATCGGGCTTGCCCAAGATCTCAATAACACGTCCGACTGGCGGCTCACCGCGTTCCGGAAAGTCCACGATCTCGACGTTGACGATCATGCCGTCAAGTTCTTCGACGCTGTTCACCTGGCGAGTGATGGCGCCAAGGCGGTGCAGATCAGGCTCCTGGGACGGCTTCTCCATGCCGTCAGGAATCAGAATCCACTGCCGTACGCGGGTATCATGCGGCACCACATAATTGTGGCGTTGGGTACGAAACTCACCCACGACAAAAACATGCGCCCGCTTCGTAATTCGTACCAACTCGCCATAGGCGCGTCCATCATGATCAATGCGCGATACGCGGGCCAGCACCTTGTCTCCGTGCATGGCGTCTTCCAGCGCATCCGGGGGCAAAAACAGGTCCCCCTTCATGCCTTCGACAACACGATCTGGAATCACAAAGCCATAGCCATCGCGGTGCATCTGCACGCGACCCGCGATGAACTCCTTACTGGCGTTGGTCAGGACGTATTGTCCGGACTTCAATCGAATAAGATCACCGCGTTCCGCCAGCTCATCAAGCTTGGCCGACAAAGCGTCCCGGAACGGCCCCTTGGCATGCCACTCCTTCACAATTTGTTTGTAGGTTGCCCGGGCGTGGGGCTGCTTCTCTATATAACCGAGTATGGAGCTTCGAGTAATCTCCGGGCGTTTGGCCATGTACTGACGATAGCAGGGGATGCCAGCGCCTGGCAGAGGAAGATTCGACCTTTGCCAGGGTAGCAGCGACGCCCACGCAAACACGAACGCCGCGCACTTGTAGACAAGCGCGCGGCGTTCCATCATGCCGGAATCTATAGATGCAGTCTGTGCCGTTCCTCGCTACTACTGCAGCGTCACAACTTCAAAGGTATCGAGATTACCACCATCGTCCGCGCCGCCAAATAGCAGCAGGCGTTCGCCGTCTGAAACCATGCGATGCGCCACGCGGGAGCTGACACTCGCGACCACCTCCCAGGTCTGTTTCGCCGTATCCAACTTAAGAACCTTTCCTCCAGCGATGCTGACGTAGAGGCTTCCCTTATGCACTGCCACGGCAGGCGCAAATCCATTGAAGGGCCCTACCGGGAGCTGGGGGCCATCCGACCAAGTCGCCGCCTTCGGATCATAGATGGAAACAAAGCGAAGCACGCGATTCTTGTCGTCCATGCCGCCCACTACATAAATCTTTCCATCCAGAATGGCCGCCATCAGGGCGCGTCGGCGGAAGGGCTGGGGAACTGTAGACCACGAAGGTTTGGCCGCATTCAGATCCAGCACAGCCATATCGTCCATCCACTCCTGTTGCTTGCCAGCCAGTTTCCAGCCGCCAATCACATACAACTTGCCATCCAGCACAACCAAATCATGCGACGAACGAGCATGGGGAAGATCTGGCAGAGGTTGCCATTTAGCGATTGCCGTGTCGAAGGCCGCTGCTTCCACTAGGGAATGATTTTCAGTCGGCGTTCCTTTTTCGTTCCGCGGCTCCATGCCACCCACACGGTAAATCCGCTTGCCATCCGTCGTCAGATTCAAACCTTGCAGCGGAGTGCCACCGGGCAGTTTCTCCCAGGTAGCGCCATCGAATTTGATGCGATGGAAAGCCCCGGAGACCCCTCCCTTGTAATAGTTGTGCGTGGGCGCAATGTGGCCTCCATACACATAGATCCACCCGTTCGCAGCCACGGCTCCGAAGCTCGAAGTCGGCTCAGGCAGTTTGGGTAGTGATTCTGCACTGGCAGCCAACAACGGGGCCGGCTGCAGTAGAACCGCTATACCAACACTCGTCGTACTGAAAGCCATGAAGGCCAAAAGGCAGGACGCGATGAATGATCTCATGACAGTGAATCCCCCGGAGCTTCGCGGCATGACGGACTAGCCATCCTCAAATGCAAATCTGCTGCGAAAAGCGAATGTATATTTCTTAGGAAGACTGGCGCGGGACACCGGGTTCTCTCATTGAAAGGCAGTTCCCAGGCTTTCCTGGCGACGGCATCACGCGAACCGATCGGGCCTCTGCGTAGCTTCCTGCGAAGCAATTTCTCGCAAACCGGGCAGAAACGGACGAACAGACGACCCTGCTGTCAGTATGAATCAGGCCCATCCATAATGCAACTCATTTGCATTATGGATGGGGTATCGTCTGGAACCAGATAAAAAAAGCGGGGTGCTTAGCCGAAAGCAGCGAGCTCCAGTAGGACACCAGGCTTCTGCTTCGGAGAGCACCCCATAGGGCAAGAAACTCAATAAATGAAAGTTGTCTAGAACAGCATGTCCTTGGGTTTAAACTTCGCCTCAATCTTCAGCGGCCCCATACTTCCTTCAAAGGCAGCCGACTTCGTTTTGGAGGTAATCTCAACGGTCTTGGGGAAGTAGAACATCAGAATGCGCTCGCTACCGGAAAACACGGTTTCCACTTTCTCCGGACTGATCTTTTGCCCGTCGATGACCAGGAACGAGTTCTCCTTCATTTGCTGCTGCATACGTTCGCGCATTTCCGCCATGCGTTCCGGGGAAGGGGTCTGCCCACCGGGACCACGTCCACCACGACCTTGCGCGGCGCCCTCGGGACCGCCCGAAGGCGGAGCCTGCCCGTCCGGCCCTCCTGGCCTTCGTCCACGCTGTCCACCAGGACCGGCAGGCAATCCCATCACCGCCAGCACATGGTGCGTCGGCGTCTCTTTCAACTGCTGTTCCAAACTCTCGGCTGTGGGGCTGGATTTCAGAGAAGCCGCACGAGCCATGGCCTGGCGGATAGGGGTCGAACTTTGCCACATGACATAGACCTCAGGACGGGACATCCCCCCGCCCATGCCGCCTGGACCACCACCAGGACCGCCCATTCCACCTCCCGGGCCACCCATCCCGCCTCCTGGGCCTCCCATGCCACCGCCGGGAGCGCCCTCACCACCGCCCATCCGAGCGCGTGCGGCACGCATGGCCTCCATATCGAAAGTCACCTCGGCGGTTTGCATCCAAGGGGAATCGCCAAGGATCTTCTCTACTTCCTTTTCGGTCCACTGGGTGTAGGGTTTCGACACCCAAAAGGGCGCGGCCCAAAGGGAAACAGCCAGGGCTCCCAGAATCAAAGCGGACTTTAGCGCAGTACGGGACATTTCTTTCTTGCTCCTTCTCAGACAACGCTGTTTAGCAATACCATCTGTCCGTGGGAAGAAGAGCCTTCCTCCAAGTGGCTTCGTTTCGTAATCTCGGCATTCTGTGCCGTGTTGAACGAATAGGGATACCGATCTGCGGTATCCCTATTCCATTCGGTATTTCACACCTAGAAGCTGAAGCGGAGGGATGCTTCCACGATACGGTTGCCACCACTCCCGCCCATCGGGCCAAAACCGGCCAGCGAATTGGACTGCCCAAAGGACGGCGACAGAATATTACCGATGGGGTTACCCGGGTTCACGGTGTTCAGCACATTTCTGGCGCTGATCGAGAGCATCAGGGAGTACTTGCCACTGCCACCCGAGAAGCCACCCATCATCCCGCCACCACGACCACCGCGAGGTCCTCCGCCACCCATACCCATACCAGGAGGCGGTCCACCACCACCGGGACCGCCCATCATCCCGCCGCCGGCGGCAGAAGAGCCACCCTGTGCCCGTTCGCCAAAGCTCCATACCCGGCTAACCCGCATGTTCAGGGTGAACTGGCTTGGACCCTCACCGAAGTTATGCGGAATGATCGTCATGCCGGCTTCCGGTGAGGGGTCGAATGCGCCCCATTGAGTTTGCACGACACCTGGCCGGTTGAGATCGGTGGCAAATGCTGGCCGGTCATTGAAGATGGTGTCTCCGTTGTTATCGCGACCGGTCGTGATGTTGAAAGGCACGCCAGAGCGGTACATCATGAACGGGTTCAAAGTCAGCTTCCAGGGCCCGGTGATGCTGCCACCCATCACCACGCGGTGACGGATGTCCATGGAACTGCGACCCCACTCGTTTGCCATGTCATATTGATTCGCTGGGGAGGATGCGCCGTTATCCGCGTTGGCATAGGCACGGCCATACGAATAGAAGCCGAAGAGCATCACGCGGCTGCTGAACCGGCTATTCATGTTGGCGACGAACTGGTTCTGCGTCATCTGCCCGGTAGCCTCATACAGGAAGAGATTCTGCGCACCATAGGGTTGCAGACCTAAGTCTCCGTAAGGTGCATTGATATTCCGGGTCCGCAGAATATTCACGCCGCGGGTCCGAATCCAGTTGAAGGCCACGGTCGTGCTCTTCGGTAAAGACCGCTCGATACCCAATGAACTCTGCACCATGTAGGGAGTCTTCAGGTTGTTATAAACCTGATAGATGGCCTGCGGCACAGTATTGTCACCGAGTTCCTCCAGTGACGGAATCGTCGGATAGAAGCTCGGGTTTCGCACGATATATTGCTGTTGGTTGACGCCGTTGAAACGAAGCGCCCGCAGTGTATATGTGTAGTCGAAACGGTCATAGAAGATGCCCGCCCCACCGCGAATGACAGTCTTGCCGTTGCGCCCGCCCTTCGAATCCGGCGACCAGGCAAAGCTCACTCGAGGCGCGATGTTGCGGTTGTCGTTGATGTTGGTCTGGTTCTCATACCGCACTCCGTAGGACAAAGTGAGGTTAGATTTCACCCGCCAGTCGTGGGTCATGAAAAGGCCCAGATCATACTGGCGCACTACCGCTCGGGCCAGGCCTCCAGAAAGGGAGAACTGACTGGCGCCGCCGCCCAGCGCGCGGATCTGATCAGACGTGTAGCCCAGGTTCTGGAAGTAAAGCGTGCGGCGATAGCTTTCGAGCGAAGTGATGTTTTCCATCTGCATGGAACCATCCGCCAGATACACCGGCTGGTTCGACGCATCCAATGTGGGAGCAAGCAAACCAGTGAAGGTATAGGTCCCGAGGAAGTTGTTCACCGAGTTGTCTGTGTAATCTCCGCCACGCAGACGTCCGCCAAACTTGATGTTGTGCTTGCCGCGAATCAGCGACGTCATATTCTGCAGTTCAAAAGTCTTCGACTGATTCCAACTCTGGCCTTGCGTCGCCCCACCGCTTTGGAAAGCTTCCAACACATTCAAAGAGGGCTCCAGAGTGTAGGGGTTCTGGTCCATGCGCATTCTGGCGTATTCAAAACGCGTCTCGTTGATGGCTGTCGCTGAGAGGGTAGCCGTCTCGGTCAATTGCAGTGTTTCCCCATTTTGGTTGGAATCACTCGCCCGCGTCGGCAACGTAAATTGCCCGATGCCGTTGTTTCGGGATTCGGTGCGCAGAATATTGAAGCGTCCGACCAAAGTATTGCGGTCGTTCAGCGCATAGTCCACACGGCCCGTTCCGGTGGTGCGGCGCTCCGGCGTCACATAGGCCTGCTGTACAAACTCAGGCTGCAGAAAACTGTTCAGTATGGTGGCGTTCACCACGGCGTTGTCATCAATTTCGCGACGCTCAAAGTCCAAAAAGAACGAGCTGCGTTTGCTGATGGGACCACTGAGGTTGCCGCCATAGTTACGTGCCTGGTAGGGGGCGCGGTTCGCCGCGAAAGGGTTGCGCGAGTTCAAAGATTCGTCGCTGAAATTGAAGAAGGTCTGGCCACGGAATTGGTCAGAGCCGGGCTTGGTCAGAATCTCCACTCGTCCGAAACCGGGCCGGTCGTATTCTGCCGAGTAGGGGTCACGATTGATGCGGATCTCCCGGATGGATTGCTTGGGAGGAACACGCCCACCACTGAACCCATCGACGAATATCTGAGCGCCACCACCGGGACCAGCGGCCGGACCAGCGAGCGCCTGTAGTTCATTCGAAAGCGCGTCAGGGTCATCGGAAAGCGCTGCCAGATCTTCGGACTTTAGGACAAGGGCGCTGGCGTTGGACGCCATCTCGACGCTCACGCTGTCCAGGCTATCCGCTTCGACGGTCACTTCCTGTTTGCTGACAAATACCTCAAGCGTGACATCTCGGCTGTTGTCTCCGGTATGAATCACAACGTCCGCCAGATCTTCGGCCTTGAAGCCCACGGAGGACACTTGCAGACGATAGGTCCCTGGCCGTAGCGAGGAGAACTTGAACTCCCCAATGGCGTTGGATTCGGCGGCAATCGGTTTCCCTGTTGCCGGAATAAGGACGATAGCGGCGCCCGGAATGGCAGCGTCACTGCTATCCAGCACTCTGCCGTGTAATACAGCGTTGCCACCCTGCGCATTCGCGAAGAGAGAAAACAAACAAAGCAACGCTGCGAGGGATAGAGCCGCGTTTGGTAGAAATCGCATCGTAGGAAGCTCCCTGAATTTGCTCTCATCGAGCTATCTCAACGATACGGATGCAAGGTTAATTGCAAGTGTGCGCGGTCTAAAGATTGCTGAAGGCCCCTTTATGAATCTTTATGTAACCTTCTCGGACCTTATTGGGCCCCCATGATAGAGTCAGGACGTGGAAATCCTGGTTGTTGACGACGACGCGGAACTCGCCGCACTCGTGTCTCGATTCCTACAGCGAGAGGGCTATCATGTTACCGCCGCCCACGATGGCGATGCTGGCTTGGGGGACGCGCTCAGTGGCCGCTTTGACCTGATTGTGCTGGACGTGATGCTACCTGGCCTGGACGGCTTCAGTGTACTCCGTAAGCTAAGGGAAAAGAGCAAGATCCCCGTGATTATGCTGACCGCGCGCGGTCAGGACATAGACCGTATTACCGGGCTGGAACTGGGAGCTGACGACTACCTGCCGAAACCCTTCAATCCGCATGAACTGGTTGCTCGCATCAAGGCGGTTGCTCGTAGACTCTCTCCCAGGGAGGTCGCTCCAGACACGCGGATCGAGGTCAACGGTGTCAGCCTCGACGCATCCTCGCGCGAGGTATCCGTCGATGGCAAGCGTGTGGAATTGACAACCATTGAGTTCGACATTCTGGAAATGTTGATGCGCGCCGCTGGTCGTGTGCTGCCACGAGACACCATCATCGAGAATCTCTACGACCGTAAGGCCAGTGGCTTCGACCAATCCGTTAACGTCCACATCAGCCACATCCGCCGCAAGCTGGAAATGGATCGCACCTTGATCAAAACGGTGCGCGGCGTCGGATACCAATTCTGCCGGAACGCCGGGGACGCCGCATGAATACCCTGTTCGCCAAAATTCTGCTGTGGTTTGGCATCACACTAGGAGTTCTTTTTGTGGGCCTTTCCGTAGTGACGGCGCTGCAATGGCGGGATATGCCGCAGCGCGGTGGTGGCGGAGGCTTCACCCGGTTCCATCTGGAAAAAGCACTGGAAGCGCGGGAACGCGGTGGGACAGAAGGCTTGAAGACCTATCTCTCCCAATTTGGTGACGCCATCCGTAGCAACGTTTATCTGCTGGATGCCCAGAACCGAGACATGGTGAGTGGCGAGGTGAAGAACGTCCCCGATATCGGCATGGGCAGTCATCGGCCTCCGCTCTTTCCAGGTTTCTTCCCCGGGGGCCCGCCGAACGTTCGTGTGCTGCGGCACGGCAACAACACCATGCTGATTGCGTCCAGGGAAGAGCCTGGGTTGGCTTGGTGGCTAACCCCGCAAAGCCTCTGGATTTTGGCTGCGGCCGTGGTGCTCTGCTTCATTCTGGCCGCCTATCTATCCTCCCCTTTACGCGCCATGCAGCAAGTCGTGGAACAGTATGGCCAGGGACATCTGAACATCCGCATGAATAGCCGCCGCAAAGACGAGTTTGGTAAGCTCGCTCGCGCCTTTGATCGGATGGCCGACCGCACCCAAACCCTCCTGGAGGCCGAACGTCGCCTACTCACCGACATTTCCCACGAGTTGCGCAGCCCACTAGCGCGTCTGAGCGTCGCCACAGAGTTGCTGGAAGATCCGGATGAGCGCGAAATCGCCCGTGCGCAAATCCGGCGCGAGACAGAACGTCTGAATCAGTTGATTGGCGGACTATTGGAAGTCACCCGTGCGGAGGGAGATCCGCAGTTGGTCCACAAGCAGAACGTCAACCTCAGTCTGTTGCTGCAGGAGATCGTACAGGATTGTATTTTCGAGGCGCGCGAACGCCAAGTGGAAATCGTCCATCACCCAGATGACCAGCGGTTCATACAAGGGGATGCGGAACTACTGCGCAGGGCCGTGGAAAACGTCATGCGCAACGCACTTCGCTATGCGCCCTCCGGTAGCTCTGTCACCTTAGCATGCAAGGAAGCAGACGATACTCTGCTTATCTCTATCCGTGACCAAGGCCCTGGCGTTCCGGAAGAGGATTTGGTACGAATCTTCAACCCTTTCTTCCGTGTGGAAGATGACCGGAATCGGCGGCAGGGTGGCACAGGGCTCGGTCTTTCTATTGCAAGGCGAGCCGTAGAGGTGCATGGCGGGACGATTCGCGCCTACAACGGTCACCCAGGGCTTTTGGTGGAAATTGGACTCCCCGTGGAACAGCCGGTTGCCGCGGTCTGAAGTCTGGTAAGCGCCTAAGCGTTCCCCGCCCTCCACGAGCGCAGCGCTGGGTGACCAAATGCTCAGCCCTTCTGTTCGGGCAGCACGAAGCCGATCTTTTCCGCCAACGCCGCGTTGTGCAATACCTGGGAGCGTTTGGTCTGCGCTCCACGGATCTCTCCGGGTGAGGTTCCATCCAGAATCAGCTGAGCCTGCTGCCCCATCCACTCGCCCTGCTCACGACGGTCGTTCACTCGGCCCACGACCGCATAGGGCATCAGTTGCGCGTCGCAGGTGAACACAGGAATACGCAGGTGCTCCGTAATGTGCTGCTTGGCAGCTTCCTCATCCCAGTCCGCGATGCCACGATTCGAAACCAGAAAGATCAACTCAGCCTTGTTGTTATTGTTCGCCCAGCGAAAGGCCTTCTTCCAGCTTTCAAAGTTGGATACCAGGCCATAGGTGGTGGAAAGTTTATTCCGCCAATACACGGGGTCCAGATAGACACGGTTACGACGGATATCCGGCGTATCCCCGGCTAGCACAAACAGATCTTTCGCTTCAGGCTTCTTGGTCTTTGCCAGCAGAATCGTATCCTGCACCGGAGGTGTCTCTACAATGCCGGTGACAAAGTGGTTGGGTACACCGTAGGGAGTAGCCGCCCATTGCACCCCTCCGTAGACAACGGGAATTGGCCCGCCGCGCAGGTAAGGAGCCACCAGTCGGCTCATGACATCGTCACCCCACACCATCACTAGGTTGGGATTGCGTTCGGTGATTTCCTGAGCCAGTTGGGCAGCCGCTTCCACATCCGCAGCGGGGCCAGCGCCAATCGGCAACTGCTTCACCTCAAACTGCAATTGCCGGGCGGCAAGCACTTCCCGAATCGCTGCCAAGGTTTCCGCATTCGCCGTGGCTGCGGCATCGCCCGCATGCACGAAGAGCACGAGAGGTGGCGGAGCCGCACAGGCCATCAGAGGAGCCGCGGCAAGACTGAGCCAAGCGCGGCGAGAAAACGTCGTGTTTGCACTGGTAGATGCTGCGGTACGAGCTTCACGGGAAGACGGGGCGTGGGCACGTGACATAGATGATGTTGCCTTCATTACAGCACGTCCGCAAACCCGCGGCGCAGCCTGCGAAATGCCGCGCCTCCGACCACAAACATGCCCAACCCACATACCGCCGCCATGCCAAACTGCGTCCACGACGGCGCACCCATCCCGAGCAAACACTGCCGATAGATGCCGACAAAGTGAGCCATGGGGTTGATCTGCAGCAGAAAGCGAAAACGCTCCGGCACCATGCTCTCTTCAATGAAGATAGGCGTAAACCAGAACCAGAAGGTCATCGCCACTGAAATTAGTTGTGCAGTATCCCGCAGATAGACGTGCAAGCTGGCAACCAACCACCCCAGCCCCACGGTGAACATGCACAACAGCAGATACGTGGGCAGCACCATCAGCACCCAAGGGTTCAGCGTTCCGTTGGAATACAACACCCCGGCCAACAGAATCAGCAAACCGAGCCCATGCTGGATTGAGGACGACAAGAAGATGGAGATCGGAATCGACTCCACCGGAAACACTGTCTTGGTGATGTAGTTCCGGTTATCGACGAAGGACGAAGCCGAGCGTGTGACCGACTCGGAAAAGAGCATCCAGGGCAACTGCGCAGCGAACAGATAAAGCGGATAGTTCTGCGCGAGTTCGCCGGTGGGCTTGATGCGAAAACAGATCTGAAAAACGAAGATCCAACTCAGCAACAGAACCAACGGATGGATGAGACCCCAAAGCCAGCCGCCGAACGATCCGACGAAGCGCTGCTGGAAATCCCTACGCACCAGCTGGAAGAGCAGATCTCTTCGGTCAATGAGATTGCGCAAGAAGTAAGATCCGGGAAGATGCATACAGAACAACAGGTCTATCTCAGGGTATCAACAGCGTATCGAACACGAGGCCCCAACATGGATGGAACGAGAGAGCGGTGAAATCCGGCGGCGCACGATGGGAGGAAATCAAAGGAAGGGCGTGGTGGGCGCGACAGGACTCGAACCTGTGACCTCCTGCGTGTGAAGCAGGCGCTCTAACCAACTGAGCTACGCGCCCAAACCTTTAGGCTAGCACGGTTTGGAGCATTTGCTGGGCAAGCAGACGGCTTTTTCCGCCGCTTGCCCAAACATTTTTCAAGTTCACGTTGTGCGGCTACAGCAACGCCACGTTAGCCACGGCTTTCCAGCCGCGCGCGCACCTTGCTGTTGTGGTACCCATATGCGAAATAGACGATCACACCCAGCGCCAGCCACACAATCAGTCGCACCCAATTCCAGAACCCTAGGCCAGCCATCAGAGCGCCGCAACTCAAAATGCCCATGATCGGAACGAACGGAACCCAAGGGGTACGGAAAGGGCGCGGCGCGTCGGGATTGGTGCGTCGCATCACCATCACTCCGGCACAGACAATCACGAATGCCAGAAGCGTGCCAATGCTGGTCATCTCACCCACCATCTGAATGGGGGCGAAGCCAGCAAAGACGCCGACAGCTACGGCAAAGATCATGTTGGTAACCCACGGGGTGCGGAACTTCGGATGGATATTAGCAAACAGACCTGGTAGCAACCCGTCCTTGGCCATGGAAAAGAACACCCGGCTCTGCCCCAGCAACATCACTAGAATCACCGAAGTATAGCCGCAGATGATAGCCATTTTGATGGCAGATATCAGCCACGCAAATGGGGTGCGATCAACGGCGGTCGCCACAGGCGCCGCATTGTTCAATTCTGTGTAAGGAACCAGACCGGTCATGACGCCGGAGAACCCAACGTACAGCAGTGTGCAGATAATCAGCGAACCAATGATGCCGATCGGCATATCGCGCTGCGGGTTCTTGGCTTCCTGCGCAGCGGTGGACACGGCGTCGAAACCGATGTACGCAAAGAAGATAATACCTGCGGCACGAAGGATACCACTCCAGCCGAAGTGCCCGAATTCCCCGGTGTTCACAGGAATAAAGGGCTCGTAGTGCATGGGGTTGATGTAGGAAATGCCTGCGCCGATGAAGGCGATGACCACCGCGACCTTAATGACAACGACTACCGCGTTTACCCGTGCCGATTCCTGAATACCGGTAATCAGCAGCCAAGAGATCAGGCCCACAATAAACAGCGCGGGTAAATTGATGATGCCGTGTACAAGTTCGCCGGAAGGAAGTTTGACGGGCTGCCAGGGGGATGCTACCAATTCGACGGGAAGGTTGATACCGAAATCGTGTAAGAAACTGACGACATACGCGGACCAGGAAATAGATACGGTTGCTGCGCCCACTGCGTATTCCAACACCAGATCCCAGCCGATGATCCACGCGACAAATTCGCCCATCGTGGCATAGGCATACGTATATGCGCTGCCAGCCACTGGAATCATCGTGGCAAATTCGCTGTAACAGAGACCGGCAAAGGCGCAGCCGACAGCTGCGAGGAGGAAGGAGAGAACAACGGCTGGACCAGCATAATTTGCAGCAGCTAGACCGGTAAGAGAAAAGAGGCCGGCGCCGATGATGGCTCCGATACCGAGGGCCACCAGGTTTGTTGCGCTAAGTGTTCGCTTAAGGCTGTGGTCCGTTTCTTCTGCCTGCTTCTGCAGGTCTGCCAGTGTTTTCTTTGCGAACAGTGTTTGTGCCATCCATGCTCCAAGTTGGTCGTGCGATTACAGACAATTACGCTCGACCGCCCGGTTGACGACGTCGAGCATCAAGGGCAACCTGGCCCGTTGAGGACTGCGAACTCATTTGGAACGGCCAAACGAAGACTCTCCGCAAATCCATCGAAAGAAAAAAGATAGCACAATCACCCTATCCCGTTGAAGGCTATTTGCGGCGTTGCTAAAGCAGCCAGCAGACACGACGGAAGGGGAATCCCATGGTGCTCCATTCGACTCTCCATCCCGCTCCGCAGCCGCCAAAGCATTGCATCTCCCGCGTCTTTTTCGGATCTTTTCCCCAAAAACCTTCGTTTTCTTCATTTGCCTTGTCAATTTGTCAGGGTTTCGTTCGTCCAGTGGGTGAACGCAAAGTGCGCGCGGAGAGTGTTTCCTGTGATCTGCGAGGGTGAAGTGGCTATTCTTGACAACCGACCGGTTGGTCGGTATCCTACATACAGACCAACCGGTCGGTTTGCGCAGAAGGATTCCCAACTTACGAATGAGCCCTCACGATTCCAATTCCTCCCGCCGAGACGCACGCACCCAGCTCCTGGAAACAGCAATCGCGGTATTACATCGCGTGGGAGCCCGGGCTTTCACCATGGATGCCGTCGCGCGCGAGGCTGGCGTTAGCAAGGGGGGACTCATTCATCACTTCCCTAACCGCGAAGCGCTGATTGAAGGAATGTTCGAGTTGGTGCACGCGCGGTTTGAAGACCGTTTCGAAAAGGCCCTACAGGAAGAACCTGAAGGTAGCGGTCGTCGCACCAGGGCCTACATCCGGTCGAACTTCCAGGTGGTGGAAGAAGGACACAGACCTTATGTCTTGAGCCTTGTGGAACTAATGGCAGTCGAACCAGACCTGCTCGTGAAGTCGTTCAAAGACAAAGACTGCGACTTTCACCAAATGATTGAGGACGATGGATTGGACCCCGCTTATGCCACGGTGCTGACCTCTTCCTCAGATGCGTTCTGGCTGGGACACGTCCTGGGCTTCGTTCCCATGGATTCCGAGCGTACGTTACAGATGCAAGAGCAGTTGATCGCAATGACGCGCCCACCCTTCGCTAAATACAAGCCGGAAGGCAACTAGAAACCGAACCTGGCAGCTTCCCCGCCGGCCGCCAGCAAGTCCAAACAAGAGGATTTTGTATGAGAAGTAGCCGCACGCGGCTGACAGGATACGTGTGTCTGGCCGCCGCCATGTTCTTGGCGGTCGAGACCATGGCAGCACAACGCTCGCTGAGTTTGGAAGATGCGGTGCAACTGGCGATTTCACAAAGCCCGGACGCCGCCATTGAACGCACCCGCACCGAAGAAGGCGATGGCGCCTACCTGGCCGCCCGGGGCGCCTTCCAACCGACGATCAAGTTGAAAAGTCTGTTGCAGCGCACCACGTTGCCGACGAGTTCCGCACTCGAAGGCCCCGGCGGAAGGCTGGACCAGCATTTCAACAGCCAAGGCATCGTGATTCAGGAAAGGCTGCCATGGAGAGGCATCACCTTGGAGGTCTCTCTGGAAAACACGCGGACCTCCACCAGCAACCCCTTCTTTGCGTTGAACCCTTACTACGCGCCGGTTAGCACCCAGAGTCTGTTGATTCCCCTATGGCGCAATAGCCAGACGGATTCGTTTCGGACTGAGATGCTGGTGCGCAAACGGCAACAGACCATGTCCCAGGAACAATTTGCAGCTGGTCTTTTGGGGTTAAGCGCAAGAGTAGAGGCCGCCTATTGGGAGTGGGTTTCCGCGCAGGAATCCGTTACAAATGCGGAAGAAGTGCTGCGCATTGCCACTGCGACACTGGAAAGCACCCAACGCATGGTGAAAGAAGGGGACGCCTCCGATGCGGAAGGAACCGGCGCCACAGGTCAGCAGAGGCGAGCTGCGGAGATGTTGGCGCAAGCACGCGGCGCTCTGCAGCAAACGGAAAATGCGCTGAAGGCGCTGTTGAGCCGAGACGCGCAGGACGATATCTGGCAGGAGAATCTGAAGCCCGCGACGCCTTGGCGGAATCATCAGTTTTCTCCAGACGGAGACCCCGTCAAGACCGCATTGCTGCAACGCCCGGAACTGCGCGTAGCCGAAGGCTCGGTAGCCGTGGAAGACCAGCGCCGGAAACTGGCGCAGGAAGGCCTGAAACCGAGGGTCGACCTGAGCATGGGGCACACCTCACGTGGCCTAGCTGGCCGTGAGATGTCCTCCGGCGGCATTGGCATTCCTGGCTTTGACCTTAGCCCACCCGCGTTCCTGATTGGCGGCTATGGACGTGGCTTTACGCAGTTGTGGCAGAACACCTACCCCAGCTACCAGGCATCCCTGGAAGTGGAACTGCCGATCTTCCAAAGACAGGCTCGCGGCGAGTTGGGTGTGGCAAGCGCCTCCATGCGACGAGCCGAGTTGCAGAAAACGCAGACTGAAATCCAAATCGGTTTGGAAGTGAGACAGGCCTTGACGGCATTGGCTGCCGCCAAGGAACGCATCACGGAAGCCGACGGGGCCGTGGATTCCTCTCGCCTGCGTTTGGAAAGTGAGCAGCGCCTCTATCGCGAAGGTCTTTCCGACAACCTGAATCTGAACGTACGACAAAACGAACTGGCGGAATCACAGCGAGCCGCCGTTGCCGCAAGACGTGCCTGGCACCTGGCAGCCGCGGAGCTCCGCAGAGCCACGGCACAGTCCTTCGAGGACTTCAAAATCCGCGTGCAGTAAACGCGAGGGACCATGCATGCAGCAACCAATGAACACCGACGCAAACAGTCTGAACCAAGCGGGAACTCGCGCTGAGAGGAACTATACGATGTCAGTCAAATCCATTCGCACTTTCGCCGCCATCGCTGCGCTGGCCGCGGCCTCGCTTTCCGTGGGATGCGGATCTTCGTCGAAGGCCGCGGACGCCGATGCCGCGAAAAACGTGGAGCCGGTGGTCGTAACAGCGGTGGAGGCTACCGCCACCAAAGTTGCGGACTATATTGAGGCAAACGGCGAATTCGTCGCACGGGAATCTTCGGCTGTCTCTCCGCAAGTGGAAGGTCTGGTGGCAGCCACGCTTGTGGAAATGGGCGGCTTCGTCAACGAAGGGGCGCCGCTTATTCAACTGGACCGCACAAACGCGGAACTCAGTTTGCAGGATGCTCGTGCAACTGAAAAGCAGGGGGAAGCCGCCTTGGCGCAGGCAGAGGCTCGACTCGGCGTCAGCAACACCCAAGACCTGAGCACCAACCCGGATGCAGCCGCAGCGCGGGCAAACTTTGAAGCCGCCGAAGCCAACCTGAATCTGGCGCAGAGTGAAGAGAAACGCAGCCGTAGCCTGCGCGAGACCGGTGATGTCTCCCAGTCTTCCTATGACCGCGCTCTCGCTCAACTACGTAGCGCGGAAGCCCAACGCAACGCCGCCAAGCAGCAGTATCAAGCAGCGCTCGACATCGCCAAACAAAGCGCCGGCGGAGTTACTTCAGCCCGCGCCGTGCTGGAAGCGGCCCGCGTCCGCGTCAAGATGGCCGAAAAGAACCTGAGAGACACCACGGTGCGTGCGCCATTCACCGGATACGTGAGTGACCGACCAGTTTCTGTGGGTGAGTACGTCACCACATCCACCGTCTTGGCGGTGGTGGAAAAGGTACAGCCGTTGCGTCTTCGTTTGCGCGTGCCGGAGACACGAGCCAGTGTTGTGAAGACGGGGCAGAAGGTGATTGCCCGCATTCAGGCCTATCCCGACAAGAGCTTTGAAGGTGAAGTGACGGCCGTAAATCCGGCGGTCGAAAGCGCTTCTCGCTCCTTCATTGCAGAGGCCATCTTTCCGAACGCAGAACGCATTCTGCGGCCGGGAATGTTCACCACAGCGCGTCTGGAAACGGGCAGTGAACGTGAGTTGGTCTCTGTGCCATCCACATCCGCAAAAGCAGATTCGGCGACCGACACCATCGTGGTGTGGGTTGTGGAAAGGGATCACGCCAGAATGCGTACCGTGCAACTTACCCGCCGTGACGGAGACCGCGCCTACATCGCTGAGGGCGTAAAGCCAGGCGAAAAGGTGCTCGCTGGAAACACCACCATGCTCTATGACGGTGCGCCCATTCGCATCTCTGGCGCACCGGCCAAAGGAGCGGAGTAGCCATGCAAAAGTTAGCTGAAATTTGTGTCAAACGGCCCGTGTTCGCCACCATGCTGGTGCTCTCGCTCACCGTGGTTGGCTTATTCTCATTCTTCTCTTTGGGTGTGGACCGCTTCCCCAATGTCGATATTCCGGTGATTACGGTCGTTACCACAAACCCCGGAGCTTCACCCGCGGAAATTGAGCGCGAGATCTCTGATCGCATTGAAGGCACGGTGAACACCGTTTCCGGCATCACCGATCTCCGTTCAGTCAGTGTCGAAGGGCTATCGCAGGTCGTCGTGGAGTTTGAACTCGACAAGAACGTCGACGTAGCGGCGCAGGAAGTACGCCAAAAGATTGATCTGATCCTAAATGACCTGCCGGATACGGCTAAAGCGCCGGTGGTGCAAAAACTCAGCACTGACGCTGCTGCGGTTCTGATGTATGCCGTTAGCAGTCCGCGCCCGCTGGTGGATTTGACGGAGTTAGCGGATACGCAGATTGTCGAGCGTATTCAATCCGTCACGGGCGTGGGAAATGTGACCATCTATGGTGGTCGCAAACGGCAGATTCGAGTGGTGCTCGATCCCGAACGTCTGCGTGCCTACAACCTGACCGTTGCAGAGGTCGGGAATGCCCTTCGCGCGCAAAACGTCGAGCTTCCAGGTGGCAGTGTAGATCAGGGTTCCCGCACGTTGAACGTGCGCACCATGGGCAAATTGCCGACGGTGGAAGAGTTCAACGATCTTGTGATCGCCTCCCGTAACGACTATGCCGTAAAAATCAGGGACGTGGGCTTTGCCGAATCTCGAGGCAAAGATCCAAAGTCCATCGCGTATCAGAATGGCGCAAGCGCTGTAGTAATTTCTGTGCAAAAGCAATCGGGAACCAACGCCGTTGCGGTTGTGGATGCCGTGAAGGAACGCGTAGAAGAGATTCAGCAAATTCTGCCGGGCGACATGAAAATGAGCCTGGTGCGCGATCAATCTGAATTCATTGAGGCATCCCTGCACGCCATTGAGGAGCATTTGATTCTTGGAGGCTTCTTCGCCGCCATCGTGGTGTTGGCGTTCATGCGCAACTGGCGTTCCACCATCATTGCCGCTATCGCCATTCCCACGTCCATCATCTCTGCCTTCGCAGTCATGCAGGCCCTTGGCTACACGCTGAACATGATGACCATGCTGGCGTTGACGCTGATGGTTGGTGTGGTCATCGACGACGCCATCGTGGTGCTGGAAAATATCTTCCGCTATGTCGAGGAAAAAGGCATGGACCCTTACGAAGCCTCGATCGAAGCCACGAAAGAGATTGGTCTCGCCGTGATGGCCACGACCCTTTCTTTGCTTGCGGTCTTTGTGCCTATCGGCTTCATGGGGGGCATTGTGGGCCGCTTCATGTCTTCCTTCGGCTTGACGGCCGCAGCCGCCATCGCCGTCAGCTTAATTGTGTCCTTCACGCTGACGCCTATGCTGGCGGCTCGTTGGATTCGCAAAGAAGATACAGGCGCCAATGAACACGGTTCGTCAAAAACTGTCGGTTTCTATCGCCACATCGACGCGCTGTACATGCGGATGCTGCATTGGTCCATGGCCAACCGGTGGAAGGTTGTGGGAATCTGCGCCTTGGTGATTTTGTCTCTCATTCCCATCATGATGGTGATTGGCGCCGGCTTCCTACCCGAAGATGACGAGAACGAATTTGAGGTTTCCATTCGACTGCCGGAAGGCACCAGCCTGTTGGCGGCGCAGACCACCATGGAACGTATCTCGCAACAACTGCGGTCAGAGCTTCCGGGCATACAATCCACGCTGACGATCGGCGGTTTCAACTCGCAGGAACAGCCGAACAATGGAAGCATTTTTGTGCGGCTTACCCCGGCGTCTGAACGTGAGTTCGATCAATCCATATTGATCGGCAAGGCGCGTGAGATGTTGTCGAAATACCCCGAAGAGGTCCGTACTTCCGTGCAGGCCGTCGACGCCATTGCTGGCGGTGAACGTAATTCCGTCATTCAGTTTGTGATTGCCGGACCAGATCTGGATAAACTCGACGAGTACTCTGGTAAGCTTCTTGCGCACATGAAGCAGGATCCGAATATGGTGGACGTAGACCGGTCCATGGTTCCTGGCAAGCCTGAGGTACAACTGCAAATCTTGCGGGAACGTGCCGCAAACTTGGGCGTGCGCGTCCAAGATATTGCCCTGACTGTGAACTCTTTGTTTGCAGGGGAGACCGTCAGCACCTATAGCGAGGGAAAAAGACAATACGACGTTGTCGTTCGCGCGCCAGCTGACATCCGCCGCAATACAGATGCGTTGCTTTCCCTTACTGTTCCCTCCGCGACTGGTACACCGGTCGAAATGCGAAATCTGGTTGCGCTCAAAGAATCCACTGGACCAGGTTCCATTGACCGTCTGAACCGGGAGCGGCAGGTAACACTCTACGCCAACGTGCCGCCCAACGGCTCGCAGACTGCGGCAATCAGCTCCATTCGTCAGTTCATGGAAGGCATGCAGATGGATGCCGGCTATCGGCAGGTAGTAACGGGCACGTCCAAGGAACTGGAAAAGACGGGCTACTACTTCCTGCTGGCTGTCAGCTTATCCTTCATCTTCATGTATATGGTGCTGGCCGCTCAGTTTGAGTCGTTCATTCACCCAGTGACGATTCTGCTTACGCTGCCTTTGGCTATCCCCTTCGCGCTGTTTTCGAGCGTCGTGACGGGACAGACCTTAAATATCTTCTCTGCCCTCGGCATTCTACTGCTATTTGGTGTCGTGAAGAAGAACGCGATTCTGCAGATCGATCACACCAACGGCCTGCGCGCGAAGGGCTACGAACGGATGGACGCAATTCTTGAAGCGAACCGCGACCGTCTCCGTCCAATCCTAATGACGACGCTCGCGCTGGTGGCCGGCATGATGCCGCTGGTTCTCGGCAGCGGGCCCGGCGCCGCAACGAATCGGTCTATCGGTGTTCTGGTGGTCGGCGGACAGTCACTCTGTCTGCTGTTGACGCTGCTGGCTGTGCCGGTTTTCTATTCGTTGTTCGAAGACGCAGCACAGCATCGGATGTGGAAAGCAATCGCACGACGAGCGAACGCCGTCTCCACCAAAGCCCGCTCCCTTGTGCCCTCCTTTGGACGAGGAAACGGCGCGCTTCCCGGAGAAGCCGAGTAATAGAGGCTAGGGGCTTTGGTAGCCGTGCACTAGCTTCCTGATGCAATGGAGTGGTCCATGCAGGATCAGTATGACAACGCGGACAGCATCGCGCTCACCAGGCGCCTGGAGAGCCCTGCGGGGACTCGCCGCCTGGTGCGTGCGCCGCTGCCCAGCAGTTGGCGGGGAAGTTCCGCAATCAGCACTGTAGGCTTTGGCGGAGAAGAGCGCTTCCAGAAGGCGGTGCTCTTCTTCACCCTGCTCTGCACCATTGTTTGGATCTTTATCTGGGTAGCCGAAGCCATTGCCCAGGACAGCATCGTCCCTGGTAATGGCTTCGTTCCTATGGGCATTCTCACGGGCGTAGGCATTCTATTGTTTGCCTCGCAGCGGCGGCATTGGCGGTGGGCCAACCATCTTTACACTGCGGTTGCCTTTCAGGTTTTTGTTTCGGCGATGATCACCTACTCGCAGTTGATGTTGCCGAGCGGCATGGAACTGCGTATGGGCGACTCCAGTGTGGCCGCCTGGATTGTATTTTTTGCCACCTTTGTGTCGATGCCTCCCAAGGCGACGGGGATCGGCTCCTTCGGCTCCGCGCTATTGGTGCCTGTGCTCCCCCTGCTGGTGGCGCCAGAAGATTTTTCCTCCACGGCAGCTTTGGCAGGCCTTCTCATCTGGAGCCTCCCTTCCTTTGGGATGGCGACCTGGGTGATTTGGCTGAGCAAACGCCACGACCAGTTGGTGCGGGAGGCCCAGGACGCGAAAGACCTCGGCAGCTACCGGCTGATTCGCAGGATTGGACGCGGCGGCATGGGCGAAGTGTGGCAGGCCCGGCACAACACCCTGGTGCGGGAAGCAGCTATCAAGCTGGTTCGCCCAAACGTCATGACCTCCCAATCCCCGGGCCACCTGCAAGTGACCATGGAGCGCTTCCGGCGAGAAGCATCCATCATCGCCAGTCTGCGATCTCCTCATACCGTCCAGCTCTATGATTTCGGAGTCGCACTGGATGGCACGTTTTACTACGTCATGGAACTGCTGCCCGGCATGGATTTTCAGCAACTGGTACATCGATTCGGAGCTCTGCCCCCGGCTCGCGCCATTTCCTTTCTGAACCAGGCCTGCCGCTCTCTTTCCGAAGCCCATGCAGCAGGCATCGTTCATCGCGATATCAAGCCTTCCAATCTGTTTGTCAGTCGTCTTGGCAAGGAAGCCGATTTCGTCAAGGTGCTGGATTTTGGTCTCGCGCGACGAGACAGCGCGGATTTGCAGCAGTTGACCGCCGCTGGCTCGCTGGCGGGCACCCCCGCTTACCTGGCCCCCGAGGTGCTGCGCGGCGCGAAAAACTCTGATGTGCGTTCTGATATCTACGCCCTGGGTTGCGTGGCCTACTACCTGCTGACGGGCGTGCCGGTCTTTGAAGAAAACGACTCAATTGCGGTGGCCTTGGCGCACCTGGAAAAGCAGCCATGCCCTATGTCCGTTCGCGCGGATCGCCATATTCCGGAAGATCTGGAACGTGTGGTGATGCGATGCCTTTCCAAAGATCCGGAACAGCGCTTCCGCAGCGCAGACGAGTTAGCTGCGGCTCTTGTGGCCTGCTCTTCTTCCGCAGACTGGACCGATCATCACGCGCAACAGTGGTGGGACCTGCACGGAGCTTCCATGGAAACAACATCCACACCCAGCACTAACGCAGCCCTAGAGTTAGCCCCGTAAGGGGCAGCCCTCGCCGATATACGCCCACCAGCCTGGCCGCACCCACGTGCGTGCCCAGATCACTGTAATGTTCGCACTCGATCAGAAGTAGGTTGGCCTCTTTCCCGGCAGAGAGCGTTCCCATGCGGTCACCCACCCCCAGGGCAAAGGCCATGTTCGGAATCGTTAGTTGCAGAATTTGGGGAACGGACAGTCGGCTCTGTTGGTGCAGCATCGATATCAGCGCCAGAGGACTTGCTATCCCGAAGCGGTTCACGTCATAGCCAACAGCCAACGATAGGCTGACGCCCGCAGAAACTGCCATCGGTAGACGGCCGATGCGCGCGTCGTGGTTCACCAGTGCTTCGCCGACAGGAATCGTCCAGGGCAGCGCCCACCGCGCAATACGTGCAAGGTCGGCATCGTTGCTTGGCAGAAAGCCATAGGCCACGAAGGGCGCTGCGACCCCAAGAGCCAACAGCTCTCTGGTCGCCAGGGCGCTTGCATCCCGCACCTGGCAGCCGAGCTCCCGCACACATCGTCGTAACAGTTGGAACCGCAACTTCGCATCAACGCTACGCAGGGCGTCTCCTGTCAATTGCAGCCGAAGCTGTGGTCTCAGCTCCGCATAGTACATGCGCGTGGAGGCCGGAAACACATCGGCGATGGCGACATCGTGCACGGAAAGTTCCTGCGTCAGTTTCTCGCTAAGACGAAGTGCGGCGCTGAACCCGCTGGAGGGGGCTTCGACACGCAGCAGGCTGCGCATCACACGACTTTGATCAGCGACGTCTTCCGGATAGGGCGTCGAAAACTGAACATACGTAAGCCCGGCCAGCGCCAGCTTCGAAAGCTCTCGCGTCCATCGGCGGCTGGCGGTTCCGGGGCCGGGCTCCACAGGCTCCATGTTTTTGGCTCCAGCGGAGCCATCAGGCAACAGGTTATCGGCCACGGTTGCGATCGCCGGCAGCACAATCAGATGCCGCGCATCAATTCGTCGGACCCCGGCAGCCGCACGCAGATTTTCCAAACGTCGGGTGCTTCCGACCTGCGTGATGATACCGCCCTGCACCAGGATGGATGCGTCCTGTAACACGCCCGCCTGATTCAACTCCGATCCGGCGCGCATGCGGTTTGGTCCGTGAAGCGTAACGACTTGCCGAGCACCCCGAATTAGAAAAGTATCAGCCTTATTGGATCCGGGGTCTAGCATCGTTGACGCAGGACCAGATGGGGGCATAGCGTCATTCGAATCACGGCGGACATGGAAGAACAGACTGTTGTTTGAGAGCTAGCAAAAACCGGGCTACTGGTGGCTTTCGGAAGATCTGCTATTTCAACGATATGCGAAGTAACAGAGGTTGAAAACAAAAATGTCGGAGCCTGTTCTGCCAGCGCTGGACGCGACTGGGGCACAGATCAGGAGAATACCACCAGTTGAGTGAGGGCAGAAGTCAGGCATTACAGATCTCGTCGGCAACCGGAATACGGACCGGACGCTGTGGATTGCCGCGATGCGAGACAATAGAAGCTTGAAACCAAGACGACCTGCCAGAAAACAAAGTCGGCCTCGCCCAGCGGACTCCAAGCCTCCTAGTGCGGGGCCACGTAAGGGGACCAGCCGCGGCCCAGAACGCGACTTCGACTCACGGACAAATTCCGGCTCTGCACGCAAGAACGACGCACCGGCTCCGCGGAAGCCCCGCAGCGGCGACCCACCGACTGCAAGACGCAGTGGGCCATCCACAGGAAACGCGAATGCCAGCTATGGCGCCGGGGGCGCGAAGCCGCGCTCGTGGGACCAACCACGTGGCAGCTCGGAATCCGGCGGCGATTTCCGTAAAGGGAAACCAGCCACGAAGAGAGTATCGGGCGACGGATTCCCGTCTGGGGCGCAACGTGGACCCAAACGTGGCCCAAACGCGCCTTCCAAACCATTTGCGGAAAGGTCTGACCGCCCTGCGGATGATAAGCGCCAGGTGCCCCGAAAGTTTTCTAAACCAGCGTTCGGCGAAAAACGACCGCAGGGCCCTCGTTCCGGCCAGCAGAAACCAGAGTTTGGAGACCGCGGCGCTCGTCCGTTTGCGGACCGTGGTGGAGAACGGCAGAATGATCGGAAGTTCAGCCGTTCCAACGACTCACGGCCTGACTTCAAGGGAGGCAAACGCGATACCCCCGAACGCCGCGATACTCCAGAACGCAACGCCCCCAGAGAAGATCGACCCTATCCGTCGAAGTTTCCCAAACCCGGCTTCGGCGCAAAGCGGGCGCAGGGCCCCCGTTCGGATGACCAGAGGTCCCAATCAGAACCACGCGGCCAGAAGCCCTATCAGAGTCGCGGTGGCGACCAGCGGAACGACAAGCCCTTTGGCCGTTCCAACGATTCCCGTCCCGACTTCAAAGGCGGTAAGCGGGATACCTCGGAACGCCGTGATACCCCAAATCGCGATACCTCAGATCGCGATACGCCTAGGGGAGATCGGCCCTATCCCTCCAAGTTCTCCAAAGCCGGCTTTGGCGCGAAACGATCACAAGGTCCGCGTTCGGACGATCAGCGCCCTCGCTCAGACGAGCAACGGCCACCACGATCATCGTTCTCGTCAGGCAAACCCTCGTCGTTCCGTGGCGGTGATAGAGACCGGAAACAGTCTGATTCGCCTGCCCCAGAGATCGCACGGGCAAGACCGACAAAAGGGAAGCGACATCTTGCGCAGACGGGCGCGCCCGATGGCGATAAGTTGCGCAAGACGCTGGATCGCGTGTTGTCCCGCGCAGGTGTTGGCAGCCGCACGGTAGCTGCGGAGTGGATCCGTGCCGGACGTGTACGTGTGAATGGCAGGTTGACGCAAGATCCCGAAACGTGGATTAACCCGGATGAAGACCGAGTCCTGCTGGATGGTCGTCTGCTACGCCCCGAAGACCGCGTGTACATGCTGCTCTACAAGCCAAAGGGCTACTTGTGTACGCGCGAAGACCCTGCGGGAAGGCCCACGATCTATGATCTGCTGACGGGTGTCAAATCCTGGGTATTCAACGTGGGCCGTCTGGACATGGATACCAGTGGCCTGTTGATTCTTACCAACGACACCGAACTCGGCGAGTTGCTCACCAACCCCGCCTACAAGGTGTTGAAGACCTATCTGGTGAAAGCCAATGCACTGCTGACGGACGAACAATTGCAGATGCTGCGAGACGGCGTGCAGCTTTCCGATGGACCCACGCTGCCGGCCCTCGTCCGACGCGTCCGCGATAGCGGCAAGTATACCCATCTGGAGATCCAGATCCAGGAAGGGCGTAACCGCCAGGTGCGGCGCATGTTGGAAGCCATCGGCTCCGCAGTGTTGAAACTGGTGCGCACTTCCATTGGCCCCATTTCCCTCAGTGGACTCGAAATCGGAAACTACCGGCCCATGGGCAACGACGAAGTCTTCGAGCTCAAGAAGTTGGCTTCCTCCGGCAGCGGCTTGCGCCCGATGACCAAGAAGCAGAAGCGCGATTGGAGTCCTGTGGACGAAGATCTGCCAGAAGATGACTTGGATAGCCAGCCTGTCTACAACGCAGACGTGGATAGCGAACCGGATACCGATGAGGATGACGAAGAGTTGATCCTGCTGGGCGCCTCGGCTTCCGCATCCAATGCCCCGGCTGCGGAAGAACCGGTCGGGGAAACGACTCCGGAACCCGAAGCCACCAACGATCCGGACGCAGACAAGGACGAGTAGCCAGCGGCCACAACCACGAGAAACATCGTAAGAATCTCGCTATCACCCAGGTTGTACTCAAAGATGCCGCCGACCATGATGGCCACCACCACGGAAAACACTCCGAGGTGGCAGGCGCGGGTCGGGCTGCGTCTTTCATGATGCTGACGCAGCACGCGCACTTGCTGCGTCAGCACTACCGCAAAAATATCTAGCAGAAATACAAGGGCGGGAACGCCGCGTTCCGCCGCGTAGTGAATGTAGATATTGTGAAGATGGCCGTAGTACCCCTCTGGAAACGGCCGATGGATCCACGCGGGAGCATATTGCTCCACATGGCTACCCACCCGCTCCGGGCCAATGCCGAACCACGGATGCGCCTTCATCATTTCCATGCCCGTGGCAAAAGTCACCACGCGATGCTGATTGGAATCGAGCTCGCCATGGGGCCGGAAGATCGATAGAAAACGATCTTGCACGGAGGCTGGACCAAAAGCCAAGGCCAGCACGAAGACGACTGGTGCGGCGAAAGCTATCCAACGCCGATAGCACCACAGTAAGGGGAAAGCGCCAATAGCCGTCGCGATCCAGATTCCCCGAGTAAAACCCAAGACAATCCCCATCAACAACAGCCCCAGCAAGGTCCAGCAAACCGCACGCCAAACCGGACGCAGGATGGGTCCGAATAACAGGTAACTGGTTAGCACCAGCGCCACCATCATGGCTTGCCCGCTGAAAGTCATCCAATGGCTCATGAAGCCCGTGATGCGTTCGGCCACGTATACTTCATAGAAATTCGCAGACGTCTCGCGCGCCACCAAGAACTTCCACCCGAACTGACCGACCGCTAGCAAACAGCTTGCCGATGCCACCGCCATCCAGCCACCGAACACATACAGGTAATCCCGTGTCCGCGGCAACACCGCCAGCGCCACCGGCAGCAGAGTGAAGACATACAGCTTCTTCACCTGGGGAAAGCCGAGGTTGGGCTCCGGCGATGCCGCCAACGAAACCAATAGCCAACCCAGGAAAAGCGTCAGCGGAATCCAAACCGGGGGCCAACGCAACTTTGGACGCGCAATGGCGGTAGCAAGCAACGCGACCCCTAGCAGGATCTGGCTGACCGGAATCGATAGAAGAATGGAGATCGCGGATGCCATCGTGGCAAAGCGCGCCGATTGAAAAGCACGCTCCCGCAGAGGAGTTCCCGAGGCAAGAGGCATGAGTTACCGGTTTCAGTATGTCAGCATGCCCCCTTCGGCGACAATGCCACGCCCGATTCCATGCGCAAGACATCTGCCACATCCTGGGAACATACGGAAACCCGCCTGGAGGTTCAAGACTGCTCCTCAACGCACGTAACGCGCTTCAGTCTCTGTGTCCAGCCGCCATTCCCCGGCATGTCGCGGCGCACTCTCGGCAGATTTCGGCGCAACGCAGCATCATCTCATCCGCCCCTTCCATCTTGGCGCAGTCCTCGGCACATATCTCGCAGGCTTCCGCACAAACACTGCAGGTCTTCGTGTGCAGGGACGAGCCCGCCATCATGAACTCCGCGCTGGTGGCGCAGATGCTGGCACAGTTCCTTAGAATCCCCTGGTGTTCCTGGCCGGCATGGTCTCCACCCATCGATAGGCAATGGTAGGAAGTTTCCAGACAACTGCGATGACAACGCATACAGTTCTCAATGCACTGCCGCATTTCCTCGGATATCGTCTTCGTGGATGTTGCGTGATTGTGTTGCATACTTCTTCCCTCCATGTGAGCGCATTGACTACCCGAACGCATTGGCCAACTGCCGGGTCATTGGGTTTTGGTGACTGCGATTTCCCCTTGCCCTAACACGCCTCTGAATCGCCTTCGGTTGGGCTTCGGAATCGACCACTCGGGCTCACCGCAATATCGTTAGCGCGCAAGCATCAGGTATTGATGACCTCTCCCCCATTGGGGTGCAGCATCTGGCCAGTCATGAAAGACGAATCCGAGGACGCCAGGAACACGTAACTTGGCGCTATCTCGCTCGGTTCGCCCGGCCGGCCCATCATGTTGTCTTTGCCAAACTCGGCAACTTTGTCCTCCGGGAACGAAGCCGGAATCAGAGGTGTCCACACAGGGCCGGGAGCCACCCCGTTAACGCGGATTTTCTTTTCCGCAAGAGGTTGGGCGAGAGATCTAGTGAAGGCCACGATAGCGCCTTTGGTGGCGGAGTAGTCAACCAGCATCGGATTCCCACGGTATGCCGTCACCGAAGCGGTATTGATGATTGCGCTCCCTTCTGGCATATGATCGAGCGCCGCTTTGGTCAGATAAAACATCGAGAAGATATTGGTCTGAAAAGTGCGTAGCAATTGCTCCGCGCTGATATCCCGAATGTCGTGCGCGACGTGCTGTTCAGCCGCGTTATTTACCAGGACGTCGATCTTCCCAAACTCCTTGGCGGCGATGCTAATCGCATCCTTACAAAACTGTTCATTACCGATGTCGCCGCTGATCAACAAACAACGCCGACCGTCGGCCTCCACCATCTGCTTGGTGACTTTTGCATCTTCATGCTCGTCCAGATAGGCAACGGCAACATCAGCGCCCTCTCGCGCAAAGGCTATGGCAACCGCCCGTCCAATGCCGCTATCGCCGCCTGTAATAAACGTGGCCTTCCCCGTCAGCTTTCCGGAACCACGGTAGGTCTCTACACCGGATTCCGGCTCTGGGTGCATCAAGTGTTCATGGCCCGGCTGCCGTGCTTGCTGCTGTGGCGGCTTTGTCTGCGATGATTTTGTTGTAGATGGCATTTTGCTCCTCCACCCACTAGAAACCATCCCTATTCCCTACGTTTCCGAAAGTTACAGGTGCACATCAATGGAAATATCGGTTAATTCAAGATCTAGACCATATACGAAATTTTTCAGGCAGAAAGTCTCATATTACAAAGCCTTATTTTTGAATATTTCTCACATCGCGCCGCAGACGCCCGCAACAGAACCGCCAAGTACACCGATATACTGGGAACTCCGCGTGAACGACACAAAACGTCCACCCCTGGTCATCAGCCGCAGCAAAGACATAATATGACCTCTCTAGAAATTCATACATATTTATCACATAGCACCATTTTGCAATAAATATAAGAACTACCGAAATGAACCACACACTCCAAACAACTTGACATCATCGACAAATAACAACGAACACCTCAATACATAAACAAATCAACTTGAAAATCGACAGCAAGATCCTCAATAGCAGACGGCCCTATTACGATATGCCGCCTTCGCATACCATCCGCCGTCACGAAAAAGCAGAGAGGAGCCTTTGGCCATCTCTCGAGCAAGCGCACAAACGCCGAGCCTCATCATGTATGGCATTATGAACGCTTACCCATGAAGCTTTATCTGCTACGTCACGCGATCGCGGAATCCCGGGCAACAACGGGACAGGATCGGGATCGGAAACTCACCGCCGAGGGAATAACTCGTCTGCAACGAGTGCTGGCCGTCGCCGCTGGCGCTAACGTCAAACCCGGCATCATTCTCTCCAGCCCCTATGTCCGCGCACGCCACACCGCAGAACTCGCTGCCGCCGCCCTCGGATTTCACGACGAGATCACATACTCCGTGGCGCTTACCCCGGACGCAACGCCGCAAAGCGCGTGGGATGAGATCCGCCTAATGGCCGCTGAAGAAGAGGTCCTCGTCGTCAGCCACGATCCGTTAATCAGCAGTCTGCTCAGCTATGTGTTGGGACTTTCGCAGTATATCCACTCATTCAAAAAGGCAGGCTTAGCGCGTATCGACCTGCGCAGTGTGGGCCCACGACCTGCTGGCGAACTCCTTTGGATTCTCACGCCAGCCCTGGCGACCGCCTCGATACATGCTGAGGATTAGAATTACTTAACAACGTTGACGATAAACCCCGTGTCCTCGTTCATGAGGTGCAACGAGTGGAACATGTTCTCATGTGGGTTCCGCAGGCTCCCCCATCCGAAACGCTTTCGCACCCAGGCCGTCCATACCGATGTGAATTCCTCGTTCGCGGCAACCATTTTGTGGGGGGACGCAAGATGGTTCTTAAAATGAAAGAAGCCGGATCTGGGGTGCAATGACCTCTACGAGAGAGGGCAGCCCCGGAGTCAGGGATAGGTGGAGCCACGTTTGAGGTCGGAATTCCGTCCGAGACCGCCTGAAGCCGACGTCCATCGCGCAGGTGGTCGATAATGGAACTATCGGGAAGGTGAGCGACTCGCGCCATCAAGGGTCTTGCAGCGTGGATATCGCCGTTGGGAGATTTCTCAGTTCGAGGGAACCCGCCCTGCCCGCTTGAACATCTCGTACGTGAAGCTGGAACTGTTACCGATTCAAAACCACAGCCGGGGGACGCTCAATCACGGATGCACGCACGTTGCGTTCTTGAAAGTGTGTCCAGAAAAAGGCATGCGGATGAACCGGTGCGCGAATGCTCGCCACGTCTCTTTGGGGTAACGGATGAATAGTCGATACGCATGGGCTCTTGCAGCCACGCTCGCCACTTCAGGATTGCTGATGGGACAGACCGCAGCACCAACCAAGCCGGAGCCGCCGAAACCGGCCCCCGCCGCTGACCCGTCCGCTGTAGTTGCCGTTGTGGATGGCAAGTCGCTGACCTTGGGCGAAATCAGAACCTTCATCGGAGCCATGCCGCAGCAAGGGCAGGCGGCTGCCCTGCAAAACCCGGAAGAGTTCATCCGCCAGTTTGCCCTGATGGGAAAACTTACCAATCTTGCTGAAGAAAACAAGCTAGGTGAAGAACAGCCCTACAAGGCGCAGTTGGAATATTACCGCCGTCTGGTGCTCTCCAACGCCGGCGTCAACATGGTCAGCCAGGAAGTGGACGTCAAAGAGGCAGAGATGCGCTCTTACTTTGAGGCGAACAAAAACAACTTTGCGGAAGTTCGCGTAAAAGTGATCTATATTCCGTTTCTGAACACGCCGCAACGTGATGGCGTCGCCACCAAGTCTCTGAGTGAGCCCGATGCCCGCGCCTTGGCCGAAAAGCTGGTGAAAGACATCCGGGGCGGCGTGGACTTCGTCGCCATGGTGAAGGAACACTCCCGGGATGAGGGCAGCAAGGCCAAAGATGGTGACTTTGCGACCTTGAAGATGACTGACCCGATCCCCAAAGAGGTGAAGGATGCCGTGTTTCCCATGCAAGTCGGCGAAGTCAGCAACCCCGTGCGACAGGCCAACGGGTTTTACATCTTTCGCGTGGAAGAACGCAAGATGCCCGAGTATGCGGCGGTTGCAGCAACCTTGAATACCAAGGTTCACGAAGAGAAGTTCGGCAAGAAGATGGACGAAATCCGCGACTCCATCGAAATCAAAGATCTGAAGCCGGAATTGTTGAAGCCCCAGCGATAGACGTCTGGTCGACGACACTGGCAGCATGCGTTCACGCAAGTTGCGGGTCAAAGTGAGAGAGGAAGATATCAGGTGAATACCAGAAAGCAGTTTCTCTTGGCCCTAACGGGGGGAGCCTTAGCACTTTCAGGAACAGTGGCGTCATGTGGGCCAGCAGGGTCAAAGTCCGCTGCCAAGCTGAAGGCGGATGGCGAACGCAATCAGGCCCCGGATTTCTCTCTAGAGGACGCCTCTGGTCAGGTCGTGAAACTCTCTGATCTGGCCGGCAAGGTGGTATTGCTGAATTTCTGGGCAACCTGGTGCACCCCCTGCCGCATCGAAATTCCATGGTTCGTCGATATGGAGCGCCTCTACAAAGACGAGGGCTTTGCGGTGATTGGGGTTTCGATGGACGAGGACGGCTGGGATGCCGTGAAGCCCTTCATTGCTGACTTCAAGATCAACTACCGCATGGTGCTTGGTACAGAGGAACTGGCGCAGCTTTACAGCGGCGTACAAGCCCTGCCGACCAGCTTTATCATCGACCGTAACGGCAAAATTGCCAGCGTACATATGGGCATTGTGGGCCGCGATGTATTCGAAGGAGAAGTTCGTGCTCTGTTACAAGACAAGTCTTCGGCTGACCGTACTGGCTCTGACGAGCGTCGTGGCGCTCTGCGCGCAAGCCGTTAGTGCTGTCGAGGCAAAAGCACCGGGTCCCGTTACCGTGCAACGGGGCAAGGATTTCCAGGCTCCGGTAAAGCTGACCATCAAGCCTGGGTTTCATATCAACACCAATATGCCCGGCGACAAATACCTGATCCCGCTACGCATCACGTGGGACAACAAATTGGTGGAAAGTGGCAAGACGGAGTTCCCAGCCGGGAAGAAGAGCACATTTCCCTTCTCTTCCACGCCAGTTTCCGTGTACGAGGGCAATGTCGAGTTGATACAGCACTTCAAGGTGAAGGCTGACGCCACCCCCGGCTTGTCCTCCGTCACAGGCACACTGCACTACCAGGCCTGCACGGACAAAGAGTGCCATCCGCCGACAAGCACAAGAGTCCGGCTTGGCTTGGATCTGCGCTAGCAGCACATTCATGCGCCGCCTGCTGATCCGACCCGGAGCTATTGGCGACTGCCTCTGTGCCCTGCCCGCGCTTTATATGCTGCGCGGCAGCTATACGGAGATTTGGACCAACGGCGCTGTCGCCCCCCTGGTCGCGTTTGGCGATAGTGTGTGTTCGCTTTCGGGGACGGGTTTCGCCCGCCTGGGTCTGCCGGATGACGGACCTGCCGCGGCAGCTGCGCTACAAGCGCTAGTCGAGCGCCTGCGCGGCTTTGACGAAGTCCTCAGTTGGTCTGGCGCTAACCAGCCGCTTTTGCAGGAACGCGCGCGTCACCTGGGCCTTCCCCTTCACTTCTTTGAAGCTCTACCTGCCCCGGATGCGGCTACTCACGTAACCGACTTCTTTCTACACCAGACCAAAGCGTGGCATGGGCTCGATGAAGAACCCGAGCCGTGGCGCAGCCCATGTGGGCGGCGTTTTCTGTTGCGAGGAGCAGATAATCCCCCATCTGGATTGAGACCCGCTGCCTCTGACGCGAAGCCACTGGTCGTCCTGCATCCCTTCTCCGGGTCCGCGGCAAAGAACTGGTCTCTGGCTTCGTTTCGTAATTTGGCGGGGATGCTTCAGCCCTACTGCCGCATACGCTGGTGCGCCAGCCCGGAAGATGCCTTGCCCTCGGATTTGTTGTCGTCCGCGTGGATCAAAGAAGATCTGCCATCTCTCGTCGCCGACTTGGCAACCGCCGATCTCTACGTAGGTAATGATTCTGGAATTACCCACCTGGCCGCGATGCTAGGCATCCCGGTCGTGGTGATGTTCGGCCCCATGGATCCGGCGGTGTGGGCGCCACGCGGATCGGTCACCCATATTCTCCGGACAGATCGACCAGCGGAAGCCACGGAAAAAATACCCTTGGAAATCGTTTGGCAAACAATAAGAAAAGCCCTGCATTTACCCGATGGCCCACGCATTTAGCCATGCTTCAAAATAGGGCTTGTAGTCTCTGCTATTGCATGCTACAAAGGAACCAGAAAACAGATCGCAAGGAGGAACCGAATACGGAAGTAGCCATTGAAAGCAGGGCGGTCACGGTAATCGAGGGAAGATAAGACCACTGAATAGAGTGCTTTAGCAGGATAGCTCCTACGCCGAAGGTGGCTAGTGAGCTTCAATTCTGGCCTTCAGCAACTCCGGTAATATGCCTGGATGGTGGTGTCTTATCTGGCGATCTTCGCGGACTTTCAGTCTGCGTAAAAGATGCCAATTTACCCGTCGATTGTCGTGGCCGCCCTTTCGTATTTGTTCTTGATTTTCGCAATTTAAAAGAAAAAGGGCCGCCTTTCCGGCGACCCTTTTTCTGGAACCAAACGCATTTGGCGCGAACCCAACCAGCCTAGTCGTTGAACATTCCCTCAAACAAAACCGTGCTTAGGTAACGTTCGCCAGCATCCGGCAAAATCACCACGATCGTCTTTCCTTCAAATTCAGGTAGTTTCGCCAAGCGAACGGCAGCGGCAGCCGCGGCGCCGCAGGAAATGCCCCCCAGAATGCCCTCTTCCCGAGCCAAACGGCGAGCCATTTCCACACTCTCTTCGTTTGTCACCTGCTCCACCCGATCCACCACGGAAAGATCCAGCGTGTCCGGGATGAAGCCTGCGCCGATGCCCTGAATCTTGTGGGGGCCCGGCTTCAGTTCCTGGCCAGTTAATTTCTGGGTAATCACTGGGCTATGTGCAGGCTCGACGGCTACCGAAAGCAGCGGTTTCTTCAAGGATTGCTTGAAATAGCGGGACACACCGGAAATGGTGCCGCCGGTGCCGACGCCGGAAACCAGAACATCCACGTTGCCTTCGGTATCCTGATCGATTTCCGGACCCGTCGTACGGAAGTGAATATCGGGATTGGCCGGGTTCTTAAACTGCTGCAACAGCACGTAACGATCCGGATCAGAAGCAGCGATCTCCTCGGCCTTTGCTACCGCGCCCTTCATGCCAGCCGGTCCCTCAGTCAGCACAAGATTCGCGCCAAAGACCTTAAGCACCTTGCGGCGCTCCACGGAGAAGGTTTCTGGCATGGTCAGCGTGATCTTGTAGCCGCGCGCCGCCGCCACGAACGCCAACGCGATGCCCGTGTTGCCACTGGTCGGCTCCACCAGTTCTTTGCCCGGCTTCAGAATCCCTTTTGCTTCGGCGTCCCAAACCATGGACGCGCCGATACGGCACTTCACGGAGTAGGCAGGGTTACGACCCTCAATCTTCGCCAACACCGTCGCCTTGGCTCCGTCCGTCACACGATTCAGCTTCACGAGAGGCGTACGGCCAATCGACAGAGAATTATCCTGAAAAATCACAAAACACCTCCTGATCGGTGGTCACCCGAATATTCTCCGGGTCTTCATTCCTTCGGGCATGCTGGAAAGCTAAATCTGCCAATCCGGCACGTAGGTACGCTTCCGTTCCCGCCACTCGCGCACCAGTGCGGCAAAGCTCGTGTTGTCTAAGATATCAGCCACGGATTCATCCACACGACGCCAAACTTCGCCAAAAGGATCAAACTTGGGAACGTCCGCGGACCTCTTACTGCGTGCACCGTCCAGAAAGCGGAGCACTTCCCCCACAGAGATGCTTTCGGAAGGACGCGCCAGCATATACCCACCTTCGGCTCCACGACGGCTTTCCACAAAGCCGCCTTGCTTCAAGGTGGAGAGAATCAACTCCAGAAACTTTTGGGGAATCTTCTGGCGACGGGCAATATCGGCAATGCGAATCGGCTGCCCCGGCTCCTGTTCGGCTAAGTCGAAAAGAGCACGGAGGGCGTAATCACCTTTTACTGAGCTACGCATAGTTGGTAAGAGGAACGGTCGAGCACGCGCTTGGGATGCGTAATCATCTAATCCCTGATAGGGATTATCCGAATTCCTTCCAACGGTGTCAAACTTCTAGACTAAATTTGTCGATAATGCAGCGGGCAACGAAAAGGCCGCCAGCCTGAAAAGCTGGCGGCCTTCTGCATGCGCGTTGCGTGTCAGGGTTTACTTAGCTTCCCCTGCAGGGGTAGACCCTTTGTGAATTTCCTGCAAACTCCAAACGCGGATCGGATCGCGGTTAGCGCTCACCACTGCCTCAGCAGCGGCCATGGCGCCACTGATCGTAGTGATGCACGGGATGCGATTCAGCAGCGCAGTGCGACGGATTTGCCGTTCGTCACTGAAGGTGGTTGCACCGGTAGCGGTGTAGATCACCAGTTGAGCTTGGCCAGCCTTCATGAAATCCACTGCATTCGGGCGCCCTTCATTCACCTTGAAGATGGTGGCGCACTCAAGGCCAGCCGCCTTCATCGCATTGGCAGTACCACGGGTGGCAACCAACTTGAATCCGTTCTGGCTCAGCTTGCGAGCCACTTCCACGGCCTTCGGCTTGTCCTTGTCGCCTACGGAAATGAACACCGTTCCCTTAGTGGGGATCGGCGTGCCAGCGCTGCGCTGGGCTTTGGCGAAAGCTTCGCCGAAGTTTTCACCGACGCCCATCACCTCGCCGGTGGAGCGCATCTCAGGTCCAAGCGCCGGATCGACACCAGGGAACTTGTTGAACGGGAACACTGGCGACTTGACGAAGTACTGGGGAACCGGGAGCACACCGCTTTCCGGCGCACCCGTCAGGTCCGCGAAATCACGCAGCTTCTTGCCCAGCATCAGACCGACTGCCACCTTGGCGAGCGGTACACCGGTCGCTTTGCTGACATAAGGAACCGTGCGCGATGCGCGCGGGTTCACTTCGATCACGTAGACCGTACCGTTTTCCACCGCGAACTGCAGATTCATCAGACCGATCACCTTCAACGACAGCGCCAGTTGGCGGGTGTACTTGATGATGGTGTTCTTGGTCTCTTCACTCAGCGAGAAGGCAGGCAGTACACAGGAGCTGTCGCCGGAGTGTACACCCGCTTCTTCAATGTGCTCCATGATGCCGGCGATCAGCACTTCCTCGCCGTCGCATAGGGCGTCCACGTCCACTTCCACCGCATCCTGTAGGAAGCGGTCGATCAGCACCGGACGTTCCTGCGAGAAGACGACAGCTTCCCGCATGTAGCGGCGGACAGTGTCTTCGTCGTAGGCAATCACCATGGCGCGGCCACCCAACACGTAGCTGGGGCGCACCAGAACCGGGAAACCAAGATTTCGGGCGATATCCACCGCGCCTTCGACAGAGGTAGCAGAACCGTTGGCGGGGCTGGGTATTCCCAACGAGTCGATCAGCTTGCCAAAACGCTTGCGGTCTTCCGCGATGTCGATGCTCTCGGGATCGGTGCCGATGATCGGCACCCCGGCAGCCTTCAACGGCAGGGCCAAGGTCAGCGGAGTCTGTCCGCCGAATTGCACGATGACGCCATCTGGCTTTTCGGTATCGCAGATGTTCAACACTTCTTCGAGCGTTAGCGGCTCAAAGTACAGACGGTCGCTGGTGTCGTAATCCGTGGATACCGTCTCGGGGTTGCAGTTGACCATGATCGACTCATGGTCGAATTCCTGCAACGCGAAAGACGCATGACAGCAGCAGTAATCGAACTCAATTCCCTGCCCGATGCGGTTGGGACCGCTGCCCAGAATGATGACCTTGCGGCGATCCGTGGGCTCTGCTTCTGATTCTGATTCGTAGCTGGAATATAGGTAAGGCGTGAAACTCTCGAACTCCGCCGCGCAGGTATCCACGCGATTGAACACAGCCTGCACCCCGGCCTCTTTACGCTTGGCGCGCACATCCTGCTCCGTGGTTCCCCACGCCGTTGCCAACTGCTGGTCTGAGAAACCCATGCGTTTGGCATCGCGCAGCAGGTCCTTATCCGCTTCCCACGAAGCATGGGACTCACGCAGCTTCGGATACTCCTTGGCCACGTCTGCCATCTGGCGCAGGAACCAGGGATCAATCTTGGTCATCTCGTGGACGTCTTCCACCGAGTATCCCTTTTCGAGCGCGAAACGGACGTAAGAAAGACGGTCTGGCGTCGGGGTGATGAGCTTCTGCGCGATGAGCGTCTCGTCGAGAACGCCCTCGTTCTTGCTGCTCTTCCCCGTCTCCAGACTACGGATACCTTTGGATAGCGCCTGCTTGAAGGTGCGGCCAATGGCCATCACTTCGCCGACGCTCTTCATCTGGGTGCCGAGCGTAGAATCGCTGCCCGGGAACTTCTCAAACTGCCAACGCGGAATTTTGACGACCACGTAGTCAAGCGTGGGCTCGAAGCAAGCGGGCGTCTTCAGCGTGATGTCGTTGGCGATTTCATCGAGACGGTAGCCGACAGCCAGCTTTGCCGCAATCTTCGCGATGGGGAAGCCCGTCGCTTTCGAGGCCAACGCGGAGCTACGCGATACACGCGGGTTCATCTCAATGACGACCATGCGGCCATCGTGCGGATTGATAGCGAACTGCACGTTGGACCCGCCAGTATCCACGCCGATTTCGCGCAGAACAGTCAGGGCCGCATCACGCATCATCTGATACTCGCGATCCGTAAGGGTCTGAGCCGGAGCCACGGTGATGGAATCGCCCGTGTGCACACCCATCGGGTCGAAGTTTTCGATTGAGCAGATGATGATAGCGTTGTCCGCGAGGTCACGCATCACCTCAAGCTCATACTCCTTCCAGCCGAGCGCGCTTTCTTCCATCAGCGTCTCGTGGACAGGAGAAAGGTCCAGACCGCGTTCGAGAATATCGATGAGTTCTTCGCGGTTGTAGGCGATACCACCGCCCGTGCCGCCCATTGTAAAGCTCGGTCGAAGGATAGCTGGGTAACCAATGGTATTGATGAAGTCCAGGCCGTCCTCAACCGTCTTCACCAGGCGGGAACGCGGAGTAGCCAGACCGATCTTGGTCATGGCTTCTTTGAAAAGCTGTCGATCTTCCGCCTTCTTGATGGCAGCAATATTCGCGCCGATCAATTCGACGCCATACTTTTCCAGAATGCCGGCTTCGGCCAGTTCCACCGAAAGATTCAAGGCGGTTTGACCGCCGACGGTGGAAAGCAGGGCGTCAGGACGTTCGCGCCGGATCACTTCTTCCAGAAAGGGCACGGTCAACGGTTCGACGTAGGTGCGATCCGCCAACTCGGGGTCGGTCATGATGGTGGCCGGATTGGAATTTACCAACACGACCTCATAACCTTCACTCTTCAGAGCCTTGCAGGCCTGAGTGCCGGAGTAGTCAAATTCACAAGCCTGGCCGATGACGATGGGTCCCGAGCCAATGATCAAGATACGGTGGATGTCGTTGCGGCGTGGCATGTCTTAGCGCTTGTTCTCGTCCATCATGCGGGCAAAGTCTGCGAACAGGTAGAGCGAATCGTTGGGCCCCGGCGATGCTTCTGGGTGGTATTGCACACAGAAGAGGGGATGCTTCCGGTGGCGGAAGCCTTCCAACGTGTGATCGTTCAAGTTGATGTGCGTCAACTCGACGTCGTTCGCGTTTAACGAATCGGGATCAACAGAGAACCCGTGATTCTGCGCAGTAATTTCGACCCGATTGGTCAGCTTGTTCAGCACCGGATGATTCCCACCGCGGTGACCAAACTTTAATTTGAAGGTTTTGCCGCCGAGCGCCCGTCCCAGTACCTGCTGGCCGAGACAGATGCCAAAGATGGGCACGCGCCCGATCAGCTTCTGCAACTCAGCCACTTGGGCATCCAGGGGTTCGGGATCACCGGGGCCGTTGGATACGAAAAGCCCATCCGGCTTCAGCGCGAGTACGTCTTCTGCGGGTGTCGCAGCAGGCACTACGGTAATCCGTGCGCCATTCTGGCGAATGCGCCGCAGAATGTTCCGTTTGATGCCCAGATCATAAGCCACCACATGATGACGTACCGGCGGTGCATCTTCCAGCAGTTCGCTTTCGCTGCAACGCGGCATGCCTTCATCCCAGGTGTACGGCTCTTTCACGCTGACAACCGTAGCCAGATCCAAGCCCGCCATCGACGGCGCGTTCCGCGCCTTGTCGACCAGGGCTTCGGCGCTCTGGGGAACCGTGGAAAGAGCACCACGCATCACGCCGCGTGTACGTAAATGCCGTACCAACGTGCGTGTGTCGATGTCCGAACCGATCGGGATGTTATGGGAGGCCAGATAGGAATCCGCAGTCTCTTCGCTACGCCAATTGCTGGACATCGGCGAAAAATCTCGGACGACTAAGCCTTCAATGTATGGCTTCTGTGCCTGCGGATCTGTGGAGTTTGATCCGTAGTTACCAATTTGGGGATTGGTGAGAACGATGATCTGTCCGGTGTAAGACGGATCTGAGAAGATTTCCTGGTAGCCGGTAATGGAAGTGTTGAAAACAACTTCTCCCACCCGCTCCGTCTGAGCACCAAATGCCCGGCCTTCGAAAGTCCGGCCGTCTTCCAGAGCGAGTATTGCCTTGTTCAACCCGTGTCGCCTCCAACGCGCAATAACCATCGCGCGCTGCCCGTCGACCGAAGACCTTGTTCCGCCTTGCCGAACCAGGCTGCGCGCACCCGCGCATCTTTACAATTTCACCACGGTAAGCGCCACTGCGGCAACCTTCTGGTGTGAATAAATATTCAACAAGCGTTTTGGCGTCATCCAAGGAAGCCCGCTACTTCGCGTTTTCCGGGCATTCTGCAATACAGGGTTGCGGTCCAACCCTAAAAGCTGAAAAATAGATGTCACGTCAACTTTCTGCGAATCTATTCGTCATCCATACCCGTCTACTGGGTGGGCAGGATAAAAGAGTTTGCTTTTATCCCGACGAGAGATTCCTACGAAGGGCTCTCTGAAGAAAGGCACAGGTAAGGTTCGATGGCAAAGGTTCTACACATCAATGCATCTCCCCGCGAAGGATCCCGCTCGCTGGCGGTAGCCAAGGCATTCCTGGAAACTTACAAATCGGCACATCCCGACGACACCGTGGAAACGCTCGATTTATTTAATGCGAGCTTGAAGCCCTTTGACGGGGCCGTACTTGCGGCGAAGTACGCTGTATTGAGCGGAAACAACCCCAGCGGAGACGAAGTGGAAGCTTGGGGAGAAGTGAATGCGCTCGCCGATCACCTAAAGGCCTTCGATAAGTATGTCATCAACGTGCCCATGTGGAACTTCGGCGTACCTTACATCCTGAAGCAATATATCGACATCATCACGCAGCCGGGCATCACTTTCTCGTATACGCCGGAAGAAGGCTATAAGGGGTTGATCACGGGTAAGAAGGCATTCGTGGTCTATGCGCGTGGCGGCGAGTACCCGGATGGCACCGATGCCGCAAAAATCGACCACCAGAAGCCCTGGTTTAACTTCGCGCTGAACTTCATCGGCATCACTGACCTTTCCACAATCGACGTGGAGGGCACACTCTACGGGAAAGAGATTGCCGACCAACGCACGGCAGAAGCCATCGAGAAGGCAAAGCCCATCGCGGCCGAGTTTTAAGCACCCTAAACAAGAGTGGGCTGATGGATATATGCCCATCAGCCCACTCTTGTCTAGCAATGTCAGAAAGCAGCAGCTTCTCGCGTTTCTAATTGGCCACTTTCTATTGGCTGGTCTCCCCCGTCAACGTTTTTCCAGGCTTGGCCGGCTGGGCTGTGGGTTGTAACGGCTGCATCAGCAGAAAGCGCTGCAGCACAGCGGCCTGCCCACGATCTTTGTAAGTGTGGTCGAGATCAAATTCGACCACATCGGCATTCTTTTGACCGTGCGCATGCAGTTGCATGCGTTCAATCAACCCTTCCAGCCGGTACATCCCCAGCCGCGGATCATCCACCTCCACACGCAACACCTGCTCGATATATTCGTACCCCTTTGGCGTTGCGGCGCTGTAGTTGCGTTGGGTCTCTCCGCTCCTGGTCTGCATGGATACTTTTGTGCCGTCTGCGGAGGGGAAGACATAGTACAGGCCATTCAGCACCGCATTCAGCCTGTGCTGCTTATCGATGAAGAACGCAGCCTCGAAGAACACCGGATCATCCGAACCGGCAGGGCTTAGTTTACGGTAACTGCCGCCCTCGAAACGGACACGCAGGTGGGTATCCAGAGCCTTCACGGAAAGGCGTTCCGTGCGTCCTGCGTCGTGGTCAGGAGATAGAAAGCCTACTACGTTTCCGTAGAGCTTCCCCTCGTAACGCAAATCGCCGATACGCAGCACGATGCCCTCGTAACGCCCATCCTGCTCGGGGCCATCGACATCCACCTCCAGCCGTAAGGCAGCGTAATCATGATGGCGCACCTCCACGCGGTTCTCCGCCGCGTCTACATCCAGCAGCCAAGGGCTCTGGGTTGTTTTTCCCACCGTAATCAGAACCTGGGGCGTAGCTTCCGGGGCTTTCTCATACGGGCCTTGCGCCTGAGCGGTAAGCAACCAGAGCCCTAAGCCAAGCAAACAAAATAAAAGAGCCCGTCCGGCTCTCCAAAAAGAAGGAGCAGGACGGCAATGGTCAGCACTGAAAGGTCTCATCACCTAGAACACAAACCTCGCGGAAAATTGCGCTCTGCGCGCATTGGTGCCATCCGGGGAGCCCGCGGACTGGGTGCCTTCGCCCACACGTGGCGTTGGACGAATGACGCCGCCGCTCACCTGGTAGGCTTGGCTCAACACGCTGGTGTTGTACTGCGAGTTCGTCACGTTGAATGCTTCGAAACTCAACTGCACTTGCATGCGCTCGCTGAAGGGGAATGCCTTGGTGATGCGCGCATCCAGACGGTTGATGTTATCCACGGGAATGGAGCTGCGATCCAGGAAGGGCACACGGTTTGAGCCACCAAGGCCGTTCAGCGAAGTGTTGAACGCAGCGCCAGCAAACGGAGTTCCCGACACGAAGATCGAAGGCGTGAAGTAGGGCTGGGTAGCGTAGGTGTAGATGCCGCTGATAAGCCAGCGGTCTACGACTTTGCGTAGGAACCAGTTCCCCTTCAACCCCATGTTTAGTTCGGACACCGCATTGATAGTAAGACGGTGACGCTGGTCGTTGCCAGACGTCCCCTTTTCATTTCTGAAGTTGCCATCAAACACGGTTCGGGGCGTGCTGCCAAAAAACAGATTGTCTCCGGTGGCGCCAAGATTCTCATCAAGGGCATGTGACCAGGTGTAGGCAAGCGACACATCGGTTCCCTTGATGAAGCGGCTGCGGCCCTGAACAGCAAGGGCGTTGTAGTAGGTGTTGCCGCGGCTTTCCAACACACCGATGCGTTGGTAACGCGGGTCCACACGGTTAGCCAGCCGATAGGTCGGTGTGGTGTAGCTACCCACTTCGTTATCGCTGGCGTCACGGACGGAGTAGGTAACAGGAGCACCTTCGGGACCAATGTTTGCGTCGCGGATCGTGGTAAAGGCGAGTCCCCGGCTCCAGATATAGGAAGCGGTCAGCGTGGTATCTCGGAAGAGCTGGCGCTCAATCGCTAAATCGGCTTGTTGGGTGTAAGGCGTGCGGAAGTCATCCGCCGCGAAGGTGATGCTGGTGCTACCCGGCGCCGGGCGGCGGTCTGTGCTGGGCAGAGGAAAGGGGAACACTGGACCCTGCGCCAGATCAGTGGGATTGCTTCCTTGCAGGAACAACGAGTATTGGAAGTTGGAGTTATCCCGGTGAAGCCAGTTCACCACACCACCGGGTTGCCGCGCCCAGAACAGGCCGTAGCCGCCACGAAACACGGTCTTACCGTCACCCGGAGCATAGCTGAACCCAAAGCGAGGTGCGAAGTTGCGGCCAGGTTGGGGAATACGCCCCGTCTGGGCATAGTCCGCATTGGCAACACTGGGCTGGTCATACTGCGCATAGTCGTAGCGCAAGCCCATGTTCAACGTAAGGCTGCGAGTGGCCCGGTACTGATCTTGCACAAAGAACACGTAGTCACGAATCCAAGTATCAACCAGCGGAGGACCGAAGCCCTGAGAGAAGGACTGCCAGCGCTTTTCTCCGTTGGGGTTACCACTGAAGTCCTGCGCAAAGGCCGTGAAGGTTGGGTAGACGTAAGAACCGTTTCCGTTGAAGACCTGGTCCTGAATATCGCGCACATGGGACCAATCGAAGCCAAACTTCAGAAGGTGCTTGTCCATGGTCACGCTGAGGACGTCAGCAATCTGGTAGCGGTTCTCGGTGGGGTATACACGGGGCAAATAGTTCGGCTGGCCGAGGTTGGCAACACCCTGCACGCTGAGGGTAATGAGACCCGTAGACGGCACGAATTCGCTGACCGGATAGTCGTGCAGACGATCCTTGAAGAAGCCGAAGCGGAGTTCATTCACCATCGTGGGACGTAACACGGAAGTCCATGCCAGACGACCGAAGCGTGTACGCACCGTGGAGGCTCCGTTGTTACCGATACCTGCGCCATTGGTGAGCGAAGCACCGGTTTGGATGCCAGTGGGTGATTCCCAGTTCAACAGGTTGAAGCTGGCGCTAATGGTGTTGTTGTCGTTGGGACGGAAGTCCAGTTTGGCGAAGGCAAGGTTGTTGTCTGCTTTGCGCGGAATGACGCGGTCAAAACGGTTCAAGAACTGAATGGCGGCGTCGCACTGCGACTGCGTTGCGGCACACGCCCCAACAAAATCCCCATTGGCATTGAAGAGTGGTGGTGTGCGTATCGACGAGACGAGTGGGAAGTTGCGACGGGTGAGTTCCGTATTCACGAAGTAGAAAATACGGTCCTTTTTGATAGCCCCACCAACAGTGCCGCCGTACTGATTGCGACGCTCTTCCGGGTTCACATTAGAATAGCGGTCGCGGGCGTTGAAGCCGTCGTCGCGGTAGAACCAGAACGCGGTTCCGTGCGTATCGTTCGTGCCGCTACGAGTAAGCGTGTTCACAACACCGCCGATGGCGCGACCGAATTCCGCAGAGTAGTTGCTCGATAGCACCTGGAACTCCTGCACGGCATCCTGAGAGATGTTTGAAGCAATACGAGTACGGCCAGCATTCTCATTCCAGAGCTGGTTTGTGGTGTCGTTTCCATCTGTTAGGAACGCATTTCCACCCGGGATGCCACGAAACGTAAGCATTCCAAACGAACCTTCGTTGGCAACTGCCGGGGAAAGCAGAACAAAAGAATCTACACGACGTCCGTTGATGGGCAGGTTCAGGATCTGGTTGCTGTTCACCACATCGGAAACGCCGGTTTTGGCCAAATCGATAGCAATCTGGTCGGCAGTCACCTCTACCGTTTCCGATACGGTGGAAAGGACCAGAGATGCCCGCACCTCTGCGATCTGCCCTACCTGAATCTCGAGATCCTGCAGGCGGTACGACGAGAATCCGTTCTTACGAATCTCTACCTCGTAGCCTTTGGCAGGTGGCAGAGATGCCGCACTGAACAGGCCAGAATCACTGCTTTGCAACACACGTCGAATGCCGAACCGGGCATTCGATACAGTAACGGCCGCTCCACCCACCGAAGCACCGGAACCATCCGTGATGGAACCGGAAATAGCTCCGTAGCCGGATACGGATTGGGCAAACGCTGCCCCTATTTGTAAAAGGAAAATGGCGATGACTAAGAGTCCACGCATGGCTATGGAGACCCCTCCTAGTCCCGAGGCTAGCGATACGGTGTGTCACTGAAATTTCTAGGATGTTAGAAATCGGTGAATCGAGAGAAAATGATAGCTAGCTCAGTTAGCGATTACATCGCGCAACGACGGCGAAAACCGCTGGGGAATGTGCTGCCGCCCGGTTCTAGATGTCTACAGTTGGCCCCGGTATTGACTGGGCGTGACACCCACTTCGCGCCGAAAGATCTGCGAGAAATGGCTGGGGCTGGAATACCCGACTTCCAGCGCAACATCCATCATGGTCCTATCTGTTTCGCGCAACAGGTGGCGCGCGCGTTCCATGCGTTGCCGAATGAAGAACTGTGAAGGAGATAAACCAGTGGTCTTCTTGAAGACCCGTGAGAAGTGAAATTCGCTCATGCCTACTGCATCCGCAAGCCGGGCAAGTTGGAATTCCTGGCTGAGCTGGCTTTCCACTAGCTCGACAATGCGGCGAAGCTTGTAAGCCGGTAGGCCACCCTGGGTTGCTCTGCCGGATTCGCCGTCACACCGGTAACCGCGAATCAGATGCACCGCCAAGCTCTGCGCCAGGCCTCGCACATATAGCGGACTAGCCGCATCCCCAGCTTCCACTTCAGCGAGTAGCAGATCCACGAAGGTGGAAACAACCTTGTCGCGTTCGCCGGAAATTTCCCGAAGGTTCGGCATCGCCGATTCCACTCCGGTTACCTCATAAAATGCCTTGGCATACAACGGAAGGCTGAGGTAAAGGTGGCAGGTGCGCAAGGGCTCCGGCGACGTAATCTGCCAGCGCAATTCGTAAGGGGTGGGCGAAGTGGTAAGAAAGAACTCCCCGGCTCCAATGGAGTTGCTCGTCCACGTGCCGCCAATTTCCCGTTCTTCAAACACCCCACTGCCCGCAAGCAACATCACCAGCATGGGTTCGGCCACAGCAGGAACCAGCAGGCTCTCTTCGACATGGCGACGCTGGTAGACCTCCATGAACAGGTCTGCCCACGCCGGCCCTGTCCCGACAGCTACCCGCTGGCCCGGGACGTGACTCACAAATTGAGCGGCACTGGTTTTCACTTGCCCACCGAACATCTTTGGCTCCCATCCTACCCTGACTCCTATTCCCAAACCCGTGTCGCGTGGCCATTCGGCGGCGACACACCCGAAAATGCATGACCTGATCCCGTTACGCGCAAAAGTCCGATAGCTGGCGCAAGACTCCGGGAGAAAGCGTCGGCCTACAAGGCTACTCTGGACCTGTGCAGTCGCGAAGACGCTTCGACGATCAGTCCTCGATGACCACAAATATCTGAATCAAAAAGGAAAATAGAATGGCGGGAATACAAGGAAAGGTCGTTCTGATCACGGGCGCAAGCAGTGGCATCGGGAAAAGCGCGGCACGCGTTCTAGCGGCCAAGGGCGCGCAAGTGGTATTGGGAGCACGCCGCACCGAACGTCTGGAAAACATCGTGGAGGAGATTCGTGGAGCCGGTGGCATTGCTCACTTTCGCGCCCTTGATGTCACCAACCTGGAAGATATGAAAGCCTTCACGCAGTTCGCGCTGGATACCCATGGCCATATCGATGTAGTGGTAAACAACGCGGGCGTCATGCCCCTCTCAAAGCTCGAAGAGGGCAAGGTGGAAGAATGGAACCGGATGATCGATGTGAACATCCGCGGCGTACTGCATGGCATCGCGGCAAATCTGCCGATTCTGCAAAAACAGGGGCATGGCCAGTTCATCAATGTCTCATCAATCGGCGGCCACTATGTCGTTCCCACGGCAGCCGTCTATTGCGCCACCAAGTATGCCGTTATCGCCATATCCGACGGTCTGCGGCAAGAAACGGATCGCGTTCGTGTCACTGTGATTTCCCCGGGTGTTACGGAATCCGAACTTGCCGAGAGCATCAGTGACCCCGGGGCGCGTAACGCCATGGTGGAATTCCGTAAGGTAGCCATTCCGGCCGAATCCATCGCCAATGCTATCGCCTTTGCTGTGGAACAACCGGATGGCGTCGATGTCAGCGAAATCATCGTACGCCCCACAGCGAGCGCCTATTAGTTGGAGCCAGCGAACGAACTTTAGCGGGAGGGGCATTCCCCCAGGGAGCCCTTCTCGCACACGTCTTTCGCATTCCAATGAGAAAATTCCCAGATACCGAGAAACTGCACGTCTCGATCCCTTCCTCAGTCGCTAGCTCGCCTCTCCGACAATTTTTGATCTATTTTTCTATCAATAATCATACCCACAATAAATTGATACTCTGCCGACCATAGGCTACTGTAAAATTTTCGCAGGCACACGATCTTCGGTTTGACATTTAACTCTTTATTTACAGCATATTACGGGAACCGAGAAGCTCCCTCACCCCCAGAGTACTGGACCTTTAAGGACTGATCGAATATATCTTTTTCTAACGCGAGTAGTAAACTAAATCAGAGTTCGCACCGGAGTACTACTCGATGAAAAAGACGACGCTATCGTTCCTTTTGCTGCTGGCTTTTTTGGTGACGCCAATGACTGCCGGCACCCTCTTCACCGCTACAGACGAGAAAGACAATGTCACCGACCTGAACGTGGACGTATTCCTAGAAGATGTCGCTCAGGGTCTTCGCGTCACGTTGACACTCAATCCATCCAGCGACGGCAATATCGGCGACATTACGGGACTTTACCTGAACTACGACGGATCCATTCCAGCGTCCGGAGCGATTTCGAACGTCACCTCAAACGACGCCAATGCCGACGCGGGTGACATCACCTACACGGTCGGTGGATCAATGCCACCATATTCGGCGTTCGATATGTACTTCCAGATTGGTGGCCCAGGTAAGAACGCTGCCGGGCTCGACGTGCAGATGATCTCGTTCATCGTTGCGTCCACACCGGGATTGAGCGCGGCAGACTTCACCGGAGTTGGAGTAAGAGTGCAGAGCGTTGGCGCCCCCACCTCCAGCCGTGATGGCAGCCTGAAGTTGGTATCTTGGGTTCCGTCGGTACCCAACGAAAATACGGAAGTACCTGAGCCGACTGCTTTTGTTCTCTTCGGCTCAGGCCTGGCTTGCTTGGCTCTATGCAAAGCGCGGCGCCGGTAGTCGAGTTCCGACGCACTACGGCATCGATAACGCGGCATAGATGACAGGGCCATAAGAACGCGCATCTATGAAAAGGGTAGAGGCCAGCCACTTAATGGGCTGGCCTCTACCCTTTTCATAGTGTCATTAGCGAAAAGAGGCTTGTGAGCGTCGGCGACGGCGATGATGATCTAGCGTCATCACATAGCGAAGTATGGCCGTACCTATGGAGTCCGCGAAGGCTGATCCTCCGGAGTGCTAGGCTCGTTGAGCATGAATTCCAATACTCCGCAGCGAGCTTTAATGGACGCATTTCGGCTTTGCGCATAGCCGCCACCCCACATTGCATTTTCCCAACTGCCATAGGTTGGGTTGGGAATCAGAATCCATTTGGTTCCGAGTTGTGCCTCATGTGTCTGCCACAGTGCAGATCGCTTACGCAGATCTGCCCGCATTCCTCCAATGAAATCGTTGGCATCGTCGCCCACCAGTAACAGAACCCGATACCGATCCGTCACGTAGCGGCGTCTGCTGGTCTTGTCGCTTCCCCACCCTTCCTGCTCGTTCTTCACCATTACGTGTTCTTCATCAGCAAAGGGGAAACCTACGGCTTTCAGGTTACGGATCGTGGCTGCTTCCTGATCTTTCTCTCGGTTGGTGACGTAGAAGAGATGCACTCCCTGTTTGGCTGCGGCGTGCAGAAAGTCCGCAGCCCCGGGAATTGCCTTCGCTTTGGACAGTTCCACCCAGGACGCCCATTCCGCGTCGCTAAACATGCCTGTAGCATTCACAAGGGTCGCGGCCTGCGCCGGGCTATTGTCGAGCACGGTTTCGTCGACATCCAAAATCACAGCGGGCGGTAGCGTTCCGAACTCACCGTCCTGCTCCGTCGCCGCCGTCCAGGTCGGGTCCGCCAACCCTTCTTTCAGTTGCGAGGCCGCTAGGCGGAAGGCCTGAATGGCCGCATGCCGAAACTCCACGGAGGTGCTTACCCACAGAACCGCATTCAGGTTTTCGTGGGTTTTAGAAGTCTCCGCGCACTCCGGTATTCGTAACCCCTGCTGCGGATATGAAACGGGTATAAATATCGCACAGCAAAGGCCGACTACTATCGTCCTATTTATCCAAAATGGAAAGTTCCTGCATTTCATCTATTCGCCACCCATAACGAAATTCCGACTGCTACCCTCTCCCCAGAATCGCCGCAAACCCCTGTTATTGTTGGGCTTGAAGCCACTCGTGTCAAGCGCCACAGCGAAAACACGATATTGAACTCCGAAATAAAAGGGCAGCATTCTGGCTTGGCTAGCCTTTTTTTCTTACAATTAGAGTTCTGCTAAAGTCACGCGGGCAAATGGCCCGGCGAATCCCTACCGGAACCTGGCGGCTTGCGTGATCCGCAGATACGACCGCGAGCCTGCATCGAGAGAGAGACGCTAGCCGTATCATGAGCACCACCGCACTGCATCTACCTTCCAAATCTCTGTTCGGTTTCTACGAAACCACAATCGGCAAGAAAATGGTGATGGCCCTGACCGGCATGGTTCTGGTTGGTTTTGTCGTCGGCCATATGGCTGGCAACCTTCAGATCTTCCTCGGTCCGGAAGCCTTCAATCACTACGCAGCGGTGCTGCATGCGAATGCGGCCCTTCTTTGGGGTGCACGCCTCGGATTACTGCTGAGCGTTTTCTTGCACATTCTTTCCGCTGTGCAACTGGCTTTGATTGCCAAACGCGCCCGGCCTCAGAATTACGTTAAGGTGACCAGCACCACATCGACCTACGCGTCACGCACCATGTATTGGAGCGGCCCTATTCTGGCTGTGTTCATCGTCTATCACCTGCTGCACTTCACCGTGGGCACCGTACACCCCACAACGCCCTTCCCCGGACATGAACAGGCCTACCAGAACGTCATTGCCGGATTCCAGGTAGTGCCCGTTTCTCTCTTCTACATCTTCGCGATGGTCTTGCTGTGCCTGCACCTGTTCCACGGTGTGTGGAGCATGTTCCAGTCGCTGGGTTTGGCGCATCCGCGATACACTCCGCTGCTGAAGAAGCTTGCTGTCGGCGTATCTCTGTTGGTTGCTATCGGATTTTCCAGCGTTCCTGTCGCTGTGATGGTTGGACTGGTCCGCTAAGCGGAGCGAGGAGATCGAAATTCCCATGCCAGACGTACTCACCCCCCCCGCAACCTCCGCGAAACTGAACTCGCGCCTTCCCGAAGGTCCCATCCAGGACCAGTGGTCAGAAACCAAGTTCAAGATGAAGTTGGTCAACCCGGCGAACAAGCGGAAATACACCGTGATCGTCGTGGGTTCGGGTTTGGCCGGTGGCGCTGCTGCGGCAACGCTGGGCGAACTTGGCTACAACGTGAAGTGCTTCACGTCGTTGGATACACCGCGCCGCGCGCATAGCATTGCGGCACAGGGTGGCATCAACGCCGCGAAAAACTACCAGAACGACGGCGACAGCGTCTTTCGTCTGTTTTATGACACGGTGAAGGGCGGTGACTACCGCGCTCGCGAGTCCAACGTATACCGCTTGGCGGAAGTCAGCGTAAACATCATTGACCAGTGCGTTGCACAGGGCGTCCCGTTTGCACGTGAATACGGCGGACAGCTCTCGAACCGTTCCTTTGGTGGAGCCCAGGTTTCTCGTACCTTTTACGCCAGGGGCCAGACGGGTCAGCAGTTGTTGATTGGCGCATACCAAGCCTTGATGCGTCAGGTGGCCGCTGGCGCCGTGAAGATGTACAGTCGCACCGAAATGCTGGACGTGATTGTGGTGGATGGCCGCGCCCGTGGCATTGTTACCCGCAATCTGGTAACCGGCGCAATTGAAACCCACATGGCCGATGTGGTGATTTTGGGCACTGGCGGCTACGGCAACGTCTTCTATCTGTCGACCAACGCCAAGGGCTCCAATGTGACCGCTGGCTGGCGTTCTTACAAGCGCGGCGCGTTCTTTGGGAACCCCTGCTTTACACAGATTCACCCGACCTGCATTCCGGTGTCTGGTGATTACCAGAGCAAGCTGACCCTGATGAGCGAATCGTTGCGTAACGATGGCCGCATCTGGGTTCCGAAGAACAAGGGCGACAACCGTAGCCCCGATCAGATTCCAGAGAGTGATCGCGATTACTACCTGGAACGCCGCTACCCGGCATTCGGCAACTTGGTCCCCCGCGACGTGGCGTCCCGCGCTGCGAAAGCGGAATGTGATCGTGGCTTGGGTGTCGGCAAAACCGGCCTGGGCGTCTACCTCGATTTCGCCGACTCCATTCGGCGCCTGGGTCGCAACAAGATCGAAGAGCGCTACGGCAACCTTTTCGAGATGTACGACCGGATCACCGGGGAAGACCCGTACACCGTGCCGATGCGCATTTACCCCGCCGTGCACTACACGATGGGTGGCGTTTGGGTCGACTATCACCTGATGAGCACCATCCCCGGCCTGTTCGTCGGCGGAGAAGCGAACTTCTCTGACCACGGAGCGAACCGCCTGGGCGCCAGCGCCTTGATGCAGGGTTTGGCGGACGGCTACTTCGTGCTGCCCTACACCATCGGCAACTTCCTGGCAGACCACCGGCCAGACGGCTTGACCGACCAATGCCCAGAAGCCGCCGAAGCCGTGGCAAATGTGAAAGACACGACCAAACGGCTGATGAGCCTGAACGGCAAGCACACGGTAGACGAACTACACCGCCAATTGGGCAAGGTGATGTGGGAATACTGCGGCATGGCGCGCAACGACGCTGGCCTGCGCAAAGCCATCAGTGAGATTCAGGGCATCCGCGAGGAGTTCTGGAAGTCCGTCAAGGTGGTGGGTAGCGACCAAGACCTGAACCACACCTTGGAAAAGGCTGGACGCGTGGCCGACTTCATGGAACTGGGCGAACTGATGTGCCGCGATGCGCTGATGCGTGAAGAGAGCTGTGGCGGCCACTTCCGCGAGGAATATCAAACACCCGAGGGCGAGGCCCAACGTAACGACGAAGCCTTCTCCTTCGCGGCAGCGTGGGAGTTCAAGGGTGTGAACGTGGAACCTGAGCTTCACAAGGAAGCCCTTAAGTTCGACTATGTGAAGCCATCCCAAAGGAGCTACAAGTAGATGCGACTCGTGCTGCACGTTTGGAGACAATCTGGCCCCGGATCTCCGGGCAAAATGGTGCGATACGACCACGCCCATGTGGACGAGCACATGTCGTTTCTAGAAATGCTCGACGTTCTGAACGAAGAGTTAATCCACAAGGGCGATGAGCCGATCCACTTCGAGCATGATTGCCGCGAAGGCATTTGCGGCTGCTGTGGCTTTGTGGTGAACGGCGTGGCACACGGGCCTGAGCCGAAAACCACCGTATGTCAGCTGCACATGCGCCATTTTAAAGATGGCGATGAGCTGTTCATTGAGCCCTTCCGCGCGACGGCCTTCCCTATCCTGAAAGATCTGGTGGTTGATCGCTCCGCGTTTGATCGGATTGTGCAATCCGGAGGCTTCATCAGCGTGGCCACGGGCAGTGCGATCGACGCCAACGCGTTGCCGATCCGTAAGGAAAACGCAGACCTTTCCATGGACGCGGCTTCCTGCATTGGTTGCGGCGCCTGTGTGGCGGCCTGCCCGAATGCCTCGGCTTCCTTATTCACCTCTGCGAAGATGTCTCACCTGAACCTGTTGCCACAGGGCCGAGTGGAAGCCATCGAGCGCGCACGCGGCATGGTGCAGCAGATGAACGAAGAAAACTTCGGCAACTGCACCAACATCGGCGAGTGCGAAGCGGTATGCCCCAAGGGCATCAAGCTCGAAAACATCGCGCGGATGAATCGAGACTACATCGCGTCTCTGTTGAAAGAACGTCCATCCGAAGGAACGACAGCGGGCGCTGGCTAGACTTCCCGCAATCTCTGACTGTATGAGCAAAAAGCGGTGGGGCCTCCCCATGAGACCCCGCCGCCTTTCTGTTTTTAGGGGCTCGGCTGATGGCGACGCAGGCACTGTCGACGAGGCGGTCCGCAGCCTTAAGCCGGTTGCGTGTTTTCACATCCAGCGGCAGGTCAGACACGCGTCAGCGCTAGGGCATTGGGCTGCCAACGCAGCACCCGCCGATGGAAGGATTGCGCCCGGCCAACATCCCGCATGATTTGCTGCTTCAGGGCTTCCGGACTCCCGAACCGTTGTTCGTCACGCAACTTGGTCAGAACATCCAGCCGAATCACCGACGGGTCATCCAGCAGCGGACCCAGAACAAACGTCTCAATGCTACGTTCAGGGTGACCATCCTGGAAAGTAGGACGATAGCCGATATTGGTCACGCCCATGTAGGTAATTCCCTGCTCTTCGGAGATCGCACGGGTCACATACACACCGTTAGCTGGAATCACCGTAGCGGGCGGCTCTAGGTTCAGCGTCGGCACGGTCTGCGTGCGGCCTATGCCACGTCCGGCAATGATGGGGCCACAAAGCGGATAGGGTCGCCCGAGCAACCGTGCGGCTCGCACCGCTTTTCCATCCAGAAGAAGACGTCGAATCTGAGAACTGCTTACCGGTACGCCACGATCCATCA